>Ga0207658_10000691_pt1 | contig 29389 bp, 27 predicted proteins | sample KBSS33metaG_FD_184322 | JGI IMG/M metagenome (GOLD analysis project Ga0207658, IMG submission 184322) | Switchgrass rhizosphere microbial communities from Kellogg Biological Station, Michigan, USA - KBS S3-3 metaG (SPAdes) (version 2) | ecosystem: Host-associated > Plants > Roots > Rhizosphere...
GTCGCCGGCCACGACGTCTCGCGGCGCGGAGGCGTGGTGATCGAAGAAGGGCTCGCCACGGACTGGGGGCTCGGCGTCGGGGACCGGATCAGGGTCTACGACTCGCCGCCGCTGCCGATCGTCGGCCTGGCCCGCGCGCCCTCCAACGTCGCCTACCCGCTCGCCGCGCCCCATATATATGTGTCGCTCGCCGCCTACCGCGCGGCGACCCGCCAGCACTCCGCCCGCCAGGTGAACATCGCCCAGATCTGGCTCAAGGACCCCTCTCAGCTCGACGCGGTCCTGGTCCAGGCGCGGATGAGCAGCTATGGGCTGAGCGGCCTCTCGCTGATCACCCGCAGCGGCGTGCGCGTCGTGGTCGACCAGGCGGCGGGGATCGTGATCGCGCTGCTCGCGGCGCTCTCGCTGATCGCCCTGCTGACCGCGGCGACGATGCTGACCGCCGCCGCCCGCGCCGAGATCCAGCGCCGGCTGCACGCGATCGGCATCTGGCGGGCGATCGGCGCCTCGCGCGGCCACGTCGCCCGGGTCGCCGCCTTCGAGGCGCTGCTCGTCGCCGTCCCCGCCGCCGCGTTCGGCGTCGGCGCGGGCGCCCTGCTCGCCACCGGGCCGAGCGACCGGCTCCTCGGCCTGCTGAACCAGGACGGACCCGGCAGCGCCCTGCTCGCGCCGCTCCTCGGCTGCTTCGCGCTGACCGTCGCCATCCCCGCCCTGGCCGCCGCCTGGCCGGCCTGGCGCGCCGCGGGCGGGCCGCCGCTGGCGCTGCTGCGCGGTGCCGAGATCGGCGGCGGCCGCGCTCGATGGGGGACGGCGGGCGGCGGCGGACTGCTGCGGCTCGGGGCGCGCCTCGCCACCACGCGACGGGTGCGCTTGGTCGCCACCCTCGCCTCGCTGGCGATCTGCACCTCCTTCGTCCTGCTGATGCTCGCCCTCGCGTCGGAGCTGAACACCCTCGCCAACGACCCCACCGCGCTCGGTCGCCGCTACCAGCTGAGCGCCTCGCTTCCGGCCTCGGCCGCGCCCCGCGTCCGCGCGCTTCCCGGGGTGAGCGCGGTCGGGCCGCGCTGGGAGGTGAGCGCGGTCGACGCCTACTCGCTCGGGGAGATCACCTACGTGATCGGCTTCCGCGGCGACCACACCCAGTTCGAGGACCCGCCCCTGGTCGAAGGGTCGCGGCTCGGCGGCGCTCGCCAGGCGGAGGTCGGTCGCGGGCTCGCCCAGATCCTCGGCCTGCGCGTCGGCTCGACCCTGGCGCTGGCGACCGCCTCCGGCCGCGAACTGCGGCTGCGCGTCTCCGGCATCGTCTCCGCGCTCGAACACGACGGGCGGGTCGCCTACGTCTCCGAGCGGGCCCTGCTCGGCGCCGAACCGGACGCGCCCGAGAAGCTCGCCGTGATCCTCAAGCCCGGCGCCGACACCAAGACCGTGACCGCCGAGTTGCAGCGGCTGGGCGCCGACGTGACCGCGTCGACCGGGGTGGCCGGCGGCGGCAAGACGCTGGTCGACGCGCTGCGCGGCCTGCTGCTGACGATCGCCGCGGTCGACGGGCTGGTCTGCCTCTACATGCTCACCCAGGCGTTGGCGCTGACCGCCGCCGAGCGTCGCTCGGCGATCGCCGTGCTGCGCGCCTGCGGCGCCGGCGCCGGCTCGATCCGGGTTCTGCTGGCGGGCGCCGCGCTGGCGGTCCTGGTCCCGGCCGCCGTCGTCGCGGTCGTGCTCGAGCGGCTCGTCCTCGGTCCCGCGGTCTCGCGGCTGGCGCAGGGCTACGCCACGCTCGCCCTCGGCGCCGACGCGGCCGAGATCGCGGTCCTGCTCCTCGGGCTCGCCCTGATCGGCACGGTCGCGGTCTGGTGGGTCGTGCGGCGGCTGACCTCGCGCCCGATCGCCGGAGGTCTGGGATGAGCGGCGAGGGCCTCAGCCGTCGCGAGCTGCTGGCAAGCGGCGCCGCCGGAGCGCTCGCCCTGGCGCTCGCCGGCTGCGGCGGCGGCCTCGACGCCGCGACGAGCGGGTCGACCCGCCAGACCACCTGGAACGGGTCGAGCGGGGAGCTCGAGGTCGCTCCCGGCGTAAGCCTCGTTGACCGCACCGAGCTGGCGCCGCGGGCCGCCGTCGGACGATCGCTGGCGACGCTCGGGCACATCACCGACGCCCACGTGATGGACGCGGAGTCCCCGGCCCGGGTCCCGTTCCTCTCGCAGCTCGGCCAGCCGTTCAACTCCACCTTCCGCCCGCAGGAGGCGCTGACCGCCCCGGTGATGGACGGAGCCGTCCGCGCCATCGACGCGCTCCGTCCCGACGCGGTGATCCAGGGCGGTGACCTGATCGACAACGCGCAGGAGAACGAGCTGGCCAATGGCCTGGCGCTGCTGGTCGGGGGGCGGGTCGAGCCCGGGAGCGGCGGCCACGGCTACCGCGGGGTGCAGGAGGCGGGTGACGCAAACCCCTTCTACTACCGCCCCGACATCGACGCCCCTCGGTACCCGGGCCTGCTCGCCGCGGCGACCCGCCGGTTCGGCGCGGCCGGGCTGAAGGCGCCGTGGTACCCGGTGCTCGGCGACCACGATCTCCTCGTGCAGGGGATCCTCACCCCGACCGCGCTGACCGACCGCATCGCCCGCGGCGACCGCGCGGTGTGGAGGCTGCCAACCGGACTGAAGGCGCCGCCGGGGGCGGGTGAACTGGCCGCCGCGGCGCCCGACGGCCTGCCCGATCCGGGCCTCTTCGAACCGCTGATCCGCCAGCTGCTCACCGCCCCGTCGGTGTCGGTGCCCGCCGACCCGCACCGCCGCGAGCTCGACGCGGCGGCGGTGATCTCGCGCCTGCGTCGCGCCGCCTCGCTCCCACGCGGCGGGGCCCTGCTCGACTACTCCTTCGACGTCGGGCCCCGTCTGCGGGTAATCGTCCTCGACCTGGTCCGCCGCGCCGGCGGCTCGGACGGCCTGGTGCACTCCGGCCAGGAATCATGGCTTGCGCGTGAGCTGACCCGCGCCGGAGACCGCTGGGTCCTGGTCGTCACCCACCAGCCCCTCACCAACTCGGCAGGCGGCTCCGCGATCCTCTCCCTCCTCGACCGCTCCCCCCGCGTCGTCGCGGTCCTCTCCGGTCACACCCACAAGAACCGGATCGAACCCCGCCCCGGCCCATCCGGCGGCTACTGGCTGATCTCCACCGCCTCCCTGATCGACTACCCCCAGCAGGCCCGCGCCCTGCGCCTCCGCGAGACCGCGGGCGGCGGTGTCGCCCTCCAGACCTGGATGCTCGACCACGTCCCCACCGAACTAGGCGACATCTCCCGCGAACTCTCCTACCTCGATGCCCAAGGCGGCCGCCCCCAAGGCTTCGCCGGGACCCCCCGAGACCGCAACGTCACGCTGTTCAAGTCCACGTCCACCTGACTGGATCGCTACCGGAACTTCGTGGGTAGGCGGGTTTGAGACGGACATGCGCCGAGCGCTTCTGATCCTCTTTTCCGTGACGGTGGTCGCCGCCGTCGTCTTCGGGCCGGCCCTCGCCTCGGCCGCCGGCAGATCGGCGGTTGGAGCGCTCGACCCGACGTTCGGAAATGGTGGACGGGTGGTCGCTGACCCACCGACGGAACCGGCGCGGTCGCATTTCGAAGTCATGGCGAGGGAGCCCGACGGTCGCCTGGTGCTGAGGCTCCAGCCGGAACCGAACACCGGATACAAGGGCCAGGAAATCGAGATGCGCACCGCGGCGGGCGTCCTCGACCCGTCCTTCGGGTCCGACGGGAAGGTGGTGGTCCCATCGGAGTTCGGTGCCATCGTCGGTTCCGTCAAGGCCGAAGACATGGCCGTCTTCCGCCTCGACCCGATGGGGAAGCCGGTCTCCGGTTTCGGCCGCCACGGCCTCGCTGTCGTCCACTTCCCAGGTGGCAATTCGGGCGCCGACGCCGGGATCGGCGAACCGGACGGCGATATCGTCATCACGGGCTGGGCGAGCCATCACGTCGGCGCGGCGCGCCTGCGTCCCGACGGCCGGCTCGATCCGACCTTCGGCCGCCATGGGCTCGTCCGTGGGCTGCTGAGACCACACAAATTCGGTCCGATCGGGGTGAAGATCGCGCCGTTCGAAGGCGGGCTCGTGATCGACGCGGCGGAAGAACGAAACGCCGATTTCGTTTCCGCCGGCCTGATCCGCCTCGACCGCCGTGGCCACCTGGGCCTACCGGTCCGATGGCTCGATCGACCGCGCCTTCGGCAGGGACGGGGAAGTCCTCTTCGGCGCCGCCGGTCCCAAGGGTCCCCGCTTCACGCCCGCCGCCGCTGTTCAGCAAGCCGACGGAAAGATCGTCGTCGCCGGGGAGCGGCGGAGGGGACGCGGCGGAGTCGACCTCGAGCTCGCCCGCTTCCGCTTTCCCGGATCGCGGTAGCCGACCTCGTCGGACAGTGCCCCGAAGTGGATTCGAACCACTGGCCTGTCCCTTAGGAGGGGCTCATTGTCAAGTGCGATCGCCGGTTTTCTACCTGCATCCGGCTTTGCACAGCGACCGGACTTCCGACACGAGCCGCCATAAAGCGTCACGAGCCGACCGATCTGGACCATGCTTTGGACCACCCTCCCCCTATGAGGCAGGTGGTGGTCAGACGACGGCTTCGGCGACCAGCGAGGAGAGGCGCTCTTCGTAGCGGTCCAAGTGTTCTCTCAGCATCTCCTGGGCCTCCTCGACCTCGCCCTTCTCCACCGCCGCGAAGAGCTTGCGATAGAAGGTCAGGAGCGCTTTGTTGGCTTTCGGCTCGCTGTCGGAAGACAGCTTGCTGAATAGCAGGCGGAGTTCGCCGAGAACACGGGCGAAGAAGTCATCGAGGCGACTGTTGCCGAGGTTGGCGACGATCGCGCCGTGGAATTCCAGCTCGTGCTCGACGAAGGCGGTGTAGTCGCCTCTTTTGAACGCCTCTTCGCACGCCGCAAGGGTCTCCTTGAGATTGGCGAGGGCCACCGCATCGTCCCCGTCGATCGCGACGAGAGCGCTGAGCTCAAGGGACCGTCGGATTTCGTAGATCTCCTTGATGTCCTGGGCCGAGAGGACGCGGACGATCGCGCCGCGGTGCAGCTCGAGCGTCACCAGGCCCTCGGCACCGAGGACGCGGATGGCGTCACGAAGGGTGTTCCGCGACACCCCGATAGCGCGGGAGAGCGGCACCTCAGGGAGGCGCTCGCCCTGGACGAGGTGGCCGTCGGCGATCATCCCGCGAAGCAGTCGGGCCACCTGATCGACCGAGCCGACCCGCTGGAGTTGCGTGTCCTCCAGGAATCCGAATCGGTCGCTCACGGCGGCCAGCGTACCAATGGTCGGTCCGCCGCTTCAGGGCCGGTCATCGAGCACCACCGACTGCATGTTGAGGAAGGCGCGCATGCCGAATTCGCCGCCGAGCTCGCGGCCGATGCCCGACCGCTTTACCCCGCCGAAGGGAATCCGCGGATCCGACGCCGTCATCGCGTTGACGAAGACCATCCCGGCCTCGATATCGGCGGCGAGCTGTTCGGCGCGCTCGAGGTCCTCGGTCCAGATGCTGGAGGAGAGACCGAATTCAGAGTCGTTGGCGAGCGCGACCGCCGCCGTCTCGTCGGCGACGCGAGCCACCGCCGCGACCGGGCCGAAGGTCTCTTCGCGCATCACCGGCACCCGCGAGCCACCGTCCGCGGAGACGACCGTCGCCTCGTACCAGGCGCCCGGCTCGTCGGGGACCTCGCCGCCGACCACCAGCCGCGCGCCGGCGGTCACCGACGCATCGACGATCCCGGCCAGCTCGTCGCGCAGGTCTTCGCGGGCCATCGGGCCGAGCTGGGTCTCGGGGTCGAGAGGCGCGCCGCGCCGGAGAGCCTTGACGGCGGCCGCGATCCGCTCCTCGAACTCCTTCGCGATCGCCTCGACGACGATGAAGCGCTTGGCCGCGACGCAGCTCTGGCCCGCGTTCTGGAAGCGGGCGGCGACCGCGACCGCGACCGCGCGATCGAGGTCGGCGTCGGCGAGGACGATGAACGGGTCCGAGCCGCCCAGCTCGAGCACGGCGGGCTTGATCGCACGACCGGCGGCCCCGCCGACGGCGGTTCCTGCATTTACCGAGCCGGTCAGCGTGACCGCGGCGATCCGGCGATCCGCGATCAGCTGCTCCGCCTGCCGGTTGGAGGTCACGACCGCCGTGAAGACCCCGGCGGCGGCGCCGGCCCGCTCGAACACCCGTTGGAGGGCGAAGCCGCACCCGGTCACGTTGGGCGCGTGCTTCAGCAGGAAGCAGTTACCCGCGGCGATGATCGGCGCGGCGGCGCGGATGACCTGCCAGAGCGGGTAGTTCCAGGGCATGATCGCGAGGATCACGCCGAGCGGGCGCTTATGGACGGCGACGCGACGACCGTCCCCGGTGTCGATGCTCTCCGGCGCGAGGAAGTGCTCGGCGTTCTCGGCGTAGTACTCGGCGGCCCAGGCGCACTTCTCCACCTCGGCACGGGCCTCGACGATCGGCTTACCCATCTCGCTGCTGACGGTCCTGGCCAGCTCCTCGGCGGCCGCCCGCATCTCCCGCGCCACCCGGTTCAGTAGTACCGCCCGCTCGACCGGCGGGGAGCGGCGAAAGCTCCGATAGGCCGTAGTGGCCGTGACGAGCGCCGCGTCGAGACGCGTGTCGTCGAAGATCTCGTAGGTGTCGAGCAGGCCTCCGGTCGCAGGATCGATCGAATCGAAATGTGCGGCCTCCATCGACAGATACTATAATATAATTCTTCGTGGCGGCGATCCAGATCCTGGGATGAGCGAGACCGTGACGCGACCCGACTTCGAGGGGCTACGGATGACCGGCGCCGCGCCCCTCGACCCCCGGGCCGACGCCAGGCTGGTGCGCATGCGAGACGGCGTTCGTCTCGCCACCGACGTCTACCTGCCCGAGCCGCCGGGCCCGCGGCGGCCCGCGATCCTGATCAGGCTTCCCTACGACAAGTCGGGCCGGTCCACCTTCATGCCCGCGATCGCGCACTACCTGACCGCGAACGGCTTCGCGGTCGTGATCCAGGACGTCCGGGGCAAGTTCCGTTCGGAGGGTGTGGCCGAGCCGTTCGTCAACGAGGCCGCCGACGGCCACGACGCCCTCGACTGGATCGTCTCCCAGCCCTGGAGCAACGGCATCGTCGGGATGAGCGGGGATTCCTACTACGGCTTCACCCAGTGGGCCGCCGCCTCGACGGGGCACCCCGCCCTTCGCGCGATGGTGCCGCGGGCGACCGGTTCCCGCTTCTTCCTCGGCCTCGCTCCGGGAGAGGTCCCTCGGATCCCGTTCCTCGAGTGGATCCTGCAGACGTTCTCCGACAAGGCGTCGTTCGAGGAGCCGGTGCTCTCCCGCCGGCCGGTCGGCGGGATGGCCGCACTGCCCGATGCGCTGGCGATCCCGCGTGAGCGACTCCGAGGACTGATCGAGGAGATCGGATCCGGGCGACTGGCAGCCGCCGCATTCAGGAACGCGGCGCCGGCACGGGGTCTACGCATCCCGGCGCTCCACGTCGGCGGATGGTTCGACAACCTCCAGCGCTGGCAGCTGGACGACTGGGGCACCGCCTCGACCGCGAGCCCGGCGGCCGCCGACCAATACCTGCGGATGACGCCTACCGACCACCATGACTTCCTCCTGCTGGAGGACGGTGGGCCTCCGCGCGACCATGAAGTCGACGACGATGCTCTCCGCGAGTACCTGCCGCGCCTCCTCGACGAGCAGATCTCGTTCTTCCGCCACTACCTTTGCGGCGGAGACGGCGGTTGGAGTGCGCCGCGCGTCCGCGTCCGCGTCGCCTACGGTGGCTGGGAGGTCTCCGATCGCTGGCCTCCGGACACGGTCGAGCCGCTGACACTGGTCTGCGCGCGCCCTGGTGCAGCATTTGACACGGCTGACGGTGGCGCCCTCGTCGGCATCTCCGGTGACTCGTCCCCTGACGGCACCGGCGACGCCCGGACGATCGGATGGGTCCACGATCCGGCCGACCCGGTGCCCTACCCGGCCGAGTCGGAGTGGACGATGTTGCTCGGCCTTCCCGACGAGTCCACCATCCATGCGCGGCACGATGTCCCGACCTTCACGACCGAACCTATGGAGGCCCCGCTCGATCTGATCGGTCCGGTGACGGCGGACCTGACGATCGACGCCGACGGCGACAGCACCCACGCGATCGTCCGTCTCCTGGACGTCGACCCGCGCGGCGAGGCTCGCTTCGTCCGCGAGGGCGCCGCCCTCGTCGACTGCTCGGCCGGGCCGGCCCATGTGCAGGTTTCGTTAGGAGAGACCGCATACCGGGTGCGCCCGGGCCATCGTCTGCGGCTGGCGGTGAGCACTTCCCTCTTCCCGCTCTACCTGGTGCATCCGGGCACGGAGGAGGACCCGATGGTGGCGGTCGAGTGCGGCAAGCGAAGGCAGATGCTGGTCATCGGCGGCGGCGCGGGTGCTCGGTTGATGCTCGCCGTCAGACGTCCCTGGCTCCGCTGACGAGACCGATCTCGCGAAATCGACCAACAGTCCTTCTCTCGTTTTGTTGGACATTCCAACTGTTGTGTTTATAATATATCCCGGGTTTCGAAGGGTCAGCATCCACGGGAAAGGAATGCCTCAATGGGGAAGTCGAAGCTGCACGGGTGGTACCGCCATCTTCTTTTGACGGCTGTAGTTGCGGTAGCGGCCGCGGTGGCCGTCGCCGGTTGCGGATCGAGCGGAAGTAGCTCGACCGCCGAAGGTGGGTCCACTTCGTCCGGAGGGTCGGAATCGGCGCCGGAAGGCACCGAAGCCGGCGGGACGACCGTCAAGACCAAACCGACCAACCTGCACGAAGAAGGAAAGCTCACGGTCTGCACCGATCCGAGCTATCCGCCGCTGGAGTACTACGGGACGGACAAGAAGCTCGCCGGTTATGAGATCGCGGTTCCGGAAGTGGCGGCCGAAATGATGGGGCTCGAAGCCGCCTTCGTCCCGACTCCGTTCAACGGCATCCTGCCGGCGCTCGATGCCGGCCGCTGTGACCTGGCGTGGTCCGGGTTCTTCGTCAGCAAGGAACGCCTGGCGAACTTCATCGCGGTCCCGTACCAGAAGACCTCCGCGGTGATCATGGTGAAAGGGGGCAATCCGGAAGGGATCAAAACGCCGGAAGACCTCTCGGGCAAGACGACCGCGACCCAGGCGGGAACCGAAACGCTCGAACACGCCGAAGAACTCTCGAAGGAATTGGAAGCGGAAGGCAAAGGCGGCTTCGAAGTCCAGTCGTACGTGAAGTTCGAAGAAGCGGTCCAGCAGTTGCTGATCGGCAGGGCCGAAGCCGTCTTCACCCAGGATCTCGAAGCCTCCTACCGAGAACTGAAACAACCCGGACAGTTGGAAATCGCGTACCGGTTCCCGGAAGCCGAAACGTTCGGCGTCTACATGAAACCTGACGACAAGGCGCTGGGCGAAAGCCTCTACGAAGCGCTTCTTCAGCTCGAAGAATCGGGACAGCTGAAAGAAATCGCGGAAGAAGAAGGGATGCCCACGGAAGGGATCAAGGTCGAACCCTTGACCGGCGTCGGCATCGGCGGCTGAGGCCGCAGGAGCGAGAGGAGAAGGCAAGCCGATGGAATTCGACACCACCGTATTTTTCGAAGCACTGACGTCGAGTCAGTTCATCCACGGGGCTTGGATCACCATCGCGCTTGCCTTCTGCTCGCAGGCGGCGGCGATCATCGTCGGCTTCGGGCTGGCCCTGATGCGCACCTCCAAGCCGCTCCCGGTGCGTGCCTTCAGCGGCGTCTACATCTGGTTCTTCCGGGCGGTGCCGACGCTGCTGCTGCTGCTCCTGATCTGGAACGCCCTACCGCAGCTGATCCCGGCGCTGACCGAGAAATGGTTCACGCCGTTCCTCGCCGGCTTTGCCGGCCTCGCCCTGGCGGAGGCGGCCTACATGTCGGAGATCCTCCGTGCCGCGTTGCAGTCGGTGGACCCCGAGCAACGGCTCGCGGCCAAAAGCCTCGGCATGACGCCGAGTCAGACGATGCGCAAAATCATCCTTCCGCAGGTCATCCGGGTGGCGCTGCCGCCGACCGGCAACGAGGCGATCACGATGGTCAAGTTCACTGCGCTGACGTCGGTGATCTCGCTGCAGGAGCTCCTGACGATCGCCCAACAGAACATCTCGGCGACGTTCCGCTACGCCGAATTCTACGCGGCGGCCACTGTGTATTACCTGGTGATCGTCAGCGTGCTGATGGTGATCCAGGCGCAGATCGAGAAGCGCTACCAGTGGCGCACTCGAGTCGGCGGTAGTGCGGCGGGGCGGTTCGGGACGAGGATGAGGCTGTCCGTCGGGGGGAGGGGATGACGATGCTCGACTCGACCGTGCCCACCCTCAAGGCCACCGACATCGCGAAATCGTTCCACGACGTAAAGGTCCTGAAAGAGGTCTCGGCCACCGTCCACCGCGGCGAGGTCAAGGTGATCGTGGGACCCTCCGGCTCCGGTAAGAGCACGTTCCTCCGTTGCCTCGCCTTGCTGGAGGAACCGGACGGTGGGGAGATCCACCTCGAGGGCGAGCAGATCGGCGCGTCCGACCTGGGGCGACTCGGCCGCGAGCGAGCACTGGCGAGGCAGCGCGAGCACCTGGGCATGGTGTTCCAGCGTTTCAACCTCTTTCCACACCTGACGGCCGAGGGAAACGTGGCGGTCGGCCTCACCACGGTGCGCGGTGCGAAGCGCGGCGAGGCCAAGGAACGCGCCGCCGAGATGCTGGACCGGGTCGGGCTCAGCGAGAGGGCGAAGGCCTACCCGTCCGAACTCTCGGGCGGCCAGCAACAGCGTGTCGCGATCGCCCGGGCGCTGGTGATGGAGCCGAAGGTGATGCTCTTCGACGAGCCCACCTCAGCTCTCGACGCCGAGCTGGTCGGCGAGGTCCTCTCGGTGATGGAAGGGCTCGCCGAAGCCGGGACGACGATGGTGGTCGTCACCCACGAGCTGCGCTTCGCGATGCGGGTCGGCTCGCACGTGATGATGATGGACGACGGTGTGGTGGTCGAGGAGAAGACGCCCGAGGTGTTCTTCGAGTCACCCGAGCACGAGCGGACGGTGAGGTTCCTGGAGCACATGCGGTGACCAAAGCCGGTCAGGGAAGCAACGTCGACAGGGTGCACCTGGCACTTCGCGAGGGAATCCTCGCGGGCACCTATGAGCCCGGCTCGCGGTTGGTCCTCTCGAAGGTCGCGGCCGAACACGATGTGAGCCTGATCCCTGTCCGCGAAGCGCTGCAACGTCTCGAGGCCGAACGCATGGTGCGGTTGCAACCCAACCGCGGAGCGACCGTGACCCAGGTGTCGATCGACGACATGTGCGACATCTACGAGACGCGCCTGGTGCTCGAGATGCACGCGCTGCGTCGCCTGATCGACGCCGGTGCATCGGACCAATTCGATCGGGCACGGAGTGCCCTGGTCCTGATGGCCGAGCACTTCGACGGAGGCAACGAGAAGGAGGCCTACGCGGACCATCAGGATTTCCACTTCGCGCTGTACGACGGCTCCGGTTCCACCTGGACGATCCACATGATCAGGATGCTGTGGGTGAGTTCGGAGCGGTATGTCCGCCTTGCCGCGGGCGTCAGGTTGGACGCCGCCGACTTCGTCGATGAGCACCGCGAGATCCTCGAGGCGGTCGAAGGTGGCGATCCCGATCTGGCCGCCCAGAAACTGGCGGCGAACCTCGGCACCACCCAGCGGCTACTGCGTGAGACCTACAGGCCGACCCGCGCGACCTGGGAGTGGGAGCGCTCGGTGAGCGTGCGACCGCTCGCGAACGAGCGCTAGACGTGGCCGGCGCCGGTTCGCTCGTAGGTCTCGGCGAGGAGCCGCTCGGTCGTCCTCAGATTGTCGGCGAGGCGGGCCGCGGCCAGGTCGGCGTCCCGTCGCTCGACCGCCTCCAGGATCTCGCGGTGCTCGGCGACGAAGGCGTCGGGCTCCGGACGCACCGCGGCGGCCAGCCGGACGTAGCGCTCGGCGCTCGACCAGAGGAAGCGGACCAGGTGCTCGGTCCAGGCCGACCCGGCGGCCTCGTAGAGCCGGAAGTGGAACCGCTCGTGAGCTTCATAGGCGGCGGGCTCGTCGCCACGGCCAAACCGGAGGCGCATCTCCTCGAGCGCCGCCTCCGCCTCGGCGAGCGCCTCGGGCGTGATCTTCGCCACCGCCTGGCGGATCGCGTGGTCCTCGAGGACCAGGCGCGTCTCGTAGATGTCGGTCATGTCCTCGATCGAGATCTCGGTCACCGTCGCGCCGCGGTTCGGTTCGATCCGCACCATTCGTTCGGCCTCCAGACGCTGGAGCGCTTCGCGGACCGGGATGAAGCTGATGCCGTGTTCGTCGGCGAGGCGGGAGAGGATCAGTCGCGAGCCCGGTTTATAAGTGCCGCGCAGGATGCTCTCGCGGAGCGCGGCATGGACCCGCTCGACGCTCATCCCATGCTCGCCGGCTCCCGTCATCGATCTGCGCTCCGCCCGGTCGTCACAACTCGCGCATGTTCGCAGTTCGAGCCGGAGGATCTGCCGAGTCGAGGGGAGTCGGTAACGATCTCGACCACGATTCTATATTATAGAATTCATGTCCGGTAGTGCCCCAACGCCGACGAGCCTCGCCCTATCGACGCCGCAGGCAGGCGCCACCGCCGCCGGGCAAGCGGCATTTGAGCGGGGAGGAAACGCGTTCGACGCGTGTTTGGCCGCGGCCCTGTCGCTGACGGTGATCTACCCCGACAACTGCGCCCTTGGAGGGGACCTGATCGCGCTGGTCCGTCGGGCGGACGGCAGCCGAAGCGTCATCAACGCTTCCGGTCCGGCGGCGTCCGATGTCGACGTGGAAGCGCTGCGGAGGTCCGGCGCGAGCATGCCGGTCACGGGCGCCGAGACGGTGACCGTCCCCGGGCTGATCGGGGGCCTCGCGATGCTCTGGTCCAATGGTGGCGCCCTCGGTTGGGAAGACGCGTTCCCGGAAGCGATCAGGCAGGCGCGTGAGGGAGTACCGGTGGTGCCGAGCCTTGCGGCCTCGATCGCCGCCGAGGCCGAGTGCCTGGCCCGTGATCCCGGCTGCCGTGAGATCTTCTTCTCCGACGGTCGGGCGTTGCAGACCGGCGACGTGCTCCGGCAGCCCGCCCTCGCGAGAACGCTCGAGACGCTGGCGGCCGACGGCCAGGAGGCCTTCTACAGCGGCCCGATCGGGCGGACGCTCGTGGCGGGCCTGCGGTCTCTCGGCTCGCACCTCACTCCCGCCGACCTGGCCGGCTTCTTTCCCGAATCCGGCCCGCCTCTGATCGGCCGGCTCGACGGCGACCAGGTGGCAACGGCACCCGCCAACTCGCAGGGCTTCCTGCTGCCGCCCCTTCTCTCCGCCGTCGATCGGCTCGGCGAGGGGCTCGACCCTCTCGGACCTGACGCCGGGGAGCTTGCGAAGGCCTTCAGGGCGGCCCTGTCGCTCCGCGACGAGCATCTTTGCGATCCGGCGGCGACGGGTTTGAAGCCTACGCTGATCCCTGCCGACGTCGACCTTCTCTCGATGGAGGCGGGCGTGTCGCGGCCCCCGCGCGCCAACGGGGACACGGTCGCGATCGTCGCCGCCGACGACGCCGGCAATACGGTGTCGCTGCTGCAGAGCCTCTTCCACTCCTTCGGTGCGGAGATCCTCGAGCCCGAGACCGGGATCCTCCTCCACAACCGCGGCTCCTTCTTCAGCCTCGATCCCGCGTCACCCAACGTGATCGCGGGAGGCAAGCGCCCGGCCCACACGCTGACTCCCTGCACCGTCTTCCGCGACGGGCTGCCGCAGACGGTCATCGCGACGATGGGCGGCAGCGGCCAGCCGCAGATACTTCTCCAGATACTGCTCCGACTGCGCCTCGGCGACACCCCCGCCCGGGCGGTGGAGGCGCCCCGCTGGGTCGTCGGTGGGCTCGGCGCGGACGACGCGCCCGACCAGATCCTGGTCGAGGAGGGCGTGCCCGAGGCCGCGGTCCGCTCGCTGGCGAAGACGGGCATGCCGATCCGGCGCCTCCCCGACCTGGATGACAGTGTCGGCCACTCCCAGCTCATCGTCCGCGAGCCGGATGGCTTCATCGCCGCGAGCGATCCCCGCAGCGAGGGTGCCGCCGTGGTCATCAAACGCCGATGACCCTGCTCCAGGCGCTCGTCGTCCTCGCCGCGGGCTTCACCGCGGGCGGGATCAACGCCATCGTCGGCTCCGGCTCCCTGGTGACCTTCCCGGTGCTGCTGGCGGTCGGCTACCCATCGGTCACCGCCAACGTCTCCAACTCGATCGGCCTCGTGTTCGGCAACCTCAGCGCCGCCTGGGGATACCGCAAAGAGCTCGCGGGACAGCGCAGCCGCGCGATCCTCGGGGGAATCGGCACCGCCGCCGGCGCGATCGTCGGCGGGGTCCTCCTCCTCACCCTGCCCGAAGGCGTCTTCGAAGCGGTGGTGCCGGTGTTGATCCTGCTCGCCTGCGCGCTGATGATCATGCGGCCGAAACCGAAGCTGAGCCATGGCTCGCTCAGCCACCACCGCAAGATCGCCCTCGTCGCCACCGGCTTCGCGGTCGGCGTCTACGGCGGCTACTTCGGCGCCGCCCAGGGCGTGATCCTCCTCGCCGCGCTGCGCTTCCTCATCCCCGACAGCCTCCAGCGCCTGAACGGCCTGAAGAACGTGATGGTCGGCGTCGCCAACGGGATCGCCGCGATCCTCTTCGTGATCGTCGCGCACGTCGCCTGGGACGCCGCCGCCCTGATCGCGGCCGGCTCGATCGCCGGTGCCCAGGTCGGTGCACGGTACGGCCGCCAGATCCCCGACCAGGCACTGCGCTGGACGGTGGTGACGGTCGGCGTCGCGGTCGCGATCGTCCTCTTCGTCAAGTAGGACGGGGCCGCGGGCCCAGAGCGCTTTTCGGGCCTGAAAACGAGGCCTCGAGAACGCGCTGCCGACTTTGACCACACCATGGTGTGGTCAATCCGGGTATCGCGGTCGTGACCGTTGGACAACGATCCGTGGGATCGCTCGACGATCTAGCGGCGCGCCTGCTCCACGTTTGCCCGGTGCGGCCCGTCCCTGAGCCAGTCCTGCTCCAGCCGCGTGTCGTCCGGCTCCACGCCGTCGCGGAGCGCCTTGATGTAGGCGCGGTCGGCGGCGAGCCGCGCCGCGATCTCGGCGCCCTCGGCGACCGAGCCGTGGCCGGGGACCATGACCTCGACCCGCGGGACCGCCTCGGCCAGTAGCTCGAGCGCCTCCTCGTAGGCGCCCACCTGATCCTCCTGACGGAAGTCGAAAAGCGGGACAAGGACGTCGGAGAGCATGTCGCCCGCGAGCAGGACGCCCCGGTCGGCGAGGAGGATCGCCGCGTGGCCGACGGCGTGCGCGCGATGCTCGATGAGCTCGCCCGGCACCGGCCCGCCGTCCGCGGGCAGTGGGTCGATGAGCGCGACCAGCTCGAGCGGCACGCCTTCGGCTTCCTCCGCCGCGCCCTCCCGCGCCTGCTCTCGTTTCTCGCTCGCGATCTGTGCGCAACCGGCAGTCCCATAGCGCGGCACATCCCCGAACCGCTCGTGCCAGAGCAGGTGATCGAAGTGAGGATGGGTGGAGAACCCCGCGACCACCGGCACCCCGAGCCGCTCCACCTCGTCGGCCAGCTCCTCCAACTCGGGGCCATGGATGCCGGGATCGACCAACACCAACCCGTCGTCCCCGCGCACCACGATCGAGTTGGTCCAGACCCACTCGCTCTGTCGCACCCAGACCCCGTCGGCAACTTCGGACAGCATCGGCCCAATCTAACTGCGGTCCGACGAGGGTCTGGCTCGGCCCCTCAGGAAAGCGGAGCCAGACCTCTCGCCGGCAGGCTACATGGCCTTGGCAGCCTGGACGGCGTTAAAGACAGTCGGAACTTGCTCCATCTTCATGGATATTCACCCCCTTCCCCGATCCCATGTCCCGGCGCCCCTCGCCAGGTAGAAGCGGAAAAGCTAAGGGGGATTCCGATGTCCAACAGATGTTGTGAGCTCTGGCACACCACTTTCCGAGGAGTCCCTTATGCTCGGTATTCGCTGAGCGAGTGAATCAAATTCATCAAAGGGGGAAAGGGTGGCTGGGGCAACCTCAAAACGGGCCGGCCAGCGGGGGAAGAGCATCGAGGAGGTCGTCGCATACGCGATCAGCCACCGCATCCGCGTCCAGATCCTGATCGTCCTCAACCAGGGCATCTACACGGCCGCCGAGATCGCGGACATCGTCGGCGAGCCGCTGAACCGGGTCGGCAATCACATCCGCGAATTGGTGGATGCCGGATCGATTGAGATCGCCGACACCAAGCGGCGACGCAACACCCAGCTGCACTACTACCGGGCAGTTCGCACGCCGTTCTTTTCCGATGAGGACGCCGAGAGCATGACCTGGCAGCAACGGCAGGTCACGGCTGGTCTGGTCATTCAGTCGCTGGTGGCCGAGATGATGGCAGGGCTGTGGGGCGGGAAGATCTTCGACGACCCCCGTGACTGGTTGACCTGGGACCGGTTCAACCTCGATGAGGAGGGTCGCCAGGAACTTTTTGCCGAGCAGGAGGAGTCCTGGAAGCGCTTGGAAGCGATCAAAGCCAAAGCGGCCGGCCGCGTCGCGAAGTCCGGCGAGGAGACCGCCCCTCACGTCGTCTCCGTTCTTGGATTCGGTCGAGTACTGAAGGCTCCCGAGTCCTCCCACTCAACAAAAACTGACTGACGTACATCGTGTGATTGACCGGGCCGCCATGAACTGGCAAGGTCAAATGGTCAGCCGAAGTTAGGCGATCCGCCCCCGATTTTACCGTCCCCCTTTGCCACCCCGACGACGCTGCCCGAAATCCGCGCAGGCAGCGCGGGCCAGGCGGGAGACGAGCCGCTCCGATCCAAGCTGCTCGTCTCCCGCCTCGCCGGCCGAGCTGGGTCTGCCCGACCCCGGCGAAGAAGCGAACGTCGCCCTCCTCAGCGGGACCATCGTCGAGGAGCCCCTGCGGGACAAGAGTCGCGACGGCGATCCGGTCACCGTCCTGCTGGTCTCCTTCGAGGCGCCGGACGAGAAGGCGCGGCGGGCGCTCGCGGTCTCCGACGTCGAAGTGCCCGACGAGCTCGCCGACCAACATCGCGAGCGGCTCCAGGTGGGCAACCGCCTGGTCGTCCTCGGCCGGCTCACCGGCGCGGGAGGCCTCTGGGCGACGGCGATCGTCACCCGCCAGTCGAGGCGTCCCGCCCAGCCCTGAGGGATGTTCAGAAAAAGGGATACGGGGCAATAAAAGGGTCGTGCGGAAGGAACGGGCGGTAGAGGAGCACCCGTGAGACGGTTGGTCGGGCCGCTGGTCGCTTGCGCCGTCCTGGCATTCGCGGTCTCCGGCTGTGGCGACCTCAGTCGCGGTGAGCTCAGCCGGGGCGTCGAATCGCTCGGGGCGATCGCCGCGCAGGGGCAGCTGATCGCCAACGGTGTCGCCCGCGACGCGACCAAGTCCACCTACACCCGGGTGATGGCGAAGACGATGGGCGACGAAGCCGAGCACGAGGCCGAAAAGCTGGCCGACGCCGAACCCGAAGAAGCGGTCGCGCCGGAGCGTCACGCCGCCGTCCTCGTCGCCGAGGAAATCGCCGACCTCTACGGACAGCTGCAGGTCTTCCCCGGCGACGAGCGCCACGGGGCCGCCGTCGAAAAGCACATGGAAGAGGCGAAAGCCAAGGCCGACGCGATCGCCGAACGACTGACCGGGGAAGAACAGTGAAGGGGATCCTGAAAATCGCCCTCGGCATCATCGCGGCGCTCGGCGGCTTCCTCGACATCGGCGATCTCGTCTTCAACACCCAGGCCGGGGCGCTCTACCGCTACGACCTGCTCTGGGCGGTCGCGCTCGGAACCTTCGGCATCGCCATCTACGCCGAGATGTGCGGGAGGGTGGCGGCGGTCACCCAGCGCCCGGTCTTCGACGTGATCCGGATGCGCCTCGGCTTCGGGCCGGGCCTGGTGGCGCTGATCGCGAGCACCCTGGTCAACCTCCTCACCGTCGCCGCCGAGCTCGGCGGCCTCGCGATCATCCTGACGCTGCTCTTCGACGCACCGTTCAGCCTCTTCGTCGTCCTCGCCGCGATCGGCATCGTGATCTCGGTCGCCCTGCTCCCGTTCGGCGGGATCGAGCGCATCTTCGGCTATGGCGGGTTGATGATGCTGGTCTTCATCGCCGTCGCGTTCCACCAAGGCCCCGACTGGGGCGCGGTCGGCAAGGGCTTCATCCCTTCGTTCAGCGGCTCGCCGCTCTATCTCTACTTCGTCGTCGGCGTCTTCTCCGCGGCGTTGATGCCCTACGAGGTCCACTTCTATTCCTCCGGCGCGATCGAGGAGGGCTGGACGACGAAAAGCCTCAAAGAGAACCGTCTCAACGCGGCGATCGGCTATGCGCTCGGCGGGGTCCTCGCCTGCGCCCTCGTCGTCGTCTCCGGCTACCTCTTCCATCCGCTCGGCGTCGAGCCGAACGATCTCGGCACCGTCGCCCTGCCGGCCCAGGGCGCCTTCGGCGAGACCGGCCTCCTGCTGGCGCTAGGCGGGATGCTCTTCTGCGTCGGCGGCGCGGCGATCGACTCGAGCTTCTCGGCCTCCTACAACCTCGCCCAGTTCCTCGGCTGGGAATGGGGGCGCTACCGCGGCCCGAAGAAGGCGCCACGGTTCACCGTCTCTTGGCTGGTCTTCCTCTTCCTCGGCGTGCTGATCGTGCTGACCGGGATCAACCCCGTCGACATCACCGAGTACTCGGTCGTCTTCGCCGTCGTCGCGCTGCCGATGACCTACCTGCCGATCCTGATGATCGCCGGCGACCGCTCCTTCATGGGCGAGCATGCCAACGGCAAGGTCTCGGCCACCCTCGGCTGGCTCTACTTCGCCCTGATCGTCGTGCTCGCGATCGTCGCGATACCCCTGCTCCTGGCGACCAACGGGGGCGGCGGATGACCGACGAGGTCCTGGTCGCCCACCGTCTCCTCGACGAGCAGATCGTCGACTCCGACGGGCACCGGTGCGGGCGCGTCGACGACATCGAGCTGACCGGCAGCCCGCCGCGCATCACCGCCCTCCTGGTCGGCGACGGCCTCTACCCGCGCCGCCTGCCGAAGCCGTTTCGCCGCCTCGCCCGCCGCATCTCTGGCCCCGAGGTCTGGGGCGCCAACGCGCTGCGGATCCCTTGGGAGGAGGTCGACGAGCTCGGGGCCGCCGTGAAACTGCGCAAGAAGGCCGAAGAGCTCGGGCTCGGCGAGGGCGACAACCCGGACAACTGGATGGTCAGGAGGCTGCCGTGGAACTGAACGAGGGACAGCGGCCCGCCGCGCTCAGCGCCCTGATCGGCAAGGTGGTCCGGGACGCCGACGGGAAGAAGCTTGGCCGGGTCTTCGAGCTGCACGCCTCCCGGGACGCCGACGGGTTCCTCGCCATCGACCGGATCCTGATCGGGCGGCGAGGGCTCTGGAAGCGGCTGCGGGGCCCGGCGGGCCGCGAGTCCGGTCTCCCCTGGGAGAGCGTCATCGCGATCGAGGAGGACTCGCTGACGGTTCGGAGGGGCTGACCTGGCGCGGCCCGCCGCCGAAGAGGCTGACGAAGGCCGGCACCAGGAGGGGCCGCGCCACCCAGGTGTCGAGCATCAGGCCGACGAACATCGCGAAGGCGAGCTCGCGGAAGGCGGCGATCGGGATCAGCCAGACGGCGGCGAAGGAGAGGGCAAGGATCAGGCCGGCGACGGCGATCGCCCCCGAGGCACGCGAGCCGGCCGTGCGGACCGCCTCGGTCAGGTCGCGGCGCTCGGACTCGCGCCAGATCCGGCTGATCAGGAAGACGTTGTAGTCGGCGCCCAGGGCCAGCATCAGGATCGCCGTCGCCACCGGGACGAAGAAGGCGATCTCGTTGTAGCCGAGCAGGTCCTGGAAGAAATAGACGGTGAGGCCGAGCGCCGCCGCCACCACCAGCAGGCTCGAGCCGACGAGGTAGAGCGGTGCGGAGCGATTGCGCAGGAGGACGAAGAGGAGGAGCAGCAGCACGACGAGCGCGACCGGCGCCACCTTGAGGCCCGCCTTCCAGGTGTCTTCGGTCAGTTCGTGGTTGATCGAGGTGTCCCCGGTGACGCCGAAGCTCGCCCCGCGGAGCCCGCTTTGTTCCATCAACGTCGGCAGCTTCGCTTCGAGGTCGGCGAGGAGGTCGGGGGCGGTCGGCCCGTCGGGGTCGGCTTCGAGGACGACGAGGTAGCGGGCGGCGCTCCCGTCGTCGGCGACGAAGACGTTCGGGGGCAGCTCGGCGAGCTGCCCGGACGGGCCGAGCACCGAGGCGATGCCGGGCTCCGCCGCGATCTGTTCCCGCAGGGAGGCGAGGCCTCCCGTGTTCGCGCCGACCCCTTCCCCTTCGATCACCAGCATCGACGGGCCGACCACCCCCGGGCCGAGGGCCTGGGTCGCCTCGTCGAAGCCCTGCCGGCTCTGCGTCGTCGTCGGCAGGCCGCGGATGATCGGGTTGCCGAGCTCGAGCTTCAGCAGACCGCTGGCGCCGGCCAGCAGGGCGATCACGCAGAGCAGGATGGTGGGGACCGGATGGCGGGCGGCGAGGCCGACGACCCGGCCGCGCGCCCGCGGGACCTCCTCCCCCTGCGCGTCGCCGTTCGCGTCCTCGAGGCGGTGCGGCCAGAAGACGAAGCGTCCGAGGATCGCCAGGCAGGCGGGGAGGAAGGTCAGGGAGACGAGCGCCGCCACCAGCACCGAGATCGCCATCGCCGGGCCGAAGGCGGAGAGGAAGTCGACGCCCGAAAGCGAGAGCGTCATCGTCGCGCCCGCGATCATCAGGGCGGCGGTCGCGACGACCGGCAGCAGCTCGCCGGTCACCGCGCTGGCCGCCTGGACGGTCGAGGCGCCCTGCCGCAGTCGCGCCCGGAAGCCGGAGACGAAGAAGACGAGGTAGTCCGTGAGGACGCCGAAGAGGAGGGCGATGATCACCGGCTGGACCTCTTCGGGGACCGGCAGGTCGAATTCTTGGGCGACCACCCCGAGCAGCCGGTCGGAGACGAAGTAGGCGAGCGCGACCCCGGCCAGGCAGAGCAGCGGGATCACCAGCGAGCGGAAGTAGAGGGCGAGGATCCCGACGACGAGGACGACGGTCGCGATCTCGACCCAGAGCAGGTGTTCGTCGACCAGGTTCGATTCGGCGGCCGCGGCCGGGAGGGCGCCGGTGAGGTGTGCCGTTTCGGCCCCGGTCGCCCGCCGCAGCCCGGCGGCGAAGTCTTCGCCGCCGGAGACCGCTTCGTCTTCGTCGGCGGCGTAGAGGTAGACCAGCAGCGTGTCGCCGATCCGCCCGCCTTCGAGCGGCCGCCCTTCGGCCCCGAACGGCACCGCCTTCACGCCGCTGTCGCCGCGGTCGGTGGCGGCGATGTAGCGGAGGGCGGCCGCACCGTCGCCCGCGTCGAAGCCGCCTCCTTCTTGGGCGACGACCATCGTGCGGCTGATCAGCGGGAAGCCGAAGGTCGCCAACGCCTTTTCTTCGACCTCGAGCGCTTGCGAGGAGCGAGGCAGGAGGCTGCCGAGCTCGGCTTCTTCGCTGCCCAGGCCCGAGGGGAGCCGCGAGGTCGCGAGCAGGGCGCCGGCGATCCAGGCCGCGATGACGAAGAACCGCGCCCAGACGATCGCGCGCCCCAGCCACCAGGCCGCGCCGCCCCTCTCGTCGGCAATTGGATCGAGATTCCGCTCCGGCACCACCACCGCGTACCCGCCGGCGCTATTCGTATGCGGGTCTGGCGACCCAGGCGGAGGCGGCTTCGGGCGCCGGGATCTGCCTCGACGTAGGGACGGGCCGCGGCCCACCGGGTCAGGCGGCGAGGCGGCGCGCGGCCGAACCGTCGGCGAGGGCCTCTTCGCCGAGGCGGGTCGCGCGGTACGTGGAGGCGTTTGAGTTCGAGCCGCCGAAGTTACGCCGCTCGACCAGGCCGGCGTTGTCGAGCATCTGCAGTGCCTCGATCACCGGGCCGAGCACCGGCTGGCGGTACTTGACCTTGGTCGAGGTGGAGGCGAAGAGCCACTCGGTCACCTGGATCGCTCCCTGCTGATGGCCGCCGCCCGCGCCGATCCCCTCCGATCCGAACGCCGGCAGCACCGCGGCGGCGAGCTCGGCGACCGGCAGGCCGGCGAGGCGTTCGCTCTCGGCCTGTGCGGCTGCCTCACGCGCGCGCTTCTCGCCCTTGTCGCCGAAGAGTCCCACCGCGAGCGAGCCTATCCCGGTCGAGACCGAAGCGCGCAGCCCAGCGTCGCCGCCAGTCTGTCAAAGTGCCGCCAGCTCGCCAACCGGAAGAAGGGACAGCACATGCGTCGGGTCGGAAAAGCCATCGCCATCGTCATCACCGGGAGCCTCGTCGCAGCCGCGCTGGCGATCCCCGTCGCCGCGTCCGCCCAGCCGCCGGCCGGCACCCCGAAGTCGAAGCCGTTCGCGGGCACCCCGACCGTCGGCGCGCTGTTCGACAGCGCCAGCAGCGGCAAGCACTTCTGCACCGCCAGTGTCGTCGCGAGCCCGGGTGGCGACGTGCTGCTCGCCGCGGCGCACTGCATCGACGGCAGCGCGAAGGGCCTGTCGTTCGCGCCCGGGTTCCATGACGGAAAGGCGCCCTTCGGTCGCTGGACCGTGACCGGCGCCTACTTCGACCCCGCCTGGATGTCCGAACAGAACCCGACCCGTGACTTCGCCTTCCTCACCGTCGCGCCGCGGCGGCTCGCCGGAGTGCCGACCGAGATCCAGACCGTGACCGGCGCCAACGTGCTCGGCACCAAGCCGAGCAGCGGTGACACGGTCACCGTCCCGGCCTACCCGGACGGCCAGGCCAAGGTCCCGATCACCTGCACCTCCAAGGTCTACTTCGAAGGCATCTACCCGGCGTTCAACTGCAACCCCTACATCGGCGGCACCAGCGGCTCCCCCTGGCTGGAGGCCACCCCCGAAGGGGTCAAGGTCGTCGGCCTGATCGCCGGTCTGCACCAGGGCGGCTGCTTCACCTGGACCTCCTACAGCCCGCCGCTCGGCAGCACCGCCCGCGCCACCTACAACCGCGCCGTGGCCGGCGCCAAGCCCGAGATCGGCCCCGAAGCCGGATCGGACGGCTGCAGCACCGGGCTCTAAACACAGCGGACGTGGCCGCGGACGGCGTTGTGCCGGCCGCCGCCGCAGTCCTAGAAGGACGGGGTGGTGCGTGAAAAACGTCGGGAACTCGGCACCGGCCGGGGCGTGGTCGACCTAAGGTCCGGTGCACGGGGCGCGGTCGACCTGACGTCCGTCTCCCGGACCCGGGGTCGACCGCGCCGGCGAGGGCGGACCGTAGGTCGACCACGCCTCCCGAGGGCGGCGTCCCTTTCCCGTCCCTTCAACCTTCGCGCGCGGCGGGCCCGACCGCCCTGGGTCCTCGCGGGGCCCCGGCTAGCGGCGCCGATACGCTCCTCGAGGATGCCCGACGGGTCCGTCAAGCGTTACGCGAAAGGTGAAGCTCGGGAGCGCGAGATCCTTGAGGCGACGATCGACCTGATCTACGAGGAGGGGCTGTCGGCGGTCACGCATCGGGCGGTGGCGCAGCGGGCTTCGGTCAGGCCTTCGGCGCCGAGCTACTTCTTCCCCTCGATCGATGATCTGATCGCCGAGGCGATCCGCTCGATCGTGGCGACGATGATGGAGGACCTGGAGGCGCTCAGCGCCCGGATCGAAGCGGAGGGGATGAGCCGTGAGGATGCCGTCGACGCCTTCGTCGAGCTCTTCGTCGGGTCGGCGCCGCGCTACGACAAGGTGCTCTTCGAAGCGTATCTTTTCGCCACCCGTCGGCCGGCGTTGCGCGCCGACGTCGACGCCGCGATCGCCGCGACCCACCGGCAGGGGAGCACCCTGGTCACGGCCTCGCGGCGGAAGGACTTCGACTGGGCGGCGCCGATCCTCACCGCCTACGCCGACGGGGTCATCCTGCAGCGTCTCGCCACCCCGCCCGAAGGGATCGGCGTCGCGGCGCTGCGCGATGGTCTTCTCGCTCTGATGGAGGGGCTGCCCGACCGCCCGACCTGAGGCGGGCGCTCTACTCCAGGACGGCGCCCGGATTGAGGATCAGATGCGGGTCGAGTGCACGCTTGATCGCCCACATCGCCTCGATTTCCGCCGCCGAGCGGCCGAGCCCGAGGTATCTGGCCTTGTGCACGCCGACCCCGTGCTCGGCGCTGATCGTGCCGCCGCACTCCGCGACCCACCTCAGCACCGCCGCGTCGATCTCCTCATCCCCTGGCTCCGGCCCGAGGACGTTGACGTGCAGGTTGCCGTCGCCCAGGTGACCGAAGTAGAGGAGGCGGGACCCGGGCGCGACCTCCTCGACGAGCGGGTCGAGCCGCTCCAGGAAGCGGGGCAGCTCGGCGGCCGGGACGCCGATGTCGAGTTTGTGGGAGACGCCCTCGGCGGCGATCGCCTCCGGGATCGCCTCGCGGATCCGACGCAGCCGCTCCAGCCCCGCCGGGTCGACCGCGAGCACCGCGCGCTCGCCGAGGCCGGCCTCCTCGAGGCATTCCGCCAGCGCCGCCATCGAGGCGTCGTCGGCCTCGCACTCGATCAGCACCGAGAAGGGCGCCGCCGCGATCGGCGAGGCCGCGTCCAGGTAGGCCAGGGCGAGCCGGAAGGACGGCTCGCCCATCAGCTCGACCGCTTCCAGCGTCCGCACTCGAGCGCGCAGGAGGCCGGTCAGCGCGACCGCCGCGGCCGCCGAGTCGACCGGGACGAGCGCCGCGGTCAGCTCGCCGGGCGGCGGGACGAGGCGCCAGAGGACCTCGGTGATGACCCCGAGCGTCCCCTCGGATCCGGTCAGCAGCGCCGGCAGGTCGAGGCCCGCGTTGTCCTTCAGCAGGCCGGCCATGCGCTCGACCCGCCCGCCGCCGGGGAGGACCGCCTGGAGGCCGGCGACGCGGGCGCGGGCGGTGCCGTGGCGGATCGCGCGGGCGCCGCCGGCATCGCAGGCGACGAGGCCGCCGACCGTGGCGCTGTCGCGGGCACCGAGGTCGAGGCCGGCGTCCCAGCCGTGCCGACGGGCGAGCGACTGCAGCGCCGCCAGCGTCACCCCGGCGCCGACCCGCACCTGGCCGGTCGCCGGATCGGGGTCTCCCAGGTGGTCGAGCCGCGCCGTCGAGAGGACGATCTGTGCGCCGTCGGGCCGGGGCACGGAGCCGCCGACCAAGCCGGTGTTGCCGCCCTGGGGGACCACCGCCACGCGGTGCTCGCGGCAGACGCCAAGGACGCCTTCCACCCCCTCGGCGTCGGCCGGGCGGACCACCGCGATCGCCTCCCCTTGCCAGCGTCCCGTCCAGTCGGTCTCGAAGCCCGCGCGGACCGCGGGGTCGGTGATGACGTCGCGCTCGCCGACCGCCTCGACGAGCCGGCCGACGAAGGGATCGCGGCTACGGTCGACGGCGCTCATGGACCGGCCGCGGGTCAGCGGATCGCGATCGGGTTGACCGGGCCGCCGACGCCACCCTCGATCGGCAGCGGCGCGGCGCTCAGCAGGAAGGCCCAGCGGCCGTCCTCGGCGCAGCGGGCGGCCAGACGGTCGAGGTCGAACATCTCGCCGATCGGCATCCCCATGTAGACCAGCGCCAGCTCGTGCACCGGCAACCGCTCCGTCTTCGGGCCGCGCAGGACCTCGACTCCCCAGTTGTCGCAGCCGAAGGCGGCGACGCCGCGCTCGTGCAGCCACGGCAGCGCGGCCGCGCCGATCCCCGGCTCCTCCGGGAAGACGCCGTCGGTCTCGGTGAACTCGCGCCAGGTGCCGGCGGCGCGGATCTGGCCGAGGCGGCCGGTGCAGACCAGAAGGACATCGCCGGTGCCGAGCTCGACGCCCTGGCGCTCCAGGGCCTCCTCCAGCTCCGCCGCCGTCACCTCGTGATCGCTCGGCAGGGCGTCGCCGGGGGCGAGGTCGACCAGGACGCCGCGGCCGGCCAGGCGCGACGCGAACGGCACGATGCTGTTGGCGCCGGCCCCGGCCGCGGTCACCTCGCCCGCCGAGCGGCCGTTGTACATCTTGCCCCGATGGAAGATGTGGGAGAACGCGTCCCAGTGGGTGTGGGCGTGGACCGACATCGTGATCACGTCGTCGGCCCAGCCGACCTCGGCACCGGCGACGAGCGCGTCGGCGCCGGTCTCGACCATCAGGTGCTGACAGTTGAGGCGGCCGCTGCCGTCGCCCTGCGGCCAGGCCGAGTTGAGCGGGATCCCGAGCGAGAAGACCTCGCCGGTGCGGACGCACTCGCCCGCCGCCGCACGGCGCTCGGGGGTGATCAGGTTGAGGGTGCCGAGCTCGTCGTCCTCGCCCCAGCGGCCCCAGTTGCTCAGCTGGTCGGCGAGCCGGTCGACGACGTTCCCGGACTCGATATCGGGGTCGTTCATGGGTAGGAACGTAGCGCGCGTTAATCTAGGACGCCTGCCCTAATTTGTGATGCGGTCGCGAGTCGAGAAATACCAGCGCGGCCGTCCCACGGTCGCGGCCGAGGGAGGCTCGCTCGGCCGGCTCCTCGCCATTCCCCGGGTGCGCGCGGTGGCGATCGCCTCCGCCCTGGCGCGGATGCCGTTCGCGATGGGCGGCGTCGCCCTGATCATCTTCGTCCACTCGCGCACCGGCTCCTTCGGGGATGCCGGCGCCGTCGCCGCCGCCTTCACGCTCGCGTTCGCGGTCGCCGGCCCGGTCCTCGGGCGATTGGTGGATCGTCGCGGGCCGCGCTCGGTGCTCCTGCCCGGCGCGACGCTCTCCTCGCTCGCCGTCCTGGCGGTCGTCGTGCTCGGCGAGCAGCGGGCGCCGCTGGTCGCCCTCTTGCTCGTCGCCGCGGTGGCGGGCGCGGCGATGCCGCCGATCAGCGGGATCCTGCGACGGGCGTGGCCGTCGATGGTCGAGCCCGAGGAAGTGCCGAGCGCCTACCTCCTCGATTCGATCCTGATCGAGACCATCTTCATCACCGGGCAGCTGCTGACCGGCGTGCTCGCGGTGGCGATCGACCCGGCCGCGCCGCTCGTCTTCGCCGCCGCGGCCGGCGTCGCGGGGACCGCGTGGTTCGTCGTGCGCCCCGAGATCGCCGAGATCCCGCCGTCCCCGCACGACCACCGAAGCCGCATGGGTGCCATGGCCTCGCCGACGATCCGGCTGCTGGTCGTGACCGGGATCCCGATCGGCTTCACCTTCGGCGCCCTCGACGTCGCCCTGCCGGCCTTCGGCGCCGGGCACGGGAGCGCCGCGATCGGCGGCCTGCTCACGGCGATGCTCGGGGTCGGCTCGGTGATCGGCGGCGTCGTCTACGGCATCTACGGATCGCGCCTCGGCGACCTCCGTCAGGCGTGCCTGCGGTTGGCGGCGATCCAGCCGCTCCTCAGCCTGCTCCTGCTGCTCGCCCCGTCGCCGCTCGCGATGGTGCTGCCGGCGATGCTGGCGGGCACCTACACCGCGCCGATCATCACCGTGCGCAGCCGCATCGCCCAGATCGCGATGCCGCCCGGGACGGGGACGGAGACGTTCACCTGGATCCTCCTGGCGGTGATGGTCGGGGTGAGCGCCGGTTCGCTGCTCGCGGGGCCGGTGGTCGAGGCCACGAGCTGGCGGGCCGGCGTCGGGCTCGCCGTCGCTCTTCCGCTCGCGGCGCTGCCGATCCTGATCGCGGCGCGCGAGTACCTCCCGCGGGATGACCGGTCAGGGCCGGTCGTCACCTCGATGGGTCGGGAGGGAGTACGTGTTCCTGCGTCGGATGGGTGATCACTTCCTCTGAGCTCGGCGGGTAGGGAGCGGCACCCGGCACGGCCGCGAGGTGCGGCTCCGCGGCCGGGTCCGATTCCGGTCCGATCGGCTGCTCGATCAGCAGCGAGAAGCCCTCGAACGGGCCGAGCTCGAGGTGGAAGCTGTTCAGCGCGTCGACGGTCGTCGGTTCCTCCCAGCCGCCGAACATGTCGTTGACCCGCGAGCCGGGGATCAGGTGCGGGGACTGGACCGTCCCCCAGATCCGCTCGTTGGAGAAGTTCAGCGTCAGCGCCTGCTGGCGGCCGGAGGGCAGCTGATGGATCAGGACCAGCATCGCGGGGTGGGAGACCGCCGGGATGTCGAGGAGGTCGCCGAGGTCGATCTCGTGCTCGCGGCGCACCGCGAGGATCCGGCCCAACCGCGAGGCGAAGCTTTCCGGGTCCCGGAGCTGCTCCGGCAGCGTCCCGTAGAGGCTGCGGCCACTGGGCAACCTGCCCCAGCGGTTGCCGGGCTCCGCTTCCGCCCCGATCAGGTCGTGCGCCCCACGGTTGATCCAGCGGGTGTCCCCGTCGCGGATCAGGTCCGAGACGTCGGCCGGGTCCAGGGTCAGCATCCCGGTGAGGTCCCAGCCCGAGAGGGCGAAGACGCCGGGCTGCAGCGCGTTGAACATCGCGAGCAGGAGGTGCGCGTCCTTGATCGACTCCGTCTCCTCGGGGCCGATCTCCTCGAGGGTGCGGTAGCCGAGCGCGGCGCTGATCACCGACGCCGTGGTCGAGGCGATCCCGTTGGTGGTGAAGGGGAGGTTGTAGGGCGCCGCCTCGCCGGTGAGGTGGCGGATCAGGTCGCCGCGGATCCGTTCGGCGAGGTCGGCTCCTTTCACCACCTTGCCCTTGTAGAGGAACTCGTCATCGGCGTGGCCGGTGGCGAAGTGGACGAGCTCGTGGGTCAGCTCGTCGTGGTTCTGCAGTCCGTGGACGAGGGAGACCGGGGTGACGCCGGCCTGTTGGGACAGCTGCAGCGTCAGGCGCAGGAAGGCGGTGTCGCCGGTCACCAGGGCGTGGTGGTAGGCGGGCCGGTTGACGAAGTCGTAGGAGAGGTCGGCGCCGGTCTCCGACATCGTGCGGATGTCGTCGATGGTCAGGTTCAGCTCCTGGAAGGAGAAGGCGCCGACCTTGCGCACCATGCCCGCGATCAGCTGGTTGGCGGCCTCCGAGAGCGGGTGTCCCTCCGACCAGGCGGGCGCGCCTTCGGCGCTCTTCTCGACCCCGAGGAACCCGTTGGCGTCGAGCCGCAGCGCGCCGGCCCCGATGTCGGTGAGGGCGTGGAGCCCGTCGCCCATCACCATCCGCATGCCCGCGAAGGACGGGTCGAGCCAGTTGATCGAGGGCTGCCCTTCCTTGAAGTAGTGCAGGTAGACCCAGCGACGCTCGACCCCGTCGACGCCGGTGACCGGGCGGGTGGTGCTCCAGTTGGTCTCCTTGACGCCGCGCTCGGCGAAGATCACGCGCTGCAGGCGGCCGATGATGTAGCCGGCCTGTTCGAGGCCGCGCTCGGACTCGATCGAGAGGTTCACCGAGTCCGAGCGCGGCCTCGAACAGGCCGGCTACA
>Ga0207658_10000692_pt1 | contig 29298 bp, 26 predicted proteins | sample KBSS33metaG_FD_184322 | JGI IMG/M metagenome (GOLD analysis project Ga0207658, IMG submission 184322) | Switchgrass rhizosphere microbial communities from Kellogg Biological Station, Michigan, USA - KBS S3-3 metaG (SPAdes) (version 2) | ecosystem: Host-associated > Plants > Roots > Rhizosphere...
CCAGGAACACCACCGCGGCGGCCACCGTCAGCGCCAGCGGCCGGTCGATCGGATCGACCGGATTGCGCGCGATCGTCACCTTGCAGCGCACGCAGACGGCCTTGCCACCCGGCGGCAGCGCGGGCACCGCCTGCGGCAATTCGCATTCGGGACAGGCCAGAGCGTCGAGCACCGCGTGGCTCATCGAGATCGTCACCTTAATTTGTTCGCCAGACGATAACCGAACAGATCACTCCCCGGCGCGCTCGACATTGGCACCGCGCTCGATCACGACCTCGCTGTCGACGAGGCGGCGCGAATGGTTCAGATCGCTCTGCGCGATCAGCACGGAGGTGGCGCTGCCTTTCAGCGCGGCGATGACGTCGCCGAGCCGCTTCGACAACACCGGCGCCACGCCTTCGAACGGTTCGTCGAGCAGCAGCAGCCGCGTGCCGACCGCCAGCGCGCGCGCCAGCGCGACCAGCTTCTGCTGCCCGCCCGACAGCAGCAGCGCGCGGCGCGAGCGCATCTCGCGCAGCTCGGGCAGCACGCGGTAGACCAGCGCCAGCCGTTCGGCCTGGTCGAGCGACTTGTTCACCCACACCGGCACGAGGATGTTCTCCTCGACGCTCAGCTCGGGCACGAGGCCGCGGTCCTCGGGCATGTAGCCGATGCCCAGCGCCGCGCGCGCGTGCGGCGGCAGCCGGCACAGGTCGTGGCCGTCGAACACGATGCGACCCTGCGTCGGCGTCAGGTGGCCCATCAGCGTGCGGATCAGCGTCGTCTTGCCGGCGCCGTTGCGACCGACCAGCCCGACCATCCGGCCAAGGTCGACCTGCAGCGACAGGCCGCGCAGCACCTGCACCGACTGGATCGCGACGTGGACGGCCTCGACCTGCAGCATCACGCCGGCTCCTGCAGCAACTCGCCGGTGACGTAGCGGCGCACGTCGTCTGAAGCCAAGGCCTCGCGGGGCGCGCCGTCGGCAATGATGCCGCCGCTGTAGAACGCCACGACGCGGCTGGCGTAGCGCTCGACGATGTCCATGTCGTGTTCGACGAACAGTACCGTCATCGCCTGCTCGCCGAGCGCCGCCATGATCGTGTCCATCATCGGGAACTTCTCTTCGGCCGACACGCCGCTGGTCGGCTCGTCGAGCAGCAGCAGCTTCGGCGCGGCGGTCAGCGCCATCGCGATGTCGAGCAGCTTGCGCACGCCGCCGGGCAGTTCGGCAACGCGGCGTTCGCGGTGCTCGGCGAGACGAAAGCGTTCGAGCAGGGCGTCGGCCCGATCGAGCGCCGAGCGTCGGCGTGCCGGTTGCCAGAAGCTCAGGCGCTGCTCGTGGCAGGCGTTGGCCACCAGCATGTTGTCGAGCACCGTGAGGTCGCCGTACAGCTGCGGAATCTGGAACGAACGCGCCACGCCCAGGCGCGTGATCGCGCGCGGTGCGAGGTCCGTGATGTCCTGGCCATCGAACACGATCCTTCCCGCGTCCGGCTTCAGGTAGCCGGTGATCATGTTGACGAAGGTGGTCTTGCCGGCGCCGTTGCTGCCGATCAGGCTGACGCGTTCGCCGGCCGCGATTCGGATGTCGATGTCGGCCGCGGCCACGACCGCGCCGAAGCGCTTGCCGACGCCGTGCGCCTCGAGCATCCGCGTCATCTGGCGCTGCCCTTCATCCACAGCGACCCGATGCCGCGCGGCAGGAAGCGGATCACGAACAACAGGAACAGCCCGAGCGCGAGCTGCCAGGTGTTGGGGAAGTACGCGCTGGAAAACGAGCGCACGACCTCGAGCACCGTGCTGGCGACGAACACCGCGGCCACGCTCTGCCAGCCGGCCAGGATCGCGACGAAGACGAACTCGCCCGAGGTCGTCCAGAAGCTGAAGTTGGGCTCGATGTGGCCGAGCGACATCACGACGAGCGCGCCGCCCAGTCCGCCGCAGAACGCCGCGAGCACGAAGTTGATCGCCATCGCCTGGCGCACCGAGCCGCCGAGGTATTCGACCCGAAGCTCGTTCTCGCGCACCGCCAGCGTCACCAGGCCGCGGGTGCTGTCGAAGTAGGCGCGCGCCAGCAGCGCCATCACGGTGGCCACGCCGATCGTCACGAGGTACAGGATGTAGCCCACCCGCGCGTCGGGCAGCTTCCGGCCGAGCAGCGTCGGGCGGCCAAGGTTGAAACCGTCGGAGCCGCCGAGCAGCTCGAGCTTCATCAGCAGGCCGTAGGTCACCATCGACAGCGCCAGCGTCAGCATCGCGAAGAAGATGCCGCGGTAGCGCGACAGCAGCGGCGCGAACGGCACGGCGATCACGACCGCCACCAGGCCGCCGGCGAACGGCAGCGCGAGCGCGTCGGTCAGGCCGAGCTTGTTGAACAGCAACGCGGCGGTGTAGCCCCCGATCGCGAACGACATGCCCTGGCCGAAGGGCACGACGCCGCCGCGCATCAGGCCGACGATGCCGAGCGACACCAGGCCGTTGGCGGCGGCCATCGTGACCAGGAAGGTCAACCACTTCGGGCTGAAGAAGCCGGCGACGGCCAGCAGCGCGAAGACGCCGAGGCCGGCGGATGCGATGCGTCGACGTGCGGGCGTAGCCGAGTCAGTCGGCTTCGCCGGCGACGAATCCATGATCGCCGCCATCGGGTCAGATCTTGCGCGCCTGGGTGCGCTGGAACAGCCCTTCGGGCCGGAACACCAGCACCACCGCCATCACGATGTAGATCGAAAACAGCTCGGCCACCGGCGCGGTGTGCACCGCCAGCGATCGTGCCAGCCCGACGATCAGCGCACCGACGGCCGCGCCCTCGATGCTGCCCAGCCCCCCGATGATGACGACCGCGAACGACACGATGATCACGCCGACCGACACGCCCGGCTGCACCGAGATCATCGGCGCCGTGAACGCGCCGCCGAGCGCCGCGAGGAAGATGCCGACCGAGAACGCCAGCATGTACACGCGCGACACGTTCACGCCCATGCTCGCCGCGACCTCGGCGCTGTGGATCACGGCGAGCACGATCTTGCCCTGGCGCGTGCGGTTCAGCCCCCACCAGACCAGCAACCCGACGATCACGGCCAGCGCGACCAAGGCGAAGTCGTAGCCGACCCAGGTCTGCACGCCGACATTGAGGTTGCCGAACAATCCGTAGGGCTCGGACACGTAGTACGGATTCGTGCCCCAGACCAGCTTGGTCACGTCCTCGAGGATCAGGAACATCGCGTAGGTCACCAGCACCAGCAGCACTTCGTCGCGGCCGTAGAAGAAGCGCAGCAGCCCGCGCTCGGTGAGCGGTGCCACGACGGCCGCCACGACCACCGCCGCGAGGAGCATGGCCACCAGCGAGAACGCCGGCGCCCAGTGCATGCTCGCGGCCCAGCCGACGAAGCTCGCCGCCGCATAGGCGCCGAGTGCGTAGAAGCTGCCGTGCGCGATGTTCAGGATCTTCAGCACGCCGAACACCAGCGTCAGCCCGAGCGCGACGATGAACAGCCACGACGCATACGTGACGCCGTCGACCAGGATCGTGAAGACGGTGTTCATTGCCGTGCGCGCGACTCAGCTCACGGACAACCCTTGGCGCCCGGGAAGCCGGCCTTGATCCACTCTTCGGCCTTCATGGTCGCCGGCGGGTTCACGCACTCGGCCGGGAAGCGCTGGATGTCGTCGAGCACCACCATCTTCTTGGCCGCATCAAACCGCGTCTTGCCGATCGCCGTGTCCTGGATCGCCTGGTGGCCGTCGCCCAGCGCCATGCGGATCTTGCCGGCCGGCGAGTCCCATTCCTGGCCCTTCAGCGCCGCGGCGAGCTGCTCGGCGTTGGGCTTCTTGCCACCGTTGGCAGCCATCGCCTTCTCGACCGCGAGCTTCAGGCCGAGCAGCGACTGCACCATCCGGTACGGCGCCTGCACCGGGTAGACGCCGTAGGCCTTCGAGTACAGATCCCACCACCAGTCGTTCAGCGCCGACTTCGGCGACATCAACCCGTAGGCGCCGCGCGCGCCGAGGATGGTGCCGTCGGGCATCTTCTCGCCCAGCCCCGGCAGCACGTGGTCGGCGGCCGAGAACACGACCTGCGTGCGCTTGAACAGCCCGCGCGGGCCGGCCTGCAGGATGAAGGCCTGCAGGTCGCCGCCCCACAGGCTGGAGTGCGTCACGTCGGCCGGCTTGGCCATCAGCGCCGAGATCTCGGTGCCGTACTGGCCGGCACCGAACTTGGGCAGCTGATCCTCGCCGGCCTTGGCGTTCGGGTACAGCTTCTCCATCGACAGCGTGAAGTCCTTCTTCGAGTCCTGACCCCAGGCGTAGTCCTGGTTGATCATGTTGAAGGTCTCGGCCTTGATGTTGCGCGCCTTCATGTAGCGCACCAGCGCGACGTTGTCCATCGCCGCGTGCGAAGCGGTGCGGAACACGTACTGCAGCTTGTTGTCCTCGAAGATGCGCGGCGTGCCGCAGTCGTACAGGATCAGGAACTTCTTCATCTCCTCGGCGGCGGGCGCGACGGCGAGGCAGTCGCCCGAGCCGACGTAGCCGACGACCGCGTCGACGTTCTCGCGGTCGTAGAGGTTGCGCAGTTCCTGCACCTGCTTGGTGGCGCCGCCGTTCTCGTCGACGTAGACCGCCTCGATCTTCAGGCCGCCGAACCCGACCTTGTTGTACGGCGCCGGCGCGGCGCCCTTGTTGAACGCGTCGACCAAAACCTTGGCACCGTTGACGGCCGGGATGCCGAAGCTCTCGGCCGCCTGGCCCGAGAGGAAGCTGACGATGCCGAGCTTGAAGGTCTCCTGCGCCTTCGCGCCGCTGGCGCACAGCATCGCGGCCGCGGCGACCGCATACAGTGCGGCCGCGTGCCGGATGTGCCGGGCACCGGAATTCTGCTGATTCATGTCATGTCTCCTGTCGGGTGGGTCCCTGATGCGGCTCCACGGCCGTGTCCGGCCGTGGGCCCGCAAGCCGACCGCATCTTTGACCGGCAACCCGAGTTGTGGAATCTCGGTTACCCGAAGGAGGCACGATCTCAGGCGGGCGCGACGACCAGCGTGCCGCTCATGTCCTCGTGGCCCGAGCCGCAGAAGACGTCGCACAGGAACGTGAACGTTCCGGCCCGGTCGGGCGTGAGCTCCAGCAGTGTCGGCTTGCCTGGCATCAGGTCGGCGCGCAGCTTGAAGTCGGCCAGGTTGAAGCCCATCGGCACGTCGACGACGCTGAACTCCAGGGTCACGGTCTCGCCCTGCTTCAGGTGGATCTCGGCGGGCACGAACTCGAACCGCTTCGCGACGACCTTGATGACGCGGGGCTTGGCCTTCGCCGCGGCGAAGGCCCCCAGCGAGCCGAGCGCGATCGCCCCCACCGCACCGAGCATTGTGCGCCTGCTTGAATCGATGCTCATGATCAGGCCTTCTGCACCGGCAGTTCGGTGATGACGTAGTCCACCCGCTTCGACTCGGCCTCCACCTCGCGGAAACCCAATCCGCGATACGGCTGCGTCGCGTCCCACGCGAGCGGCGTCCGCTTGGGCTGCGAACCCGCCACCGGCAGCGGGAAGATCAGCGACTTCGCCGAGTGATGCGCGATGTGCCCGGTCATCTGGTGATGCTCCTGGTGGATGTGACCATAGAACACGGTCACGTTGTCGTAGGGCATCAGCAGGTCCACCGCCTTGGCACCGTCGCGCGTGGCCCAGTCCCACTGCGGGTACAGATCGAACAGCGGCCGGTGCGCGAAGACGACGATGCGCGCGTCCTTGGCCTGCTGCTTCAGGTCGGCGGCCAGCCACGCGAGCTGCGCGTCGCCGAGCTGCGCGCCGGGGTCGCTGACGTTGTCCAGCACGATGAAGTGCACGCCCTTGTGCTCGAACGTGTAGTGGGTCGGGCCGAAGAACTCCGTGAAGGCCTTGCCGTTGTCGAGTGCCGCGTCGTGCTCGCCCGGAATGAAGCGCACGGTCTTGACCTTGAGCGCGCTCGCGATGTCGCGAAACTCGGCCATGCGCTTGCGCCGCTCTTTGGGGTCGTCGGTCGTGTGGGTCAGGTCGCCCGTGAAGATGATGAAATCGGGCGCTTGCGTCAATGCGTTCACCGACGCGACGGCCTTCGGCAAGGTGCCCCGGGCATCCGGGTTCGCAGCACCTTCGAAGCCCCAGTGACAGTCGGACAATTGGACGAAGTAGAAATCCTCCTCCTTCGCTGCAGCCGCGCCAGCGACACGCGGGAGGCCCGAGATGAACACGGCGGCACCTCCGACACCGGCCAACTGCAAGAACTGCCTACGATCGAATGGGTTCATCACTCTCTCCTGGTTGGATGACAGAGCACATACCCGGGTCGGCCGCGAGATATTCCCGGCGCGCACGCAATGTCCCCACGGTTCGCACGGACGGGGAATATTCGCGGCGCCCGGCGGGTCTGGTGGGCAGAGAGGGAGCGCAATGAGCGATGACGAGGACCGGCGGCGCTTCGAACAGGTGGCGATTCCGCACCTGGACGCCGCCTACAACCTGGCGCGCTGGCTCACGCGCAACGACCACGACGCCCAGGATGTGGTGCAGGAGGCGCTGGTTCGAGCGGCGCGCTACATCGGCGGCTTTCGCGGCGAGGGCGCACGCGCCTGGCTGTTGCAGATCGTCAGAAACACCTGCTATTCCTGGCTGAAGGAGAACCGTCCCGTGGAGAAGGTCGCGCTCGATGATTTCGACGACGCCTGGCAGGACATTGCCGCACCGTCAGCGGACGAGCCGCCCGCCGTCGCGATGCGCAAGGCCGATCGAGCGCAGATCGACACCGCGATCGCCAGCCTTCCGGTGGCCTACCGCGAAGTGCTGGTGCTGCGCGAGCTGGAGGATCTTTCCTACAACGACATCGCGCGGATCGCGGGCATCCCCGTGGGCACCGTGATGTCGCGCCTGGCGCGCGCGCGAGGCCTGATGCGCAGCGCGTTGACGCCGACCGCGCGCCCGCAGCTTCGCACCGTTTCGCGCGCCACCCAGGGCGGAGGCACCTCATGAGCACGCCGCACGACGATCGCCCGATCGACGCCTTCGTCGACGCCGAGCTGGACCTGAAGAGCCGGCTCGAGATGGAGCAGCGGCTAGAAGACGACCCGGCCCTTCGCGAGCGCGTCGACGAGCTGCTGCGGCTCAAGGAGCTCGTGCGCGAACACGCCACCTACCACGCGGCGCCGGACGCGCTGCGGCGCCGCTTGACAGCGTCGGCGGTGCCGCTGCAGACACCCTCTCGCACCGCCGCAGTCGCCGCGGTCGGCGCGGTCGGCGCGGCCGTGCAGCGCTGGCTGGGCTGGCGCCCGCTGGCCGCGTCGCTGAGTTTCGCGGTCGTGCTGGCAGTCGCCGCGAATCTGGCCTGGCTTCGATCGTCCAACGACGAACGCCTGACGAACGACGTCGTGGCCAGCCATGTCCGTTCCACGCTCGGTGAACATCTGGTCGACGTGGCCTCGTCCGACCATCACACCGTCAAGCCGTTCCTGTCGTCCAGGCTCGGCTTCTCGCCGCCCGTCGACGAGCTGCGGATTCCAGGCTCGGTGTTCCTGGGCGGGCGCGTCGACTACCTCGACGGGCGCCCGGTCGCTGCGCTGGTCTATCGGCAGGGCGAGCACGTCGTCAACTCGTTCGTGTGGCCGAGCACGGCCGCCGACAACACGCCGAGCCTCTCGACCGAGCGCGGGTTCCTGACCGCCCACTGGTCGCAGGGCGGCATGAACCATTGGGTGATCTCGGACGTGAACCGCGTCGAGTTTCAAGCGGTTGTTCAGGCCGTGCAGGTGGCGAGCGGCGAGCGCTAGCATTCCGCCGGGCAATGCGTCGAGACCGCTGCGTCCGTCGCATGGCGCGCCGCGGCGCGGCGTCACAATGCCTCAACCTCGACTCGATCTCATCGGAGCAGCAGTTGCGCAACGACGCTTACAGGATCACGTCCGCGCCCGGGGAACTGCGAGAGGGGCTGTTCGGGCAGATCGTGCTACACACGTTTGAAGTGCTGCCCTACCTGAAGGCGCGAGGCATATTCCCCACCTGGCGAATCGCTTCGAAGCTGTATGGGTCGTCGCCGGATTTCACCGTCATTCCTGGCGTGTTCGATCGGACCTGCCGCTGGCAGCCCTGCGCGCCACCCGCACCAGCATATTGGGTGGCGACTGGAATGCGATGCACGACCTCTGGCACGCGTACTTCCGTATCCCGACGCGAATCACCGAGGCCGCGAACCGCGTCGAGATCGGGGCGCACACCTTGGGCTTGCACTACCGTGGACAGGACAAGAACGCACTCTCCTGGGACACGAATCCGGTCACGGTCGACGAGTTCTTGACGCTGGCGAAGTCGTTCCTGGCGGATCGCCCCGACATCGACAGCATGTTCATCGCTACCGATGAATTCGGCTTCGTCGAGGCGGCGCGTCACGCGCTGCCTCAGATACGGTTGATCAATCTCGGGCCGGTCGATTATCACAAGGCCGAACGCCCCGCGCCGGGTAAAGCCGATCGCGCGTTGCTCGACTGCGTCTTGCTGTCGCGTTGCGCGCACGTCATCAAGTGCTCGTCCGCTTTGTCCGGCTTCGCGAAGGTCCTCCGACCCGACTTGCCGATGTGCAGAGTCGCGGCGTGCAAGCTGTTCACCGACGTCCCCTATTTTCCCGATGCGTACGTTCCGCCGATGTCGGGCAGCGATGTTGCCAGCTCGGAGCTGCTGCGACGGCTGCTGAAAGACGACTGGCTCGATGACGCGGATGCGCGTGCGCGCTTCGCCCGGCCATTCGGCTCCCGGCCCAGGTTCGGCCTCCTGCGAAAGACGGTGCGTTGGCTCAAGTACCAGCGACGGCGTCTACGGGGTGAGTCGGGGAACCTGGACTGATCCGCTCTACACCGCCCCGTGGTGCGCCGCGCTCAGCGCCAGTCCACGGCGCCGAAGCCGTCGTATCCGATCAGCGTGTAGTAGACGCCGACGGTGGCCAGCGTCTGGGTCCGGTCGCCGATCACCGGGTAGTTCGCGTTCCGGTGCGACCACACGTACTTGACGCCGATGGCGTGCGGCCCGCTGATGCGCCAGGTCAGCGCCGCGTCGACGCGCGAGATGTCGTCGCGCCCGGCCGACCGGTTTGCGATGTGGCCGAGAAAGAACTTCTGCGCCGTGACATCGGCCGACACCGAGTCGCCGGCCAGCAGCCGCATGGTCAGGCCCAGGCTCGGCGCGACGCCGTAGTGGTAGTCGCGCTCGTTGGCGTCGCCGCGCGAGGTGCTCGCTGCCGAATAGCCCAGTCCGGTGACGGCCGTGCCCTGCAGCGCGTACTCCTTCGACAGCCACCACTGCCCGGTCGTGCCGATCGACAACCCGGTGGCCGACAGGTTGAACAGCTGCGGTGCGAGGTAATCGTAGTTGCCGTACAGGCCCCAGATGCCGCGGTAGTTGTCGCCGATCGCGTAGTCGGTGCCGAACAGCAGGCCGCGCGTCGCGAGGTTCTCGACGCCGTTCGCGCTGGTGGCGATCGCGCGGAACGTGAAGTAGTCGAAGGGTCGGGTGTAGGTGTAGGCGGCCCGCCCGGGCAGTCCGTAGTCGAGCTGGTAGTCCAACTCGGCGGTGTTGCGCTTCACGCCGGTGCTGGTGCCCGCCTCGTCGCGTGTCGCGACCTCGGTGCCGACCCGAAGCCGGCCGTAGAAGGCCGGGTCGTGGTCGTAGAAAGCATCGTCGAAGCGCCCGCCGTAGACCAGGCGGTTGAAGCCTACCGCGGGCGAGACGAACGCGGCGCCCCATTCGCGCCATGCGTACGGCAGTTGGCTTTGCCCCTTCAACATCAGGTGCGCCATGCGAAACAGCGGCTCACCGAGAAAGCTGCCACCGATGCCACTGGCGATCTGATCGTTGCGCGCCGGCGGCGTCTGCTCGCCGGCGATCTCCCAGAAGACGCTGCCGGCGAACGTGAGGCCCGATGCCTCCCAATAGTCCAGCCCCGTGGAGCGCGCCGCGCCGTGGTAGAGCGAACCCTGGTACGGGTGCGCGAACTGGTTGACCTTGAACGGATCGTTATCGACCACCCAGGGCCCATGCAGGTTGCGCTTGATCGACGCCCAACTCACGTCGTAGTCGCTCGAACCGCTGAAGCGTCGGTTGTAGCGGTTCAACAGGAAGTCGAAGCCGATGATCTCGGCGGCGGGAATCAGGTAGCTCTTGTTCGGCTCGGTCGAGGGCGGCGCGGAGCCGGCCGATGCCGGCGGCGCCACCTCCTGCGCACCCGCGAGCGAACAGGCGAGCGAGAGATTCGCGAACACCGCCAGCAGCGGAAGGCGGCAGGCGGTGTGGCGACGTGTCATGCGGCGGATGTTGGCCGCCGCCCGCGGCGTTGTCTGTCGGCGGTGCAGCGGTCGCGAGGTCGGATACCGCTGACGCTTCGAGACTCAGTGCCGCCGGTCGTCGCCCCGATCGTGGCCCCGGTCGTGGTCGCGGCCATGGCCGCGGTCGTCGTGCTTGTCCCAGCCGCGGTGGCGGCCCCGATCCCAACCCGGATGCTCGTGCGAATAACGCTCGCGCACCCACTGGTCGCGCACGAAGTACACCGGCTGGCCGCAAGCGTTGTAGCGGCCGCAGTAGCGGCGCCAGTTCTGCTGATGCAGCGGCGGCACGTACAGGTAGACCGGCTCGGCTTGCACCGCGACGCGCGGCGGCGCGATCAGCACCGGCTGCGGCAGCACCAGCGCTGGGCGCGGGACGTCGCCGATGTTGATGCGGCCGTAGACACCCGGCTGATTGATGCCGATCGACACGCCGACACTGGGTTGCGCGACGGCCGAGCCGGCGGCGGCTGCGGCGAACGCGATGGCGATGATTTTCTTCATGACCTTCTCCAAGGTGGTGGTGATTCCAGAACGCATTTCGAAGCCGGCAGGACGACAGGGTTGCGGCGGGCAGGCCCTCGTCTTACGCGCGCTTACCCGCCATGCTGCCGCCTTTTCGCCACCGTCGCGGCGCCGCCCTGGCGAAACAAGACAACTCCTACACGGTGGCGTGATGCGCGCTCACGCAGAGACGGCGATTTCGCCGTCTAATGAGGCAACCGACCGCCGAATCGGCACTGCTCGAAAGGAGCCAGACCATGTCCGCGCTCACCTCTGTTTTCGATGGCCTGAGGACGATGGGCCTACTGCAGTTGCTGCTGGCCTTCGTCGCCTGCATGGCCTACCTGCTCGCGCAGGGCCGGCTGCTGAGCCGCGCGGGGCGCGGATGGGCAGGGGCGCTGGCGGCGGGCAGCGCCGCTGGATTCACCGTGATGGACCGCGACTGGACGAACGCTGTCGTACTGATCGCGATCGCGGTCGCCGGCATCGGCTCGTTCACGGCGCTGGTGTGGTTGACGGCGCGCGCGATCGGCGTCGACCGCGAAGCGGCGCCCGAGGCGGCCGCCACATCCATCGCGCTCGTCGCCGAGCCGACGGTCGCGCCGGTCGACAACCAGCGGCACCCGATTCGCGGCAGCACGGCGTCGGCCTGAGCCCGGCCCGCGCGGGCCGCGCACGCGGCGGCCGATCCGGGCTTTCCTGCAGTTGCCATGCTCCGATCGATGGAGCACCATGGTTCATCGTCACCGTGGAGCGCAACCCGTGAAGAAGAACACCGCCGAACTGTCCGTTGCCGAACAGGCACTGCGCGACGCCGCGCTCGACTATCACCGCACGCCGGTGCGCGGCAAGATCTCGGTCCAGCCGACCAAGCCGCTGAGCAACCAGCGCGACCTGTCGCTCGCCTACTCGCCCGGCGTGGCCTACGCCTGCCTCGCGATCGAAGCAGACCCGGCGCTGGCCTTCGAGTACACCTCGCGCGGCAACCTCGTCGGCGTCGTCACCAACGGCACCGCGGTGCTCGGGTTGGGCGACATCGGCCCGCTGGCCGGCAAGCCGGTGATGGAAGGCAAGGGCTGCCTGTTCCAGAAGTTCGCCGGCATCGACGTGTTCGACATCGAACTCGCCGAGCACGACCCCGACAAGCTCGTCGACATCATCGCCGCGCTCGAGCCGACGCTGGGCGGCGTGAACCTCGAGGACATCAAGGCGCCCGAGTGCTTCTACATCGAGAAGAAGCTGCGCGAGCGCATGAAGATCCCGGTCTTCCACGACGATCAGCACGGCACCGCGATCATCTCGGCCGCGGCATTGCTCAACGGCCTGGAGCTCGTCGACAAGCAGATCGGCGAGGTCAAGGTCGCGGTTTCGGGCGCCGGCGCGGCGGCGATCGCCTGCCTGGACCTCATGGTCGAACTCGGCGTGGCGCGCGCCAACATCTTCGTCTGCGATTCGAAGGGCGTGGTGCACGACCGGCGCGAGGACAAGCTCGACGCGTCGAAGCAGCGCTACGTGCAGAAGACCGCGGCGCGCAGCCTGGCCGACGTGATGGAAGGTGCCGACGTGCTACTAGGCTGCTCGGCCGCTGGCGCGGTGACGCAGGCGATGGTCAAGTCGATGGCGCGCCAGCCGATCATCCTCGCGCTCGCGAACCCGGAGCCCGAGATCCGCCCCGAAGCCGCGAAGGAAGTACGCCCCGACTGCATCATCGCGACCGGCCGGTCCGACTACCCGAACCAGGTCAACAACGTTCTCTGTTTCCCCTACATCTTCCGCGGCGCGCTCGACAGCGGCGCGACCAGCATCACCGAAGCGATGAAGGTCGCGTGCGTGCGCGAGATCGCCGATCTCGCCAAGGCCGAGATCAGCGCCGAGGTCGCGTCGGCGTATGCGGGCCGCGAACTGCGCTTCGGCCCCGACTACCTGATTCCGACGCCGTTCGACTCTCGCCTGATTCTGCGCATCGCGCCGGCCGTGGCGAAGGCCGCCGCGGCCTCGGGCGTGGCGACCCGGCCGATCGTCGACATGGACGCGTACCGCCAGTCGCTGCTGCGCTTCGTCACCCACACCGGCATGTTCATGCGGCCGGTGTTCGGCGCCGCGCGCGCCGACCCGAAGCGCGTGGCGTATGCCGAAGGAGAGGACGAGCGCGTGCTGCGCGCGGTGCAGGTCGCGCTTGACGAGAAGCTCGTCAAGCCAATCCTGATCGGCCGCCCCGCGGTGATCGCGATGCGCATCGAACGCGCCGGGTTGCGCTTGCAGGCCGGGCGCGATTTCGAGGTCGTGAACCCGGAAGACGACGCGCGTTTCCGCCAGTACTGGGAGACCTACCACCGGCTCAACGCGCGCGACGGCGTCACGCCGGAGATGGCCAAGGCGGCGGTGCGGCGTTCGAACACGACGATCGCCGCGCTGATGGTCCATCTGGGCGATGCCGACGGCATGCTGTGCGGGCTGGTCGGCCGCTACGAGAATCACCTGGGCCACATCGACGAGGTCATCGGCAAGCGCAAGAGCGCGCATGTCTACGCCGCGCTGAACGCGCTGATGCTGCCCAAGCACACGCTGTTCATCACGGACGCCTATGTCAACGAGGACCCCAGCGCCGAGCAGCTCGCCGACATCGCAGCGATGGCGGTCGAAGCGGTGCGCCACTTCGGCCTGCCGCCGCGCGTGGCCTTCCTGTCGCACTCGGCCTACGGCAGCAGCAAGCGACCGTCGGCGCTGAAGATGCGCCGCGCGCGCGACCTGTTCGTCGCGCGCATGCCCGACGTGCCGGCCGACGGCGAGATGCACGGCGACCTCGCGCTCGACGAGGCGATGCGCACAACGCTGATGCCCGACTCGACGCTCTCCGGCAGCGCGAACGTGCTCGTGCTGCCGAATCTCGACGCGGCGAACATCCTCTACAACGTGCTGAAGATGACCGGTGGCCAGGGCGTGACGGTCGGCCCGATCCTGCTCGGCGTGAACGCGCCGGCGCACATCCTGACGCCGGCGGCGACGGTGCGCCGCGTCGTCAACATGACGGCGCTCGCGGTGGCGCATGCGGGCGCGCTGGCGGCCCGCCGCGCGGGCGGCGATTGAACGCCGATCAGTCGCCGAGCCGGTAGATCTGCGACAGCGCCTTGCGGCGCATCGGCAGCAGCGGGTGCAGCGCGAGCAGCCCGGTGCGGCCGATGCTGCCCTCGAGATAGCGCAGTTCCGTGAGCTTGCCGCGCGTCTCGTCGTCGATCGTGGCCTCGAACCCGTTCTCGCGCATCACCGCGAGGCCCTTGGCGCGCAGCGCGAGTTCGGTAAACAGGCCGAGGTAAGACAGCAGATCGGCGACGACGGGACCGCGAAAAAGCGTCTTGAGGCTCGTCAGGTAGTGACCCACCGGCGAGTCCGACAGCCGGCCCGAGTGCACGAGCTCGAGCATCTGCGCATCGGCGTCGAAACCGTGCCCAAGCCATTGACCGAGCGCGCGCTCGCTGCGATGCAAGGCGAGCAACAACAGCGTCGGCATCGCCACCAGGACGAGCAGCATCGCCGCCTTGGGCGAACGGGCCAGGTGGTTGAACGCGGAGTGCAGCACGATCGCAGCGACGAGGCCGGGCAATGCCGCCCACGCGCCGTGACGCTCGTCGTGCTCGATCACCGCAAGCGCGACGACCGCGACGATCGCCGTGGCCCCGCCGTGCATGAGCGCGGTGCCGAAGCCCCGCACGATCCAGGTCGACAGGACCGCATTGGGGACCTGCCACAGCACGTACTGGTTCTCGGCGAGCGCGAAGCCGCAGCCGACAGCGAACCCGAGGATCGCCGCATCGACGAGAAAGCCGATGCGATGACGCCGGATCAACCAGACGATGATCGAGCCCTTGAGCAGTTCCTCGAGCACAGGCGACACGTAGCGCAGGTACGTGATGCGCTCGAACGGCCAGTGGGCGAGCAGCCCCCGGTTCACCAGGTAGGCGAGTGCCGCGACCACGATGCCCGCCCCCATCACCGCCATCAACAGCCCGGGGTGCACGAGCTTGTAGCTGTCGAGGTAGTAAAGCGCGGTCAGGAAGCACAAGACGGGCAGCAGGCACAGCAGCGCGGGGACGAGGGAAGCGGGCAACATGCGCTGATTGTTGCCCCTACATGATCTTGAGCGAGATCATCCATTCGTGCCCTGCCTTGCGCCCGGACTCGATGCCCACCGCATAGCCCGCGGACAGGATCATCTCGTACCAGTGCAGCACGCTGAAGCGCAGGTCGACCTGGCTGCCGACGCTGGCGTAGTCCTTGCGCGTCGCGGCACGTTCGAGGTCGGTGCGCAACCCGGTCACGAACATCGCCGGACGCAGCCAACTGAGGTGGAAGTCGGGCTTGCCGACGGCTTCGAACACTGTCGGCGGCAGATTCCACTCCAGGGTTGCACGCGCGAACGACAGGGCCGAGATCTGGTCGATGTTGAAGCCGGGCAGCGAGTCGTAGGCGCGGTAGCGCTTGACCTCGCCGTTGTCGACCCGGTTGTTGCCGAAGGCGCCGAAGTAGAAATTGGCCAGCGCGTTGTTGCGGTCACCACTGGCCACGCCCGCGGCGCTTCGCAACCACAGCGACGAATGCGCCCACGGCAGCGCCATGCCGACGTCGACGTTGCCGCGCAGCTGCTGCGTCTGCACGCCCGGCGCGAAGTTCGCCGTGAGCACGCCGCTCGCGCTCACACCTTGTTCGTCGTCGACCGCGCCGAGCGAGCGCCGCAGGTGCGTGTAGACCAGCGCGGCCTTGCCGGTGGTCAGCGTACTGACACTGGTCACCACGTTCTGGTCGCCCGGCAACGTGTCGATGCCCGTGTAGTGGGCGAGCGAGAACTTGAGGTCGAGCTGGCGCTGGCGGTCGTAGATCAGCAGCTCGTCGTCGGCCAGCGTCACCGCGAAGCCCTTGCGGCTGCGTTGCGTCGGGCCGAACAGGTCGTAGAAGTCCGAGCGGTTCCACGACAGCGAGCCGCTCCAGCCCAGGTAGCGGCCGGTGATCTCAAGATGCAGCCGCTCGGCGGGCGTGAGGGTGGAATCGGGCGTGATCGCCGCCGTGATGCCGATGCCGGCGTAGCCCAGCGGATCGCCCAGGTTCAAGCGGTAGCCGAGACCAGCCGACTGCTTGTAGCCCTGCAGCACCGGGTAGCCGTTGAGCAGCGTAATCTGGCGTCGCGGGTCGTAGGGCTGGGCCGCCGATATCGCGGCGGCCTCGGTCTTCGGGTCGGGCGGCGGGACCTGCCAGCTCTTGAGTACCGGGTGCCTGTCGACGAGGTCAGTCCCGAGGAAGCGGATCGCGCTCAGGTCCTGCAGCGGCTGCGGTCTATCGATCGTCGAGGGCACGAAGCCCTGGCCGGTATAGGCCAGCACCGCCAAGCGCCCATCGGCCAGCGGCAGCGGGCGGAACAGGCCGGTCTCGGCATTCGTCACCGCCTCGGTAGCGCCGGTGGCCGGCTCGCAGCGAAAGATGTTGGACACGCCGGTGAAGTAGCTGCTGCCGTAGAGGAAACGCCCGTCGGGCGAGAAGACGAAGCCTTCCGGAATCGCCTGACCGAAGCGGAACTCGGCGCGTTGCTCGAGCCGCCCCTCACGCAGCGCCGCCAGCGACCAGACGCGCAGGAACTGGTCGCCGTTGACCTCCTTCACCGAGGCAGAGAGCCATTGGCCGTCGGGCGAGACATCCATGTCCGTCGGGATGACCTCGTACGGAAACGCGTGCAGCGGTTCCGACTCGGCGTACGGGTAAGGCAGGCGCACCAGGGTCGCCAACCCATTGGCATGACGAACACCGATCAGCGAGCGGTCGGCGGCGTTGAACACCAGTTCGCCGATGCGCGCGCGATGCAGCAGTTCCGTCTCGCGGCCGGTGTTCAGATCGAACACCATCAGGTCGCGGCGGCCCAGGTTGTTGGCGGTGTAGAACAGCTGCCGATGCTCGGGGTCGTAGGCCAGCGAAGTCACCGTGTACAGCACCGCCCCCTGGATGTCGGCCAGACGCCGCACCTTGCCGTCGTGCAGGTCAATGGCACCGATGTACTCGACGGTGCCTGGCTTGCGGAAGGCGCCGTACAAGACGCCCGCCTTGGCGTCGTAGAAGGTGCGCGAACTCGAGCCCAGCGCCTGCGGCACCAGCGGATGCAGCGGCGTCAGCGGCTGCTTGTGCAGCTCCGCCAGGTTGCGCTGCTGGAAGCGATGCTCGAACGCGATCCAGTCCTGCCAGGCCTGGTCCAGCGACAGGCCGAAGACCTGCTGGAAGGCATCGGCGTAGTGGCGCAGGCTGCCCTCGTCGCGGCGCAGCCAGGTCACGACCTTCTCGGGCGAATGGGTCAGCGCGAGCCATGTCATGAAGCGCGTGCCGTAGAGGTAGGCATTGGCGCCGACCTGGAAGTCGACCCGCACGCCGCGCGATTCCAGCCCCAGCGGATCGTAGAACGGCGCCTGGTCGCGGACCATCGCGCGGAACACCATCTCGTCGTAGCCGCCCTGCGCACGCCCGAAGCCGCCGCTCATCCAGGTTTCCATGAAGACCGCCGAGCCTTCGAGCAGCCAGCGCGGCACGTTGAAGCGCGGCACGGTCAGGTAGCTGTAGAGCAGCGACTCGGGATTGTCGGGCTGGGGCGATACCTTGCCCAGGAACATCCCGCGCCAGAAGCGGTCCTGCGACGAGGCCACATCGCTGGTGGCCAGGTGCACCAGTTCGTGGTTCATCAGCGCGTACATGCGCTCGGGGCCGGGATCGGTCTCGAGAGCGTTCGACGCCGGCGACACCTCCACCTTGACCGAGTTCTGCGGCATCGGTGACGCCCCGGCGTTGCCGTAGTCGGCGAAGTCCTTGAGCAGGATCGTGACCGGCTGCGTTGGTGTCCAGCCGAAACGCGCCCGCTGCCAGCGCAGCGAGTTAGTGAAGGTGCCGACCGCATGCGGCGTCAGGTAGTCGAGCGACGGCGAGAGATAGATCAGCCGCAGGTCCGGCGCGGTGATGAACGACAGGCCCAGCGGGTCGTCATCGGCTTGCGCGGAGAGACTGATGCAGCAGCCGACCAGCAGTGCCCACGCCCAGCGCCAGCCTGGGCCACAAACGAAAGCCGCCGGCGCATTGCCGGCGGCTTGGGGAGGAGACTGGCCCGCTGAGGTCATCGGCCCCTGCGACCGATGACCGGGGCCTGGGCCTGCAGGAGACGCAGCTTCAACGCTGGCTCTCTTCAAACGGGGAATTCGCTCGTCGCTCAGTTCGAGTTGGCCTTCTCGGCCTTCATGGCAGCCGCGTCAGCCTTCTCGGCCCTCAGGCCCGCCGCGTCAGCCTTCTCGGCCCTCAGGCCCGCCGCGTCAGCCTTCTCGGCCCTCAGGCCCGCCGCGTCGGCCTTCTCGGCCCTCAAGCCCGCCGCGTCAGCCTTCTCGGCCCTCAGGCCCGCCGCGTCGGCCTTCTCGGCCCTCAGGCCCGCCGCATCGGCCTTCTCGGCCCTCAAGCCCGCCGCGTCGGCCTTCTCGGCCCTCAGGCCAGCCGCGTCAGCCTTCTCGGCCCTCAGGCCAGCCGCGTCAGCCTTCTCGGCCTTCAGGCCAGCCGCGTCAGCCTTCTCGGCCTTCAGGCCAGCCGCATCCGCCTTGTCGACAATTGCCACCGCACTGGTCTGTCCCGCAACAGGCTGGCCCAGCTGCACCGCCTCGGCGCCGCTCTGCGGCGCACGGTAGCGCTCGGCCGGCGCGATGGTGCCAACCACGTTCTCGGACTTCGGCGGCAAGCCCCCCATCACCAAGGCCACACCCAGCGCCACTGCGGCCAGCGCACCCCCTGCCAAGACCTTGCGATTGACGTTCATGTGAACAGACTCCTGCGTTGTTGAAGGCCGCATCCGCGGCCGGCTGAGAAATCCCGGAAAGCCGAAGAAGAAACCGGTCTTGCTTCCCGCCCCCGAACCAATTACGGCGTCCGGATCCAAAAGTTGGTCTTGGCGGCGTGAGATTTTCAAGTGCGCGTCGGCGGCAGACGTCACGGCCGCGACCAGCCCCTCGGGCGGCGAAACCTGGGGCACGCGACCGAGGGCCACGAACAGGCGCTGCCATTGTTCGAATTCTGCGCGCGCAGACGCGTCGATGGCGAGTTGCTTCTCCAGCTCGCGGACCTCATCCGGCGTCGCGTCGCCCTCCAGCACAAGCTGGAAGCGTTCGATCAGTTCAGCGTGCTTCATGGCGTCAGGCGGGTCCGAGGTCACCGAGCAGCCCGCGCAAGCGCCTTCGCGCTTCGAACAACCGCGACTTCACCGTCTTCTCGTCGAGGTCGAGGATCTCGGCGATCTGCTCGTAGCTGCAGTCGGAGAAGTGCCGAAGCGTCAGGACCACACGGTCGTTGACCGACATGCTCATCACGCTGCGGCGGATCCGGGTGCTCATCTCGACCTCGCTCAGCAGCGCTTCCGGGCCGCGCCCGTCGGCGTCGGGAATGTCGAGGTCGTCGTCGAGCGGCGCCTCGCGCCGACCACGCCGCAGCAGGTCCAGCGACTCGTTGACCGCGATGCGGTAGAGCCAGCTGAACAGCTTGTATTGCGGGTCATAGTCATCTCCACGTTCGACGATCTTCAGGAAGACCGTCTGGGTCACGTCGCTCGCGTCTTCGGCTCGGCGCAGGATCGCCAGCGCCGCGTTGAAGATCGGACGCTGGTAGCGCACCACCAGGGCGCTGAACGCCTCGCGGTCGCCGCCGCGAAAGCGCTGAAGCAGCATCCGATCGTCGTCGTCATCCACAAGTACGGGCGGCGGCTTGGAAAGTTGGAGGGTCGGAGGAAAGTTGGAAGAAAGGTCGGCTATTCGGCCGCCGCAACCTCGATGATCTGGTCGAATCCCGAATAGACGAAGATGTCGCGGACATGCCGGCTCACCCCGTGCAGGCGCAGCCCGCCGCCCGTGGCCATCAGCCGCTTCTGCGTCTTCAGCAAGACGCCCAGGCCGGCGCTGGAGATGTATTCCAGCCCCCTGCAATCGATGTTCACGCGCCCGGCCTGCCGGTCGAGAAAGGCCTGCGCCGTCGGAGCCTGCGCGGCATCGAGACGACCGACGATCAGCACCGCGCCGTCCGGTCCGGAATCCATCGTCAACATCGCTCACGGTCCTCCGTCGTTCCGGGTTCTTCGCCGGCTCGCAACGCGGAACCGGATGCGGCTCTCGCGGCGGGCCGCAAGGTACTCATAGGTCAAGTCATCCACCAGGCGCCGGGTCAGGTGCAGACCCAGGCCACCGGGTTGACGTTGCTGCAGCGACAGCGTCACGTCGGCGTCCGGCGCGGCCGTCACGTCGAACGGCTCGACATCGGTGTCGATCAGGCTGACCTCCACGGTTCCGGTTCCGGTGTCGCACTCGAACGCGATCTCGACCGGATTCGCGCCGCAGCGACTGTACTTCAACATGTTCGTGAACAGCTCCTCGATCGCGAAATCGATCGCCAGACGCTGTTCCGAATCGATGTCGAAGTCGGCGAGCGCAGCGGCCGCGAACTCGACCATCTCGGCCAGCGACTCGAGCCGCCTGTCGAAGTGTCGGCGCGCGATCATCGCCACGCTCCCGCGAGCTGAAGCCTGCGTCGATCCCGGGTGGCGTCATTGGCGCGTGTCATGCGTCGGTACGCTTGATGAGCACCATCGTCACGTCGTCCTGCTGCGGCGCGCCGCGTGCAAAGGCACGCACAGCCTCCAGGATCCGCGCCGACAACGCTGCCGTCGACTCGTGGTGGTACGCGCGCAGCACGGCCTCGACGCGGGACTCGCCGAATGCCTCCGCATCGGGGGCAAAATACTCGAAGACCCCGTCGGTCAGCAACACCAACAGGTCGCCGGGCGCGAGTTCGATCGCCGCGGCGCTGCGGCGCGCCGGCATCGCCATCGCGCCCATCGGAAAGCCGGTGGGTCGGTGGCGCATGCAGGTGCCGCTCGCCGCCTGGAAGTGCAGGATCGGTCCCTGCCCGCCGCTCAGATAGCGCACCTTGTGCAGCGCCACATCGAGCAGCCCGACGAAGGCGGTGATGAAGCGGTCGTCGGGCAAGGTGCAGGCGAGTTGATCGTTGACCTGGCCGAACGCGGTCTCGAGGTCGGCGCCGAGGCGGAACGCCATGCGCAGCATCGAATGCATCTGCGTGATCGACAGCGCCGGCGCAATGCCGTGGCCGGTCGCGTCGCCGAGCACGATCAGCAGGCCTTGATCGATGCAGGCCAGATCGTAGGTGTCGCCGCCGGTGGCGGCTGCCGGCAGGAACGTACCGCAGACGTCGTAGCCGACCACCGCGGGCATCACGGCGGGCAATGTGCTCATCTGCACGACCCGCGCGAGTTCGAGTTCCTGGCGCAGCTTCTCGCCCTCGATGAGCGCCTCGATCATGCGCACGCGCGCCAGCGCGACCGCGCACTGCGCGGCCAGCGCGTGGGCGAGCGCCTCGTCGGACGCATCGAAGACACCACCGTGCTTGTTCAGCACCTGCATCACACCGACCAGGCCGCCTTCGTGATCCACGAGCGGCAGCGTCAGGCTGCAGCGGGTGTGAAATCCCGAACGCCGGTCGACCGCCGGATCGAAGCGCGGATCGGCGTAGCAGTCCGGCACGTTGATCGCCGACCGTCCGCGCGCGCAGGCACCGACGAGCCCGGTGCCGATCGGCACGCGCACGTGGCGGATGTCGTCGGCGACTTCCAGCACCAGCTCGTCGGTCGCAGCGTCGTGCAACCACACCGAGCTGCGTTCGGCATGCAGCACCTGGCGCGCCGCGGCGGTCACGGTCGCGAGCATCGTGAGCAGATCGAACGGCGCCGCGAGCGCGCGCGTGACATCGAGGATCGCCTCCATGTCCTGTCGCGACAGGCCGGCCAGGTTGGGCGCCTTCATCGCGATGCGTTCCGACGCGTGCGCTGCTCAGGCGGGCAGCCGGCGCAGGAAGGCGCCGAGCGTCGCGGCAAACGCCGCGGGCTGCTCGGCCACGCTCAGGTGCGAGGCGTTGTCGAGGACCACCAGCTCGGCGTGCGGGATGCGCTCGACCATCGCCTGCGACATCGCCACCGGCGCGCCGACATCGAGTGCACCGGCGATGACCAGCGTCTGGCAGCGCACGCTGCGCAGACGCTCGAGCCAGTCGACGTTGGCCACGGCATGGCAGCAGGCCACGTAGCCGGCCGCGTTGGTGCGCAGCACGCGGCCGCGAAAGCCCGCCACGGCCTGCGGCTCGGCCGCACGAAACGCGTCGGTGAAGTAGCGCTGCAGGACCATCTCGACGATTCCGGCCATGCCCTCAGCTTCGACCATCGCGATGCGCTGCGCCCACATCGCCTGCGCCGCTTCCGGGTACTTCGCGCTGGTGTTCGCGAGCACCAGCGCCTTGACGAGCTCCGGATGGCGCACGGCCAGGCCCTGCCCCACCATGCCGCCCATCGACAGCCCGACCCACACGACTGGGCCGCGGCCCCATTCGCGGATCAGCCGGGCGGCATCGTCGACCAGCGCGTCCATCGTGTAGGGCCCGGCCGGCACCGCCGACCCGCCGTGGCCGCGGTGGTCGTAGCGCAGCACCGGGTGCTGCTGCGCGGCGAGCTGCGCGGCGAGCTCGTCCCACATGTGCAGGTCCAGGCCGAGCGCATGGCTGAGCACGATCGGCGCGGCGCCCCCTTGCTGCGGCCCCTGCAACGCGACCGCCAGCTGCGGCTGGCTGAAGGTGTGGTGCACGGCGACGCGCGTCGCGGCGGCGAGCGGCGCCGGCGCGGGTAGCAGGCCCTCGTCGCGCAGGATGTCCATCGTCAGCTTGAACGCGGTGTTCGCGGCCGGCACGCCGCAGTAGATCGCGCCCTGCATCAGGGTTTCCTTGATCAGCGCGAGCGGCACGCCACCGCGGATCGCGGCGCGGCAGTGCAGCTCGAACTCCTCCCAGCGCGCCAGCCCCATCGTCATGCCCAGCACGAGCAGGCGGCGCGTCGTGTGGTCGAGTCCCGGCCGGCCCCAGATGTCGTTCCACGCATAGCGCGTGATCAGCGCCTGGAACTCGGCGTTGAACTCGGTCGCGTTGTTCAGCGACTTGTCGACCCACGCATCGCCGAGCACGGCGCGGCGGTTCTTCACGCCGCGATCGAAGTCGTCCTGTCGGTCATCGGTGCTCATGAGGTCACTTCCTTTGAAGAGAGAGGCCCAAGGGGCCGGGCGTTCAGCGCAGAAGCCCGGGCGCGCAGGTCCGTCCACTGCGCCGCAGCGACCGTGGTCGCCTGCCGCGCGGCCGCATCGGCATCGAACGCTGCTTGCAGCGCAGCGGCGTCGATCGTCGCAGCGAGCTGCGCATCGGCCGCGATCGCCTGCTGCGCAAGCGGCAGCAGCGGGCGCTGCGCGCTCGTCTGGCGCGACAGGGTTTCGAGCTGCGCCTGGGCGCGCGCCTTGCCGATGTGCGGCGCCAACAGCATCGCGGCGGCCTCGGCGAAGACGAGGCCGTTCAACGCATCAATGTTGTGGCGCATGCGTGCGCTGTCGACCATCAGGCCGGCCGCAGCTCCGGCCAACGCATCGACCGCACCATGCGCCGACAGGAACAGCGCCGGCCACTCGGCCAGCTCGGCCTGCCAGTCGCCGAGGCCGCGCTCGTGCGCCTGCGGCATCGCGGCGAGCAGCGCGGCGACGCGGTGCGGTGCGCGCAGCGATGCGGCCAGCGCGATCATCGAGGCGACCGGGTTGCGCTTGTGCGGCATCGCGGACGAGCCTCCTCTCTTTCCTCCATTCGCGTCACCGCTCGGCTCGGCGAGTTCGGCGATCTCGCCCTGCGCGAGCAGCGAGATGTCCTTCGCGATCTTGCCGAGCGAGCCGCACAGCACGCCGACCTCGCAGCCGAGCGCCACCCAGTCGTCGCGCTGGGTGTGCCAGGCGCCGGGCGCATGCGCGAGCCCCAACTCGCGAGCCATGTGCAGCGCGACCCGCTCGCCGCGCTCGCCCATCACCGACAAGGTACCCACCGCGCCGCCGAGCTGCAGCTTCAGCGCTGCGTCGGCGGCGCGGCGCAGCCGTTCGCGTGCGCGCACCAGCGGCGCGACCCAGCTCAGGAGCTTGAAGCCGAAGCTGATCACGCTCGCCGGCTGCATCAGCGTGCGGCCCAGCATGGGCGCGTCGCCGTGGCGTTGGGCCAGGTCGACGAGCGCGTCGGTCAGCTCGCCCAGGCGCGTGTCGAGCAGCGCCACCGCGCGGCGCGTCGCCAGCGCCATCGCGGTGTCGATCACGTCCTGGCTGGTGCTGCCCCAGTGCACGCAGCCGGCGGCCTGCGCGTCGCTCATCGCGACCGCCGCGGTCAGCTGCCGCACCAGCGGGATCGCCAGCGTGCCGGCGATCGATCCGGTGGCCACGAGCGCGTCGAGGTCGATCAGCTCGACGCGGCAGGCCGCCGCGATCGGTGCCGCAGCGCTCGCCGGGATCAGGCCCTCGGCCGCCTGAGCGCGCGCCAGGGCGGCCTCGAAGTCGAGCATGGCCTGCACGATGGCGGCCGTGCCGAACACCTCAGTCATCGCCGGGGTGGAGAGGAAGCGATCGAACAGGTCAGTGGACATCGTCGGGGTCAGCGCAGGGCGCCGCGGTGCAGCGCCGTCGAGTCGTGGGACCGGGCGGCTCGATTCAATCGGTCTCTCCGGCATTGGGCTCGAAGGGCAGCCGGCTCGCGAGGACCTTGTCGACGCGCTTGCCGTCGAGGTCGACGACCTCGAAGCGCCAATGATCCCATTCCACCGAATCGGTGGTGTGCGGCAGGCGCCCGAGCAGCAGCATGATCATGCCGGCCAGCGTGTTGTAGCGGCCGCGGTCCTCCTCGGGCAGCTCCTTCATGCCGAGCCGGTCCTTCAGCTCGGGCACCGGGATCAGGCCGTCGAACAGCCAGCTGCCGTCGGCGCGCTGCACCGCCCAGGCATCGTCGGCGGTCGGCGTGGCGAACTCGCCGGTGATCGCCTCGAGCACATCGCGCACGGTGATCATGCCCTGCACCTCGCCGTATTCGTCGACGACGAACACGAGCTGCGCGCTCGAGGCGCGAAAGTGCTCGAGCAGCTCCATGCCCGACAGCGTCTCGGGCACGAACACCGACGGCTGCAACCCGTCGGCCAGCGACATCGCGTGGCCCTTCATCACCTGCTGCAGCAGCGTCTGCGCCGAGATCACGCCGAGCACGTCGTCCAGGCCACCGCGGCACACCGGGTAACGCGAATGCTCTTCGTCGCCGATCAGCCCCAGCACCTCGTCGCTCGACGCGGCCAGATCGAGCCAGACGATCTCGGCGCGCGGAATCATCATCGAGCCGACCTGGCGGTCGTCGAGGCGGAACACGTTGCGCACCATCTGGTGCTCCTGCGCCTCGATCACGCCGGCGTCCAGACCCTCCTCGAGGCTGGCGTTGATCTCTTCCTCGGTGACGCTGCGGTCCGGGTTGCCGGTGATGCCGAACAGGCGCAGCGTGGTCTCGGTACACCACGACAGCAGCTTGATGAACGGCCGCGTGATCAGCGACAGCCACTCCATCGGCCGCGAGACCACGCGCGCCACCGCCTCCGGGTACATCAGGCCGAAGCGCTTGGGCACGAGCTCGCCGAAGATGATCGTGATGAAGGTGACGGTGACGACGACCATCGCCGTCGCGGTGATCTCGGACGCGCGCTGCGCGATCGGAAAGGTTTCGTGCAGCCAGCGCGCGAACGGCGCCGAGAACGCGGCGTCGCCGACGATGCCGTTCAGGATGCTGATCGACGTGATGCCCACCTGCACCACCGAGAGGAACTTGGTCGGGTTCTCGTGCAGGTCGAGCGCCGCCTGCGCCCCCGATTCGCCCGCTTCCAGCATCACCTGCAGGCGGGCCTTGCGGCTCGCCGTGAGCGCCATTTCGGACATGGCGAACAGCGCGTTCAGCAGGATCAGGCAGAACAGAAGGGCAACGTCCATGCGGCGCGCGCGGCAATCGAGGAACGGCCAGCGTAGCAGAAACGCCGATGGCGCCCGGCTAGCATCCGGGCATGAACTACCTGATCGGCGACGTGCAAGGCTGCTGCGGTGCGCTCGATGCGCTGCTCGCGAAGATCGACTTCTCGGCGTCGCGCGACCGGCTCTACGTGCTCGGCGATCTGGTCAACCGCGGCCCGCAGTCGCTGCAGACACTGCGCCGGCTGCGCAGCTTCGGCGACTCGGCGGTCTGCCTGCTCGGCAACCACGACCTGAACCTGCTCGCGATCGCGCAGGGTGTGCGCCGGCCGCAGGCGGGCGACACGATCGGGGAGATTCTCGACGCGCCCGACCGTGAGGTCTGGCTGGACTGGCTGCGCCAGCGCCGCATGGCAGTGTTCGAGCACGGCTGGCTGATGGTGCACGCCGGGGTCGTGCCGCAATGGGACACGGCGAAGACGCTGGCGCTCGCCGGCGAGGTCGAGGCGTTGCTGCGCGGCGACGCGCTCGCCGCGTTCCTGCCCCAGATGTACGGCGACCAGCCGGCGCGCTGGAGCGACACGCTGCGCGGGACCGAGCGCTGGCGCTTCGTCATCAACGTGCTGACGCGCGTGCGTTTCGTCGCGGCCGACGGCACGCTCGACCTTGTCACGAAGGAAGGCGCCGACGGGGCCCTGCCCGGCTTCTTCCCGTGGTTCGAGGCGCCGCAGCGGTGCAGCGCCGGCACGCCGATCGCGTTCGGCCATTGGGCGAGCCTCGGGCTGGTCAATCGCACGGATCTGCTCGCGCTCGACACCGGCTGCGTCTGGGGCCGGCAACTCTCGGCGGCGCGCATCGATGGGGGGCGGCGCGAGATCATCCAGGTCGACTGCGGCTGAGCGCGGGCCATCGCTCGATACAATTGGAGCGTTGGTTGTCGACGGAGACGTGGCCGAGCGGTTTAAGGCTGCAGTCTTGAAAACTGCCGAGGGGGCAACTCCTCCGTGAGTTCTTATCTTAAGCTGATTTGTGTGCGTCTAATGAGCCACACTTGCGCGTGATTTTCTCCACAAATCACCTCTGACGCTTGCACTCGCAGCACACTGTGCATCTAATCGTGCGTAACCTGTCCGCAAGGGCAACACGATTGGAGCCACCATGGCCAGACGCGGCCTCAACAATGTCGTTCGCGAGAAGCACGTCCGCAACGGACAGGAATCCTGGAAGTTGTCGACCATCGCAGGCGACCCCGTCCCTGCGTTCAACTACTTCTGCGAGAAGAACGCCGACTACAGCTTTCGAACACAGAAGCGGTACGCTGAAGTCGCGTCGCGCTTCATCGACTACCTCTGCGAAGCGCAGGTGTTCGGCCAAGCCGTCCGACCCGGCCACCTCAATGCTGTCATCGAGGCGTTTCCCACATTGCTCAGGGACGGCTCCGCAGTCACGTCATCGCGCGTCCGCAAGAGCAAAAACGACCTGTGGCTGGCGGAGGTTGCCGAACGGCTCGACTGGGCGCCGCTGGCACCGAAGAGCTTCGACAACACCATCGCCGCGGTCAACCGGTTCCTGAGGCTGTCCGAAAGCCTGGCCCGAGAAGCGGGCGAGAAGGCGGCCCTGCTGGGGGTGGATGCCAAGCAGGGATACACCGCCCTCATCAAAGCTCTCGACGGTGCGGTGACGCTGAGCCGACACGAGGTGCACGCGATGAAGCAGAACTCGATGTTCGGCAACGTCGCGAAGTACGCGCCCAAGGGAATCCAACGGGCGCGGGGCCTGCGCACGCCGGGCACTCCCTCACTGAGCGCACGTCGCGTCCTCGACTTTCCGCGTGACTCCTTGCAGGCACTCATCGAAGCGGCGGATTCGTGGCGCGACAAGAGCCTTTGGCTCATGCTCGGCGCCACCGGCATTCGCGCGAGCGAAGCTCTCAATCTGCATCTCGACGACGTCGACCTGGAAGGCCAGAAGGTCTACGTGTTCGACCCGCACGGACGGCGCGCTGTGCTTGGCGAGAACGACCCGAGCCGCCTTCGATTCAAGGGGCGCGAAATGGCCTACACCTACCCCATCCCCGAGCTTCGACGCGACCTCTTCTACGCGCTGCAGCAGTATCTGCGCCTGGAGTTCGTGCCCTGCTACAAGCCGGGGGAGCCGGCATACCTCTTCCAATACATCGAGCCGACCAAGCGCGGCCAGCCCTACGTGGACGCCTCCCATGCGGCGCTGGCTCAAAGCTTCAAGCGAGCGCTGAGGGCGGCTGACATTCCCGTGCCGAAGGAAGGCAAGGACTGGGTTCTGCATTCGTTGCGACACATGTATGGCGTGTACATGGTCAACGACTTCCCGGTCAATCCGCAACTCGGTCAGTTCGGGCTTCCCCTCGTCGACGTTCAGATGATGATGGGTCACGCAAGCATTCGGTCGACCGCCCACTATGCCCGCACCAAACACAGGCGGCTCGAGGCGAAGCTCGCTGCCTCCGACCAGGCCATGCTCGGAATGACCAACGAGGAACTGAAGGCACTCCCGAGTTTCAACGTGTGCCTGCTGGAGGGCCACCAGTGATTAACACCACCGCCCGCCCCATCCTCTTGGTCGACGGCACCGCTCTCGACCGCGAGGTCCGTGCGTCATTGTCTTGGGCCGAAGGGCTGATTCGCGAGGAGCAAAGGGACACCAAGGTTCGGTCATACCTGAAGACGGCATTCTCAGACTTCCTTGGCGCGACGAATCAACGGGCTGACTTGCTCATGGACGAGGTCTTCATTCAAGCAGCGTTTGACTTCGCCGGCTCCGATGCGCTGAACACCTCGACACAGCCCGCAATGGCGGGGATGGCCAAGTACCTCAACAGACGCACCGTCGCTGCAACGGGCTTCGCGCAGGTGAAGCGTGGCATCAAGTTCGCACTCGTAGACCTCTGGCGCCGAGGGGCACTGCTACTTCCGACAGTCTTCACGCCGGGAACCCGCTTTCCCATGAGCATCGTCGACCATGACATCGTCCAGTGGCTGCAGGCGATTGACCCGAAGTCTGCCGACGGCGTTCAACCGACGAGCAGTCACCGGTTGTATTTCTATGGTCCTCGGCTGCTGTTCGCAACGGACTGGTACCGTGTAGAGGACGTTTCCATCACGGACATTGCCAAGCTGCATTTGGCACAGCAAAGGTACGCAAAGGGGCTGCATCCTCACGCCATCGCAGGGTCACAGTTCCCGTGGTCGCAGTTCCCGGCGGAATTGCTCAAGAGCTTTCCCGACCGAGTTGCGTTCAATGAAGCCGACCTCATCAGGTACTCGGCATGGTCGGCTCGGAATGCCACGACCCGAGGCGAACTTGAAGACTTCTCCCCGGAGACAAAGGACAAGAAGAAGGCCGCGCCAGCACCTAGGACGCCTCGGGCTGCCCCTCGCGTGGTGTCTGGCGACGAGTTGGCTACCGAGGCGAGACGGGCATCTACTCACGACGCTGTCCTCGCGTACTTCAAGCGCCTATCCAAGCGGCCTGATTCCGTTGACTGGAAAGGGCGCACTCCTCTGTACCCGGGTCGTGAGCACATCGACGTCGCCCAAGCATCGGC
>Ga0207658_10000695_pt1 | contig 29286 bp, 25 predicted proteins | sample KBSS33metaG_FD_184322 | JGI IMG/M metagenome (GOLD analysis project Ga0207658, IMG submission 184322) | Switchgrass rhizosphere microbial communities from Kellogg Biological Station, Michigan, USA - KBS S3-3 metaG (SPAdes) (version 2) | ecosystem: Host-associated > Plants > Roots > Rhizosphere...
TGCATTCCCCGGCCGACTGCGGGTGATCGAAGGCGACGCGCTGAAGATCGATCCCGCGACGCTGTTCGAGGGCGCCTATCACATCGTCGCCAACCTGCCTTACAACGTGGGCACCGCCCTGTTCACGGGCTGGCTCTCCAACGAGGCGTGGCCGCCGCAATGGGCTTCGCTGACGCTGATGTTCCAGGAAGAGGTCGCTCGCCGCATCGTGGCGACGCCGGACACCTCAGCCTACGGCAGACTGGCGATCCTGGCGCAGTGGCGCTCGCACGCGAAGCTGGCGCTAAAGGTGCATCGCAGCGCCTTCACGCCCCCGCCGAAGGTCATGTCGGCGATCGTCCATGTCGAGCCGGCAGATGCCCCACCCCGCGTTTCGATGCGCATCCTGGAGCGTGTCACCGAGGCTGCTTTCGGCCAGCGCCGCAAGATGCTGCGCCAGAGCCTCAAGGGCGTGCCGGGAGCGCTTGCCGCGCTCGACGCGCTCGGGATCGATCCGCAGCGCCGCGCCGAGACACTGAGCGTCGAGGAGTTCGTCGCGATTGCCCGCGAACTGACGGGCAAGGCGTCGCCAAAGGCCCCTTAACCCACTTTGGGCGCTCGGCGCACACGCCCGGCCGCTGATTTGATCTGGCGCAATGCGCGTCCTCACCCCGCACGCACACAACGACCGCTGCGACAGGCATGCGATAGCATATGATTTTTGCGAGGCGTTCGCATTTGCATTTGACAATGCGAATAGCTCGCAATAGCAGGCTCGCAGTTTCCAATGAGGGGGAAATTCGATGAAGCCGTGCGAGAAGACTCCTGTGTTCCTGGCCCTTTCCTGCGTCGGGTTCCTGAGTTCCGCGCCAACCTTTGCTGCCGATGCCGCCGTCGCCGCAGGCTCGGCCGACCAGCCGACGATCATCGTCAATGGCCAGAACGAGAAGGTCGAAGTCGAATCGCCCAAGGCGGTCGCCCCGCTGCTCGATACGCCGCAGACCGTCACCGTCATCAGCGACCAGACGCTTCGCAAGCAGAATCTCCTGACCTTGCGCGACGCGCTCCAGACCATCCCCGGCATTACTTTCGGCGCCGGTGAAGGCGGCGGCGGCTATGGCGACGCGATCAACCTGCGCGGCTATTCCGCCAGCAACGACATCACGGTCGACGGCGTGCGCGACAGCGCGCAGTACAGCCGCACCGACCCGTTCAACCTCCAGCAGATCGAGGTCTACAACGGCGCCAACTCGGTCTACTCCGGCTCCGGCTCGGTCGGCGGCACGATCAACCTGGTGTCGAAGGCGCCCCGCAGCGAAGACCTTACTATCCTCAACGCCTCCGTCGGCACCGACGACTACTGGCGCGGCACCGTCGACAGCAACTGGCGCCTGAACGACCTGGTCGCAGTCCGGCTCAACGGCATGGTCCACCGCAACGACATTCCGGGCCGCGACGTGGAGAAGTTCAAGCGCTGGGGCGTCGCGCCGTCGGTCACGATCGGAATCGACAGCCCGACCAGCCTGACCTTGTCCTACGTGCACCAGCACGACAACAACACGCCAATCTACGGCGTTCCCTACTTCAAGAACGAGATCAACGACGGCCCGCTCGCCGAGATCGACGACAGCGACTATTTCGGGATCGTCAACCTGGACAAGCAGAAGACCACCGTCGACCGCGCGACTGCGACGTTCCTGCATGCCTTCAGCGACAACGTCTCCGTGCGCAATCTCACCCGCTGGCAGCGCGTCGGGCAGTACAGCCAGACGAGCGCGCCGCAGGGCACCTTCTGCCTCTCGGCCACGGGACGCCAGCCTGTTACCGCCGCCCCGGGCGGCACTACCGGCGCGGCCTGCACCGCCAGCATCGCCAACGTCTACAACCCGGCAACCGGCACCTTCGGCACGGCGAGCGTGACGGTGGCGCCTGGGTACTTCCAGCCGAACGGCCCGCGTGGGCTGGTGCGTGACCAGGTCAACCAGCTTTTCTACAACCAGACCGACCTCCACATCGAGAGCGGCACCAAGGGCGGCGTGCACAACACGCTGGTGGTCGGCGGCGCGCTGACCTGGGAGGACTACTCGATCACCACCGCCTCGCTGACGCGCACGTCCGCAGGCCAAGCGGTGCTGCTGCCGCAGATTTCACTGGGCAACCCGGACACGGCCTACGCCGGCCCGGTCAACTTCACAGTCACTGCGCATTCGAAATCGTCGACGACCAACAAGGCGATTTACGCGTTCGACAACCTCGAGCTGGGCGAGATGTTCGAACTGAACGGCGGCATCCGCTGGGAGAGCAATCGCGCCACCTTTCGTCCGATCGCGCTGGCCTTCTATCCGCCGGGCACGACCAAACCCTCGGCGGCCGAGCTCCTGCCGCAGCATAGCCGCGAGAACCTGTTCTCCTGGCGCGCCGGCGCCGTGTTCAAGCCGGCTCGAAACGTCAGCCTCTACGCCGCCATCGCCAACTCGAAGACGCCGTCCTCGGCCACCGTGCGCCTCGGCTGCACGAGCGGTTCGGGCTCGACGTTCGTCAATTTCTGCGACGTCGCTCCCGAGACGGCGCGCAGCTACGAGATCGGCGCCAAGGCCGACATCGGCAAAGTCCAGCTCACGGCCGCCGTGTTCCGCAACGAGCGCACCAACTACCGCGTCCCCTCGAATGACCCTGGTCAGCCATCCGGCCTGCAGGTGCTCGATGGTCGCAGCCGGGTCGACGGTATCGCGCTGGGGGCCACCGGCTACATCACGCCCGAATGGCTGGTCTTCGCCAACTACACTTACCTCGACGGACGGGTGAAGCGCAGCGTCTCCGATAGCTGTTTCGCCACGCCCAGCACCGCCTGCGGCAACAGTGCGACATTGCCCGACCCGCAGGCCGGAGACCGCCTGCTGCAGACACCCGAGCATTCGGGCAGCGTGTTCACTTCGTACAGGTTCCCGTTCGGGCTGGAGGTGGGCTACGGCGTCACCTACCAGGGCAAGTTCGCGCTGCACCAGCGTAGCCTGCTCCAGCGCACGCAATTCTATTCGGACGACTACGTGGTGCAGCGGCTGCTGCTCTCTTACGAGATCCGCGAAGGGCTGACCGCTCAGCTCAACGTCCAGAACCTGTTCGACGAGAAGTACTACACCGCGATCCGCAACAACGCCAATGCCACCAGTGGCGTGATCACAGGCGGATGGGCAACGCCTGGCGAAGGGCGCTCGGCGATCTTCAGCCTGTTCTACAGCTTCTGATAGGCACGCCGGAGCGATCCGCATAAGAGGCGAGGCATGCTGATCGAAGTTCCCCAGGTGCTGGACGCGGAAGGCCTCGCCCGCGTGCGCTCGCTGATCGATGCGGCCGAGTGGGTGGATGGTAACGTCACCTCCGGATACCAGTCGGCCCTTGCGAAGCGGAACCGGCAACTTGCCGAGGAGAGCGAGGCGGCGCGCGAGGCGGGCCGCCTCGTCCTCGATGCGCTGGGCCGATCGCCGCTATTCTTCGCCGCCGCCTTGCCGCTGCGCATCTATCCGCCTCTGTTCAACAGCTACGACGTTGGCGACACTTTCGGACTGCACGTGGACAATGCCGTGCGCATCCAGCGCGGCACCGAGTTTCGCGTGCGCTCCGACCTCTCGGCAACCCTGTTCCTCGAAGAACCGGAGGCCTACGAGGGCGGGGAGTTGCTGATCGAAGGGCAATTCGGCTGCCAGTCCGTGAAGCTTCCGGCAGGCAGCATGGTGCTTTATCCCTCGTCGAGCCTGCACCGCGTCGCACCGGTAACGCGCGGGACCCGCGTCGCCAGCTTCTTCTGGATACAATCGATGGTGCGCGACACCGAGGCGCGGCGCCACCTGTTCGAGCTCGACACCGCCATCCAGACGATCGCTCGCGACCGCGGCCATGACGATGCCGCCATTATCCAGCTGACCGGTGTCTACCACAACCTGATGAGGCGCTGGGCCGACAGCTAAGAGACCACCTCAGGCGCCAGCCGCACTGCCACCTTTTTTGCCGAAGCCGACTGCTGAACTCGGGAAGCCGCGCCGTCATTCCGGTGCAACCCCGAGGCAAAGCATGGTCCGACAGTCCGAACGCACGCTCATCCACCGGCGCTACAGCGAAGTTCATGGCGCCTGCGTACGCCCTGCCTACGCCAGCTACTGCGGGGTCGAGCGAGACGGGCGCGCGCGCGCCGCGATCGGCTTTCGCCGCGCGGACGCCGGGCCGTTGTTCCTCGAACGCTATCTTGACCAGCCGGTAGAGGCCACGGTGGCCCTGGCGCTGGGCTCGAGGGTACCACGCAGCGACATCATCGAGCTCGGCAACTTCGCGGCCGACGATGCCTTCGCCATGATCGCACTGTGGAGCCGTGCCGCCAACGATCTCGCGACCGGCTGCGAAGTCGCGGTCGCCACTTTGACCGCCCCGCTGCGATCGATGCTGCGTCGGATGAGCGTGCCCATCCACGTCCTTGCACCCGCGATGCGGGAGCGGGCCGACGATCCCGCCGCCTGGGGTCGCTACTACGACACTGATCCCCAGGTCTGCGCCGGATGGATCGCCGAGGGTCAGCGAGCCCTCGCATCGTTCGCGGCCCGCAGAGGGAGGAACGCGGCATGACCGGGTTGCTGGCGGCGATCCGCGCCCATGCCGCAGCCAAGCCCAACGCCGTCGCTCTCGACCCCGGCGTCGGACCAGCGATGACGTGGCGGGCCCTTGCCGCACGGGTCGAGCACCGCATCGCCGAGCTGGGTGCTGCCGGCGTCGCTGAGGCAAGGCCGCACGTGATGCGCGCCGAGCAAGGGATCGACATGGCGATCGAGGAGATCGCGCTGCTTGAAGCCGGAATTCCGGTCCTGTCGCTACCGCGGTTTTTCATGCCGGAGCAGGCGTTGCACGCCATTTCCGTTGCCGATGCCGGGACACTCCCGGCCCGGCCCTCCGCGCCGTCCCGCTTGCCCCTCGGGACGGCGCGGATCACCTTCACCTCGGGATCGACCGGCACGCCGAAAGGCGTCTGCCTATCCGCCGAGCATATGCTGACCGTCGCCGCTGCGGTGGTGGAGGCGGTAGGCAGCGAGCAGGCCGGGCGTCATTGCGCGATCCTGCCGCCGGGCATCCTGCTGGAGACGATCGCCGGTTTCTACGCGACCATGATCGCGGGCGGCACCTACCTGTGCCCGGCGCAGGACCTCGTCGGTCTTGCCGATCCGTTCCGCCCTGACTTCGCGCTAATGGTCACAAATCTGGCGCAGTGGCGGGTGACCTCGCTGATCCTGGTGCCAGAATACCTCGACGGGCTGGTCGGCGTGCTGGAGAGCATGGCGCAGCGCCTGCCCGATCTGACGCTGGTGGCCGTGGGCGGAGCCCGCGTGCCTGCGCAGCTGCTCACGCGGGCGCAGGCGGTCGGGCTGCCGGTGCGACAGGGCTACGGGCTCACGGAGTGCGGCTCCGTCGTCTCGCTGGAGACTGCCGAGGACGCTGGCAGCGGATCGGCGGGACGCCCCCTGGGGCACATGCGCGCCTGGATCGCCACGGATGGCGAGATCATGCTGGACGGCGCGATGATGCTCGGCACGATCGGCGAGCCGCGCCAGGCCGGGCCGCTTGCCACTGGCGATATCGGTCGCATCGACGAGAGCGGGCGGCTCTGGATCGAAGGACGCAAGTCGGCCATGATCGTGACCAGCTTCGGCCGCAACATCGCGCCCGAATGGGTCGAGACGACGCTCACGAGCCAGTCCGGGATCGCGCAGGCCATGACCCATGGCGACGGGCTTCCCGCGCCCGAGGCGCTGCTCGTTCCCGCGCACGCCGATGCCGACCTCGCCGCGGCGGTCGCGGCCGCCAATGCCACACTGCCGGCGTACGCCCGCGTTTCCCAGTGGCGCGAAGTCGCGCCGTTCACACCGCTGAACGGCCAGCTCACCGGCAACGGTCGGCTGAAGCGCCAGGCGATCGCCAAGACGTGGCTCGCCGGACCTCCCGCCTTCTTCGACGAGCTGGAGGCGGCGACGTTCCGCGACCGGCTGCGGTTCGTGTCAGTGCCGCAGGTCCGCGCCGGTCTCAGCGGCGCGATCTCGCGGCGCGCGTACCTCGACTACCTTGCGCAAGCCTACCACCACGTGCGCCACACCGTACCATTGATGCGAGAGGTCCGGGCGCGGTTGCAGCACCGCCCTGCCCTCGTCGCCGCGCTCGACGACTACATCGCCGAGGAGACCGGCCACGAGGAGTGGATCCTCGCGGACATCGCCGCCGCCGGTGGCGACGCCGATGTCGTGCGACGCAGTCCGCCCGAACCGGCGACCCGCGCGATGGTCGACCATGCCTATCAGCGCATTCGCAGCGGCAATGCCGCAGCCTTCTTCGGCATGGTCTACGTACTGGAGAGCGTCAGCGTGGCCTTGGCTCAGCGTGGCGCGGGCGCTGTCGCGGCCAACCTGGGCCTGCCGCCCGAAGCTTTCACCTATCTCACTTCTCACGGCGCGCTCGACCAGGATCACATGGCCTTTCTCGCCGACCTGGTGAACGGCCTGGATCAAGAGGACGACCGCGCCGCCGTCGTCACGATGGCCCGCGAGATGTTTGCCCTGTTCGGCGGCATGTTCGCCGGCATCGCTCTGGAGCCCGACCATGTCCCGGCTTGAAGGCAAACGCATCGTCGTCACGGGGGCGGCAGGCGGCATCGGCACTCAGGTGGCGGACCGTTTCCGCACCCTCGGCGGGCACGTCACCGGGATCGACCGCGTGGCCTGCGGCGCCTGCGACGCCAGTCTGGTCACCGACCTTTCCGACGAAGCGCAGCTTGCCGACCTCGCCGCGCACCTGGCGACCGAGTGCCCCGATATCCTGGTCAACGTTGCCGGAGTGATGCGCTTCGGGCTGCACGAGAGCCAACCTGTAGAGGCGCTGGCCTTGTGCTATCGCATCAACCTTCTGGTTCCCGCCGTGCTCGCGCGAGCTGTTGCCGCGCCGATGCGTCGGCGGGGCAACGGGCAGATCGTCAACATCGGCTCGGTGCTCGGCGCGATACCCTACCCATGGTTCGCCGCGTACTCGAGCAGCAAGGCCGGTCTCGCCGCGCTGAGCCAAGGCTTGCGCCGCGAAATGCTGGGCTCGGGCGTCACTGTCACCCATATCAACCCGCGCGCTGCCCGCACCGCTTTCAACAATGCCGATGTCACGCGCTTTCTGGCGATCACCGGCATGAAGGCGGATGCGCCCGAATGGGTCGCCGAGCGCATTGTCGATGCCATCGTCGCAAAGCGAGAGACCGTGAACATCGGCTGGATCGAACGCATCTACGCCGCGCTCAACGCCATATCTCCGCGGCTGATCGACCAGGGCCTGACCGGCCAGATCCGCAAGGCGCGCGCCGAGTTCGGCTGAACCGCACCCGGAAAAATGCACTGAGAGGAACCAAACCATGATCAAGCGATACCTTGTCGCGCTGCTCGCGCCGCTGCTGGCGACGGCGCTCCCGACCGCCGCCTGGGCCGACATGGCCGGCGACGTGAAGGCCGTGAACGACGGCTGGGCGCACATCACGTACGAAGTCCGGGGCTCCAGCACCCAGACCAAGGCTCTCGACCAGCTCTCACGCCAAGCCGCCACACTCGTCGCGCGCTATCCCGGCCGCGCCGAGCCACTGCTGTGGCAAGGCATCATCGTCAGCGAGCAAGCCAACCGCGCGAACATGTTCCACAAGCTGGGCCTGGCCACGCGCGCGCGGGACCTGATCGCCAAGGCCTACGCCATAGATCCGCGCGCGGCCCAAGGCGGCGCGGCGCTCAGTCTGGGCGTGCTTTACTACAAGGTGCCGGGATCGCCGCTCGCCTGGGGCGATGACGAGCGGGCAGCCAAGCTCCTCAAGCAGGCGCTCGCGCTCGATCCCAGCGGCCTCGATGCGAATTACTTTTACGGCGACTATCTGCTCGACCAGGGCGACAAGAACGGTGCCCGTGCGTATCTGCAGAAAGCCCTGCGCGCACCGCGCGACGGCTCGCGGCCGGTCTGGGACGCTGGCCGCCGCAACGAGGTCCGCGCGCTGCTCGCGAAGGCAGGCTGAAGTCCGGGGCAAACGCATGACGCTTGCGAAGCGGCTGGCGCAGCAACTCGCGCGGCCGCACGGTATCGCCGGAAAGCTGCTTGGCGCCGCGATGGACGTGGTGAACCGGCGCCCGCTGGAACTGGCGGTGAACCTGCTCGATCCACAGGATGGCGAATGCGTCCTCGATGCCGGCTGTGGGACGGGAGCGGCGATGGCAGCCATGCTGCGCCGCGCCGCCTGCAGCATGACTGGCGCGGACGCGTCCGCGACGATGCTCGGCGCTGCTCGCCACCGTTTGGGTGATCGTGCCGACTACGCCCTGTCACGACTCGAGGATCTGCCGTTTGCCCCAGGCACGTTCCATGCCGTCCTGGCGCTCAACGTGCTGTACTTCGATGGCGCGGGGCAACCGATGCTGCGGGAACTGCACCGCCTGCTGCGTCCCGGCGGCCGTCTCGTCGCCTATGTCACGGACAAGGCGAGCATGGCCGGCTGGGCGTTCGCCCGCCAGGGCTTGCACCGCCTCTACGACGCAGACGAGCTGACGGAAGCCTTTGCCGTCGCGGGGTTTGCGCAAGACGCAATCGAGGTGCAAGACGTGCCGATCTCGCGTGGCGTAACAGGCCTCCTGGCGAAAGCCACGCGAACAGCGGACCGAGTCTGAAGGCACGATGGACCAACTGGAAGGCGACACTGCCGCTGACGGATTGCTACTGGTGTTCGACCGGCAGCGTGCCGATCTGCTCGCCTTCCTGCGGGCACGCTGCGGTTCACCCGAAGTCGCCACAGATCTCCTGCATGACCTCTGGCTCAAGCTCTCGGCGCTCTCCCCGGGCCCGATCGCCAATCCGCGAGCATATCTTTTCCGGATGGCCAACAACCTCGTACTCGACCAGGTACGGGCCCGCCATCGCGCGATGCGGCGCGAAGGCGCCTGGCTGACCCAGGAACATGCCGGGGCCGTGCCACCCGAAGAGCGCGCCGACACCGCCGAGCCTGTGGATGAGGCCATCGCCCGCCGACAGGAGGCCCGCATCCTTCACGAAGCAATTGCCTCGCTTCCCGAGGGTGCGGCGCGCGCGCTTCGGCTCTACCGGTTCGAGGGGCTGGGCCAGCAGCAGATCGCCGATATCATGGGCATCAGCCGCAGCGGGGTGGAAAAGCACCTATCGCTGGCGATGAAAAAGCTGCGCACGGCCCTTCGCGACTGCGGAACGTTGCCGTCGGCGGCGTCAGACTCGGCAGAGGGGCGAGGCGGCGTCGTGTCGCGGATGGAACAGGGACGATGAAGGCAACCGATGACACCATCTTAGATGACGCGCTGCGCTGGCATCTCGCCAGCGAGACCGACGCCATGGATTGGGACAGCTTCACCCTTTGGCTCGACACAGACCCGCGGCATCGCGCCGCCTACGACGAGATCGCGCTGACCGACGCCCTGCTGGCCGAACACGAGGAGACTCTCTGGAGCGAGCCCTTGGCTCAGCCGGTGGCGGTCGAAGCGCGGGGCGTGCAACCACGGTTCGGCTGGAGCCGATCGCTGCGCTGGGGTGGTCTTGCCGTTGCCGCCACCATCGCAGCCGTCATCGCGGTTCCACAATTCGCCGCCGTGCCCTCCCGCACTTATGAGACTTCGGTCCGCATGCAGTCCATCGCCCTTGCCGACGGCTCTTCGGTCGTGCTGGCCCCGCACAGTCGCCTGACCGTGACCGGCCGCGGCGAAGACCGCATGACGCTTGCCGGCGGCGCGCTGTTCGCCATCCGCCACGATCCCGACCGCCAGCTAGAGATCACGGCAGGCGATCTGCGAATCGGCGACATCGGCACTCGCTTCGACGTTCAGGCGGAAGGTGGCCAAGTGCGCATCGCAGTGAACGAAGGCCAGGTTGAACTGTCCGCCGACGCGCTCGCCGCTCCCATCCAGCTCACGGCAGGGCGACAGGTGGCCTACGACGGAAAGGCCGGGAAGGCCCTGGTGAGCCCGGTCGATGCCGCCGATGTCGGTTCCTGGCAGCGTGGCCGCCTGAGTTACGATGATGTGCCGCTTTCACTGGTCGTCGCCGACTTGCGCCGCTATGCGGGCGTTGTGGTGGACGTGCCGGCTGACCTTGCCCGCCGTCGGTTTTCGGGGACGTTGGTAGTCGGCGATGGCGATGATGCGCTGCGGGCCTTGGCCCAGCTCATGGGCCTTCGCCTCAGTGGTCATCGTGGCGGCTGGGTCCTGGAGCATTCCGGCAGCTGAAGCACGCGAAGCGCCGGCTTCCAGACTCGACATCGACGCGTCGACCCTGCCGGGTGCGATCGCCGAGCTGGCGCGCGAGGCGGGCGTCTCGATCGGCACCCCGGGAGAACTTCCGCGCATCCGCACGCCGCGCGTCCATGGTGCTTCCGGGGTCGCCGAAGCGCTGGCACGACTGCTCGTCGGTAGCGGCTACCGGGCCCGGCAGATCAGCGAAACGGCGTGGCGCATCGAACCTGCCCCGCAGGCCGCACCGCCATCACCGCCAACCGCGTCTGCACCCCATGACGAGCCCCCGCCTTCTCCGATCATCGTAACCGCCACCAAGCAGGCGCTCGAGCTGGCCTCGCTGCCGGCTTCCGCCTCCGTCGTCGATCTCGCCTCGCCCCAGCGCCAGAACGGCGCCACCGGTACCGCCATGGTGGCAGACCGCATCGAGGGGCTGGCGCTGACCTCGCTTGGCGCCGGCCGCAACCGTTTGTTCCTGCGCGGCGTCGCCGACAGCGCCTTTGGCGGCGAGAGCCAATCGACCGTGGCGATCGTGCTCGACGAAGCCAGGCTCACCTATTCGGCGCCCGATCCGGACATCAGGCTTGTCGACATGGACCGGGTCGAGGTGCTCAAGGGGCCCCAAGGCTCGCTCTACGGCAGCGGCGCTCTGGGCGGGATCTATCGCATGGTCACGCATGCGCCGGAAGCCGGGGCGTTCAGCCTTTCGGCATCGGCCAGCGTCATGATGAGGGCACATGGCGACGTCGGCCCAGGCGGGACGCTCGTCGCCAATGTTCCGCTGGCCGGTCCGGCGGCGACCTTGCGCCTCGTCGGCTATCACAGCGTAGAGCCCGGCTGGATCGACACCGGCGAGCGGCAGGATGGCAACGGAACGCGCGTGACCGGAGTCCGCGCCATCCTCCGCCTCGAACCTGCCAACGGCTGGCGCGCAGATCTCACCGCCTTCGGGCAATGGCTGGCATCGCACGACAGCGGGTACGTCTACGATCGCCGAACTCTCACCCGGCCCGGTCAGCAACCGGAACCGCACGATAACGACCTCAGCCATATCGCATCGCGCGTGACCGGCGGAATAGGTAGCATCGACGTGACCCTCGCCACCGCCATGACCTGGCATGAGGTCCACGATACGCTCGACGCCACTATCGGCGGTGAAAATCTGGGCCTGCCGGATCCTCTGACCGTCGAAGATCGCCGCCGTTTTCGCGTGTGGGACAGCGACCTGCGCCTGAACGGCCGGTGGGGTGACGTCGAGTGGCTCGCCGGCCTGACCCACCTCGATGCCAGCCAGCGCGTTCGCGCGCGCGCGCAGGCTCGTTCAGGCGAGACGCTGGTCTTCGATGCCGATGCGCGCGACAGCCACGAGACATCAGCCTATTTCAACGTGACCGTTCCTCTGGCCAGAACTCTGTCGATCGATGCAGGAGCACGGCTGTTCCATTCATCCGGCCGCGAGGAGCGCACTTTAGCGATCGGCCGTGTGAAGCGCGAACAGGACAAGGCAGGCGTCACTCCCAGCCTGGCGCTCGCATGGCAACCGCGCCCCGATCGTCTGATCTACCTTCGATACGGCTCGGCTTACCGGCAGGGTGGCCTCGACATCTCCGCCAGCGGAGCCATCGATGTGTTGAAGAGCGACGAGCTCGCTTCAATCGAGGGCGGTTGGCGAGAGCGCCTTGCCGGTGGAGGGCACGTCGAGATCAACGCGTTCTTCTCACGCTGGGAGAACGTCCAGTCCGACAACTTGCGAGCGGATGGCCGGATCGAGACGGTGACGGCCGGCGACGCACGAATCATCGGTCTCGAAGCAAGCCTCGACGTTCCGCTGCAAAGCGCGTGGCACCTCGAAGCTGGCGGCGATTTCAGCAGCGCCTTGCTCACGCGCAACGCGCTCGGCATTCGCCTCGAGGACCGCCGGTTGCCGGTGGTGCCCCGTTACACTCTGCGCGGTGCCCTGCGTTACCGAACAACTTTGGGATCGGCGGAAGCCTCTGCCCGATTGGGCCTGCGCTATGCCGGGCCGGCGCGGATGAGCTTCGATCCCCTGCTAGACCGGAAGATGGGAGATGTACTCGATACGACCCTGGAACTGCACCTCACTCGCGGCCCGTGGGACTTCGCGCTCGACGCATCCAACCTTCTCGACGGCCGCGCGGACACGTTCGCCTATGGCAACCCGTACCGCTACGTCACCATGGACCAGTTCACCCCCCAACGCCCCAGGACTTTGATGCTGACGGCGTCGTATCAATGGTAAGAAAGCGCATCCAGGCGCGCTGTCTCAGGCCACCCTTGGCCTATACCTAACGTGATGCGCCGGGCCCTCCGATTACAGCTCTTGATCGGCAGGTCCTTGCCTGGGACCCAAGTGCGTCCCCCACCTCACCCGACAGTGTCACGAGCATCTGCGGCTTCCGGGCGAACAGTGGGGCTGTAGCTCCTTCCGAGCTCGTCGATCACGCTCGGGCGCAAGGCCGCGCGGAACTCAACACCGACGTTGCGCCCTCGCAGCCAACGCACTTGCGCCTCGATCGACCTGAGGTGAGCGATACGAAGCTGCACTGTTTCGCCGGGCACGAATGCCTCGCTGCTGCCGACAATGCAGCAGCCGCCGGCAGAGATGTCTGCAAGCTCAACGGGGAATACGTTCCAGCTGGATTTGCGGCAGCGCGCCTGCAACAGCACGACCCGCCGCGGGCTCAAGCGGTCGCATTCGCCATCTAGCTTCATCACGCCCCCCAAAATGTCGCAAAAGCTGGATAGCGCTCAGAGGTAAATTCCTCCTTGTGCAATCACGGTACCTCAGACGCCTTTTGTGTCGTCCCCCGGCTCGACGGGATCGACCGGAGCAGGCGAACCGGTAATCTGGGCGTCGATCTCATGCGCCGTCTTCGCGATCGTTTTGTTCGCCGCATCGTAACGCTCGTCGAAGCTAGGCTCGCGCTTGCAGCCGGCGAGCGCGAGGCATGCCATTGCAAGGATCAGGACCACGCGCATCAGTAATCCTTCTTGATGCGCACGTTCAGGCTGTTGACGCCGGACCCGCCAGCCTGGCTCAGTACCGAGAGCCACTTGGTGATGCTGACTTCGAGCTGCGTGGCGGTGAAGCCGCGCGCGTCGGTGATCAGTTCCACGTAGATGTCGTCCGTGATGTACTGGCCGGCCGCCAGCGCCGTGCCGCGCCCGCTCGCCTCGTCGGGACCGAGGATGCGCAGCCGGTCGATGCCAGCTGCGGAGCGGAGCTTCCCGAGCGGGTTAAGCCCGCCGCCACTACCGCGCAGCGAGTTCAGCGACGAGGCCAATTGCACCGCCTGCAGCGCCGAAAGGTTCGCGATCGAACTGCCGAACAGGATGCGCGAAAGCACTTCGTCGTCCGGAAGCGAGGGCGAGGAGGTGAAGTCGATGACCGGATTGGTCGCCCGGCCGCCGACGTTCACCGTCACCGTTACGTCCTCGATCTCGTCGCTGGCCGAGATCGCCACGGTCGGATCGATGGTCTTTCCGCCGGTGAACGAGACGAGTCCCTTGTCGAGATCGAACGACCGTCCGGCGAAGCCCAGCGTGCCGCGGATCAGTTCGACTTCGCCCGCCAAGACTGGCGCTGCACTGGTACCGGTGACGTTGAAGTCGGCACTCCATTCCGATTCCAGTCCCATGCCGGATACGTAGAGCTTCTCGGGCGCGCGCAAATGCAGGTCGAGGCGGATCAGCGCGAAAGCACTGGCCACGTTGGGCGCAGTCTCGTCGCCGGTGATGCGCTTGGGGCCGAGCGGCGGCTTGAAGCGGACCCCGGTGAGGCGTGGCACTTGCGCGGCACCTTCGCGCACGATCTGGTAGCGCGTCTCCGGCAGTCGCAGTTCGCCTTGGAGCAGCGCCGCCTGGCCCGCGGTCTTGGTCAGGTGCAGGTTGCCCGTTGCCGTAGCGGCGAGCGCTTCGCTGCGAGCCAGGCGCGCACGGTCGAGCTTGACCGTCAGATCCATGGGATAACCCGCAGCGGCAGCGAGGCTCACCCGGCCGTTAGCGGCGACGGTGCCGCCGCCCGCCTTCGCGGTGAGCGTCTCGAGCTCGAAAGTGTTACCGCTGAAGCGGCCGGTCAGGTTCATGCTCGACAGCCGGGTGCCGTAGAGTTGGTTCTCGTAGACCATGTCCTTGCCGATGATCACACCCTTCAGGCACGGATCGGAAACGCGGCACGAGAAGTCGGCGGCAAGCCCAACCGAGCCGGTCAGGGTCTGGCCAGCCATGCCGACAAAGGAGAACAGGGTGTCAGCCGGACCATTGTAGCGAATGCCGCCACCCAGTGGCGCGTCGAGCAGGCGGGTGGTCCAGGACCCCTGCCCCGGCCCGAGCGGACGCAAGCTGGCGACCATGCGGCCGATCACCGAGCCGCGGCGACGGATGACCGCACGCGCCTCGCCGCCATCCGCCAGCAGCTTGCCGACGAAATTGACATCGACGGGCTGGCTGACGGTGGTGGAGCTGGTGCGCGTGAAGTTGTTCAGCGTCAGGCGGGCATCGGCGCGGGGAAATGCCGTGGAGGTCGGCTGTTCGAAGTCGAGGCTGCCGCTGGCCCGGCCGCCTATGCCGTAGCCCGGCACGAATGCGTTGACGAGCGCGAGGTCGATGCCTTCGAGCCGGCTCTGCACTTTCAGCCCGGGCCCGTAAGTGCCGGCGACCTTTGCGCTGCCGCCCCCGAAGGCGATCGAGGTCGGCAGCAGCTCGTACCCGGCCTTGGTCGGCACGATCCGGGCTGGAGTAGTGGTCTTGAGCTCCTGCCCGCGGACCCGGCCCTGCAGCGCCACGCGCCAGAGGTTGGGCTGAAGATCGGCGTTGAGGCCGACGCGAAACGGCACGCCGCTGACGCCTTCGATGAGCGCCTTGGCCTTGCCGCGACCATCACGGTAGTCGACCAGCGCCCGCGCCGCCGCAAGGTCCAGCGCCCCCAGGTGCACGCCAGCGATTTGTGCATCGGCGATGACGAGCGGGCGGTCGTAGAGCACCGCGCGACCATCGATGATCGCCGAACCGATCGAGAGATTGGCCGGACCCTGGAAATTGGCATTCTGCGCGCGCAGGTTGAAGTCGACGGCCTGGTACTTGCCCTCTGCGTTCAACCGCAGCAATCCGCCGACGCCATTGCCGTTGGCCGTCAGCTGGCCTGCGAAGGGACCACTGCGGGTCTGGACGAGGCGACCGGCGAAGTCGACGCCCGACAGATTGGCACTGTTGATCTGAACCGAGGTCGCCGCGCCCAGGCCCAGCGTCACGTCGGCGCGCAACGGCCCGTAGTCAGTGTCAGCCGTTGCGTTAAGGCGATAGCCGCCCTTGGCTCCGGTGACGCGCGCGTCGAGGTTGGCGAGACCGATGCCGAGACCCGGTTTCTCCGCAGTGATATGCGCATCGGGATTGGCGATCGTGCCGGTGACGCGAACGCCCACTGCTCCGTACTGGCGCGAGACGCCCGCAGCTACGAGACTGAGCCGCCCGTCGGGAGACCAACTGCCCTGCCCGCTCGTCACTCGCAGCAGTGGCGCGGTCAACCGAACGTTGGAGAAACGCACCACGCCATCACTGCCGTAGCGCACGAACGACGAGGCTGCGAGGTTGCCGCCGAGATACGTCTGCAGGCTCTCGTTCAGCAGCCGCGTCGAGCGGGCCCGCACGGTGCCCTCCAGCGCGAAGCCCTGGCCTTGCGTCTTCAGGTCCACGTCGGTGCTGATGTTGAACACGCCGACGCTGGCGAGCCGGTAGTTGTCGATCCGGCCGTTGACCGCGCCGGTATACAGCCCCTTGCTCATGTCGGCGACGAGGATCAGGCCGGCATCGATGCGATCAGAACGGAGGCGAATGTTATCCGAGAGAATGCGCGGACCCTCGATGGCGAGATCGCCATTGAGCGTGACATTGGTCAGAGTTCCTCCGGCAACGGTGTCGAGACCGGTGATGCGGGCGACGCGAGCGGAGACGGGGATCATGATGTGATCGGCGTCGACCGTGGCTGCGCCTCTCGCGGTCAGATTCTCCAGTCCCATGTCGTTCATGACCAACCGCCGCGCGGCGAGGTCATAGCCGACCGCCGGCGTAGCAAAGGCGCCGTTCAGCGTTAGGTCCGCGCGCAAGCCGGCACCGCTCAGGTTCGGCGCGATCGCGGTTGGCTTCACGAGCATGAAAGCGAGCTTGAGATCGTGGAACGTGTTGTCCGACAGGTCGATCACGCCGTCCGGCGTCAGGTTGAAGGCGTCGCTCCAGATGCGACCCGCGAGCGTGGCACGGCGCTTTTGGAACGCGGCGGTCACGTCGAGGTTGGTGATCGGGCCAAGCAAGCTGGCGGTAGGCCCCGTAAACAGGCGCGCGATTCGTGTCGGTCCCTTGATCGCGAACGTGCCGTCACGGGCAGTGATGCCGACCCGGCTGAGTTCCTGGCCGCCAAGGTCGGTATCGAGCCGGCCGTTCCATGCTGCCCAGGTGCCCTTGCCGTCGACCTTGGCCTTCAGTGGCTGCTGCAACCCGCCCAGCGTGGCGACAAGGCCACCCACCGGTGCATCGAGGTCAAGCTTGATATCGAGGCGGTTCTTCTCCGGCACGGCGTCGAGCACGGCAACGAAGCGATCACCTCCGCCCTTACCTTCGACCGCGATGGTGCCGCCATTGGCACTGATCTGCGCACGACCATCGGCGATGTGGGCGCGCCCGGCCACGGTCATGATGCGGCGTATGCCCGAGACCGGCGGCTCTGCAACGAAACGGTCGATGCGCAGATTGCCGACGTCAATGTCGAGGTCGGGCAGCAGCGGCGCATCGCTGGGCGGCGTGGGCTTGAAGACCGGCGAGCGGCGCAGGATCATTCGTTGCGCAGTGGCGCTGCGCACGTCGACATGATCCTCGAGGTAGGCGAACGGCCGCCAGTCCACGTGGATCTCGGGCGAGAACAGGAATTCGCCCTTGGTGTCGCGCACCGAGAGGTCGTGCAGCACCATGGCGCCGTAAAGCGAGCCCTCGATGCGGCCGACGCGGATGCTCATGCCGTTCTCGAATTTAAGCCCCGCAATCTGATCGGCGACGAAGCGGTGGCCCGGTCCGGTGTTGATCCCGAAGATTACGGCGACGGCCAGAACGATGAAGCCGATGAGCACGGCTGCGACCGTCTTGGCCGCCCGGATCGCTACGCGCCGCCCTCGCGACGGCCGCTCGACGACCACGCGTTCATCGGGCGTGTCGACGATGGTTTCCGTTTCCATGCCGGGCTCGACATTCGCGGGCGGAACGGGCTCGTCCACCATCAGAACGCCTGCCCGATGGAGACGTAGATGTTAAGCAGAGACTCACCCTTCTTGCGACCGAGCGGCGTCGCTACGTCGAGGCGGACCGGACCGAAGTTGGTGTAGAAGCGGCCTCCCACACCTACTCCGTAGCGCAAGTCGTTGAACTGCGGCGTGGTCTCGCGATAGGCTTGGCCGGCATCGACAAACGCGACCACGCCGTAGTTGCCGAAGCGGTAGCGCGCTTCGAACGAAGCCTCGTTGAGGCTGCGACCACCAACCGGCTTTCCGTCCGGCGCCTGTTCGCCGAGAGCCTGGTAGGAATAGCCGCGTACCGAACCACCGCCTCCAGCGTAGAGCCGGCGCGAGGGTGCGATATCGAACAGACCGGCACCTTGGATCGTACCGAAGCGGACCCGCCCGGCCAGCACCAGGCTGTCGTTCACCGAGAAATACGTCGAAGCATCGACACGCGCGCGAACGTAGGGATTGAAGCCGCCCTTCACCGTCGCTTCAGGCTGCAGCAGCACTGTGGCGCGGTAGCCCTTGGTCGGGTTGAGCAGATCGTTGCTGGTGTCGAACCCAAGCTGCCCATTGAGACCAGCAACGTAATACGTGCGCCGCTTACGACCGCCAGTATCTGCGTCGTAGTCGGTCTCGGCAGTACCGAGCAGTTCCACCCCATAGGCATAGGTCAGACGCTTCTGCCAAAGCGGCGTCGAATCGCGGCTCACACGCGCAGCCAGTCGCCCGGTGTAGGCGCTGTAAGCGTCGTAATCGTTGTGGAAGGCTTCTGCGACCACTTCGACCGTACGATCACGCTTGCCGGCATTGGAGCGACGGAAGGTCACGCCCGCGCCCTGCTGCCGGGTTCCGGCAATGGCATGACCTATGAGCGCGCCTTCCGGCGGGAACAGGTTCCGGTGCGTCCAGGTTGCTTGCGCTGTGATGCCCTCTCCCGCGGCGTAGCCCACCGAGCCGGCGATCGTGCGCGGAGGGCCGGCTTCCTGCTTGATGTGCATGCGCACGTATTCGGTGCCGTCACCCGCAGGCTCGTTAGTCCGCTCAGGTTCCACCGAAACGGTGGAGAACAGATTGGTCGCCACCAGGGCCTTGCGCAGGTCGTCCACCTTGCGACTATCGTAGAGCTCGCCCTTCTTGAAGCGCGCGAGCACTTGAATGTGCTTGGCGTCGAACGCCAGGTCGCCGTCCGTTACGAACCCGTCGAAACGGCCGCGAGGGCCGACCGTGACCGGTAGCGTGTATGCGCCAGTGCCGACGTCCTGATCGAGCAGGATGTCGCGCTGGCCGACTTCGGCGAAGGCGTAGCCATTCTCCGGCAACGCCAGCGCCACTTTGGCCTCGGCCCCCTGGACCCGATCCGCGACGATCGGTTCGCCCACCTTCAGTGCGAGATTGTCCATGATGAGACTGGGCGGAACGGTGGGGTCGGCGTTCACGACTATCTCGGAAAAAGTGTAGCGCTTGCCCGGCGTCACAGAAAGGATCGCCGTGATCGAAGGATCCTTCTCATCACGGGGCAGATCGAGCCTGGTCCGGATCACCGGCGAGTACCAGCCTTCGGAAGCAAGCACGGTTTCGAGGAGCTGGCTGTCCTCAGTCAGGCGCGCGGAAAGCTGCGCCGTGTTGGCGGCTTTGCCATCGCCTTTCTTGAGCGCCGAAAGCGACTGGAACTCGCTCTTAAGGTTTGTCTCGGTCTCTTTGTCGGCCAGCTCCAGCCCCTGCAGGTCGGTTCGGTAGTGCACCTCGGGAGCCTCGGCATCGGCGGGCGCGTCCTGCGCGAACTGTACTGGCGTGACCTCGAAGCTCTCAAGCGGCGGCAGCGGAGCCGTCAGTTCTACATCGCGTATCGGCGCGTCACCGATCTCCTCCGTAGGGTCGCCATCAGCCAGCGCCGGATCGCCAGCCGGCGGTGCGGCGCCTTCCTGCGGCTTGGCATTCGTCTGCTCGGTTGCGATCCGACGCTCGAATGCATCGATACTTTCGAGCGGCTGGTTCAACTCCGCATCGTCCGCAGGGTCGAGATTAGGGACGGACGCGTTGAATTCGTCGTCAGGGATGATCGGCGGCACTTGCGGCAGGGCCTCTTCGGCCGGCAACGCAGGGACCGGGACTTTCCCGGCTTCCAGGTCAATACTGTCCTGCTGCTGCGATGTCGCAATCGTGGGCGGAGGAAGTGTACTGTCCTGCGCCCTAACGGGATCAGGGGCGTTCGCCAGTGCGAGTGCGAGTGCCGCAAGCCCGACACCATGGCGAAGGCGCAGGGAACCAGACAGCCGATGAACCATTTGCAAAGACATGAGAATTGCGACGAATCACCCCGTTCCAGGGTCGAGCGCCACGACCCCTCCTGAAGGTGCCTATCGCGCCGGTTTTAGGAAAGTTCCCAGTGCAAGTAACTGAAGAACAAAATTATGCTGCCTTAGGCAGGGCAACGTCGCCCGGGTCGAATGCGAACTCGCCGCTTGGGTTGCCGCGGCAAGCATGGTGGCGGGTCACAAAGCGGGTATGGGTGATGACCGGCTTCCACGAGCTTGGCCTGCTCTCGGCTGGACTGGCCTTCTATACCTTCCTCGCCCTCACCCCCCTCATCGCAGCGACCGTGATGATCTACGGCCTGGTGGGTGACGTCTCCACGGTACGCGACCAAATGCAGAGCATTGTCCAAGTCGTGCCGGCTGAGGTGGCGCGCCTGATTCAGGACCAGTTGATCGCGATCGTCACCACCAGCACAGGCGTAAAGGGTTTGGCGCTGATCATCGCGCTTGTCTTCGCGATCTACGGCGGCATGCGGGCTGCCAGCGGGATGGTTAGCGCGCTCAACATCATCAACGAGGAGCATGAGACCCGCGGTATATTATCGCTCACGCTGCGCGCTGCAGGACTCACCTTCGCGGCGATCCTGATAGCGCTCACTGGCGTACTGTCGGGCGGCGTGTTCGCTTGGCTGCAGACGCAGACGAGCATTTACCTGGGTGAATGGACGCAGCTCTTGTTCAAGCTGCTTACATGGGTCGCAGCCATCGCGCTCGGCAGCGCGGGCTTCGCCATGATCATGCGCTACGGCCCGGATCGGCGTCCGGCCAAATGGCGGTGGCTGGCGCCGGGATCGTTGGTAGCGACATTGTTGTGGATCGCGGTCTCGTTCGGCTTCTCGCTCTACGTAGCATACATCAGCGACTACAACGCCACCTACGGGTCGCTCTCCGCCATAGTCGTGTTCCTGATGTGGCTTTACCTATCCGCCTACGGCATACTGCTGGGCGCGCTTCTCAATGCCGAAATCGAGCGCCAGACCGTGTGCGACACCACCGCCGGGCCTTCTCGGCCAGTGGGCCAGCGAGGGGCGGTGCTGGCCGACCTGGTGGACGACGCGATACCCTCGCTGCCACACCTTGAGAGTCGCAAGCGCGACCGTGCCAATGCCGAACGCACCAAGGCCGACGCTACGCTCGGAAACGCGACGTGATCGACAGCGGCCGCCGTTGATCGTTCAGCCGTACGACCAGATCGGCGCGATCCGGCATTTCCGCAAGGATGTGGCGCGTAAGTCGCTCGTAATGGGCGACGAAGCGTCGGACCTGCGCTGCATCCATCGACGCAACGCCAACTTGCGCCTGGGCCAAGGCGCGCTCTTGCTCCCATCGCCAGTCGGCAACGATCTCGAAAGTCGGGGCCGCCAGCAACACCAGCCGATCGATTCGCGCGAAGACTTCGGCGTAAGGTCCGGCTAGCGCGTCGTTGGCGAAGCGGCGCCAAGTGCCATGCGGATCCTCGTCGCGCTCGAGAACATTGATTGTCTTCTGCAGCGCCGATGACGCTTGCGGTCGCGCGGCGATGCACCAGCCTTCGAAAAGCAGGACCTGACATCCGGCCAGCGCCCGAGGCCACGTGTCCGCGTCACGACGATCGTCGCGCAGCTTGTCGAAGCGTGGCAGGGGCACCGGTTCCCCCCGCTCCAGCATAGCGAGCACCTGTGCAGCCAGAGCCAAGTCATGAGTGCCCGGAACGCCCCGCGTCGCGAGCAACGGATGGACCTTGCAGGCCAGACGCTGTCGAGCCGCGTGGGTGAGGTAAAGATCGTCGATCGACAGCACGGCGGAGCGCAGGCTCTGGGCTGCGCAAGCGGCGGCCACTGCCTCTGCCAAGGTTGACTTGCCAGAGCCTTGCGCACCGCAAATCCCGATAATCACAAGCCTTCCAGAAGCAGCAATCAAGGCGGCTTGGACCTGCCCCATGACCGCTGCCACCACGTCGGGATTGGCTGCTCGCCGGCCTGCCTGCACGCTTTGCCTACCCCCTGCCACACCTGTTCGTCCTGCGTTCGAGGCCACGCTAGAACCATCCCTTCGCCCGATCGACGAAGCGGCCCTATCAAGGGCCCGCCAGGATGGCGAGCAAAGCGCAATGCGAATTCCATCGACTCAATAGGCGACGGGAACGGGCCGGGTCGCTGGTTCTGACCAACTCCGACCTGGCCGGCGTCGTCAATGGCGTTGTACTGCCGGTCAACGGAGGCTTCATGGGCGGCCTCGCAACCAGTCAGGTCGATATTTCGAAGATGACGGGAGCTGCCAGGAAGCGGGACGCCTGATCCCCCGAGAGCAGCGCAACGGCGCGGTGAACTCTTATCAGCCGGGCCTTTTGCTTGTCTGCTGACCTGCTAGGACGGTGGCAAGCTGCAAGGACGGACGATGGACGAGGCAGTACTATACGCGATCGACGGCGAGGGCATCGTCACTCTCACGCTCAACCGTCCCGATATGCGCAATCCGATCTCCGATCCCGAGATGGTCGAAGCCCTGCTCGGCGCGCTGGTCCGACTGGAGACCGACCCTGCGGCACGCGTCGCGATCCTGACCGGCGCGGGTCAGGGGTTCTCATCCGGCGGCAACATCCGCGAGATGGCTCCGGGCGGAAACCTCAATACCGGTTCGCCTGCTGCAACGCGCCTTGCCTACAAGCGCGGCATCCAGCGACTGCCGCTCGCCTTCGCCGCGCTGGAAGTGCCGGTCATCGCCGCAGTCAACGGTGCCGCCATCGGGGCTGGCTGTGATCTTGCCTGCATGTGCGATCTGCGCATCGCCGGCGAAAGCGCGAAGTTTGCAGAGAGTTTCGTCAAGCTCGGGCTGATCGCCGGCGATGGCGGATCGTGGCTGCTGCCGCGCGTGGTGGGGTGGTCGAAGGCGGCGGAGATGGCGCTTACAGGCGATCCGATCGATGCCGCCGAAGCGCTCGCCTGCGGACTCGTCGGCAAAGTCGTGGCCGATGGCGACCTGCTGGCGTCTGCGAATGAACTCGCCCGCCGTATCGCGTCCAACCCGCCGCACGCGGTACGCATGACCAAGCGGTTGCTGTGGGAGGGCCGCCGCGCCGATCTCGGCACATTGCTGGATATGGCGTCGGCCATGCAGGCGGCCGCCCATGCTACCGAGGACCATGAGGAGGCCGTGGCGGCGTTTTTGGCAAAACGAAAGCCAATTTTCAAAGGGTCTTGATATCATGATGTGACAGAGCCATAGGCACATCACATCCTAATGTGAGTTGATTCCATGGCTGCAAACGTCATCGAGAAAGTCCGCGCTCTTGTCACCGAGGGCGGGATGAGCAAGGCGGGACTTGCCCGCGCTGCCGGCCTCCACGCCAACACCCTGCGCGACTGCACCGAGACCGACTGGAACCCGACCGCCGATACGCTTGGCAAGCTCGAACGCGTGCTCTTCGCCAACGATGAGCGCGAGGTGCTGGTCCCCATCGAGGAGATCATCGACGAGGCACGGAACGGTCGCATGTTTATCCTCGTCGACGACGAGGACCGGGAAAACGAAGGCGATCTCGTCATCCCGGCGCAAATGGCGACGCCGGCCGCGATCAACTTCATGGCGACCCACGGCCGTGGCCTGATCTGCCTTTCGCTGGCCAGCCAGCGGGTCGAGGAACTCGGCCTGAATCTGATGAGCCAGAACAATGGCACCCGACACGAGACGGCCTTCACCGTGTCGATCGAAGCGCGCGACGGTGTGACCACCGGCATTTCCGCCGGTGATCGTGCGCGCACCATCTCGGTCGCCATCGACGGCACCAAGTCGAGGGACGACATTGTGACGCCTGGCCACGTCTTTCCACTGCGCGCCCGCGACGGCGGCGTGCTGGTACGCGCCGGGCATACCGAAGCGGCGGTGGACATCTCACGCCTTGCCGGCCTCAACCCTTCCGGAGTGATCTGCGAGATCATGCGGGACGACGGTACGATGGCCCGGATGGACGACCTCATCAGCTTCGCGCGCTTGCACGACCTCAAGATCGGCACCATCCGCGACTTGATCGCCTATCGCCGTCGCCACGACCGCATGGTGGAGCTCAAGGCCGAACTCAGCTTCGAGTCGCGTCATGGTGGCCAATGGAACGCCCGGACTTACTTCAATCGCGCAACCGGCGACGAGACGATGACGCTGGTGAAGGGCCGCATCGACCCATCCAAACCTACCCTGGTGCGCATGCACACGCTTTCGATCTTCGCCGACATCCTGGGCGAGCAAAGCCATGATCGCGGCGACTTGCTGCACCGTTCCATGGAACTGATCGCCACGGAGGGCGCCGGCGTGATCGTCTTGATCAACCGTCCTATGGGCTCGATCATATCGCGCACCATCGATATCAAGCAACGGGTGCGAGCGGGAGAGAGCCCCGACCTGGAGGAACTGCGCGACTATGGCGTAGGCGCCCAGATTCTGGCTGAACTCGGCATTCACGACATGATCCTGCTGACCAACACTCACCATTCGCTCGTGGCGCTCGAAGGCTACGGCCTCAACATCGTGGGTGAACGCGCGATCGTGGGTACACTTGAAGGAGCGCAGTGAAATGGCCCGTTTCTTGATCGTCGAGGCGCGCTTCTACGACCATCTGAATGACATGCTGGTGGCTGGCGCCAAGTCCGCGCTCAAAGCGGCGGGGCATGCCACGGACGTAGTCACCGTCCCCGGCGCCCTGGAAATCCCCGCAGCGATTTCGCTGGCGGACGCCACCGGCGATTACGATGGCTACGTCGCGATCGGCGTCGTAATCCGCGGCGAAACCTATCATTTCGAGATCGTCGCAGGCGAAAGTGCGCGCGGAATCATGGCGTTGACCATGGACGGTATTGCGATCGGCAACGGCATCCTCACCGTGGAGAACGAAGCGCAGGCGCTCGTGCGGGCAGACCCGGCGCAGAAGGACAAAGGTGGTGAAGCCGCAAAGGCCGCCATCGCTCTGCTCCACTTGAAGGAGCGATTTGGTGGCTGAAACGGACCCACTGTAGCGCCCGCCAACACGTCCCCTGTCGCCGGTGTGTCACGGCTATCGAATGGCGTGCTTGGATGAACGATCGATCGTAAATCCAGCTTCGCCTTGCTCGATGCCTTTCACCAGGTGGAAGGGCGAATGGTCGACACGGCCGAAGGCTAAAAAAAATTGGGTTCCGGAAACAAGGAAAGCGAATCCGAGACCGTCATCGGGAATGGCCGAATACTTGGGCATTCGGGCCGAGATGGGCGTCGGCACCAGAGCGGGCCAAAGGACCCTACCGGGGTAGTGGGGCCTGAGCGCGTACGCACTGCTACCCACGTCCGAGCAGCTAAGCAGCGACGCACCGACGTTCTAGATACGTATTAACGCGTATTTGCCAAGCCGTGATGTTGAACAACAGTACTTTTACTAAGTTAGGCGCGTGACAAACGCGTTATACGCCGCTTACAAAATGTTCACATCTTGGACAGTGCCGAATCGGTGGTATCCATCTGGCCGCCAAGATGTACCTGTAATTCAAGTTATCTCCGATATTGATCGAAATCAGAGATAACTTGAACGTCAACGATCGCCTTACCGAACCATGGGTCGCACAGCCGGGTCCGGAACAGCGGACCGGGAGCGAGGGAGCCTTGCCCCGTTGGAGAAACCAAGAGTGAACAACGACAGCATTGCTCGCGCGCTCATCATCGAACTCGACGCGAGACTGGCCGACATCGAACGCCTCGGCTCATCCGTTGCCGCCGCCCATTTGTCAGCCGCCATCGATGCCCTTTGCCGAGACTTCGGCATAGAGCGTCTTGCCTCCAATACGGACTAAGCTCCGCGCGACGTTTATACGCGACGATGCCTATGGTCATTTCCGTGGCGTCTGCGAATGCCGGTCAGCACTGCGACAGTCGCAGAGCACATGGCCGGACCAGCTCGCAACGCTCTTGGGTGCAATGGCCGGCGGTCGCGTGGGAATATTTCCCGGGGAAAGGCTCTCCAAACGTGTTCGCAGCCCTGATCGCGGTGATGGATGGAGAACACGGATCAGTTGATGCGCAACCGCTCGAAGGCCATCCGCCTCATCGGCATAGCGAACGAACTGCTTGCCATGGCTCGCGAACTCGAAATTGGCGAGAGTCCATCTGCCATCATCAATGCTCTCGCGTCCGGTGAGAAGCGCGACAACAGCAAGCCGTCTGCCAGCCAGGATCATCCCATCTGGGTCGAACTGGCGAGGCAGACTTACGACGATCGGCGACGGCGGACCAAGATCTTCCGCACCGAAGACCTTTTCGGCGAGCCTGCGTGGGATATCTTGCTGGACCTGTTCGTCGCCGCCAAGGAACGGCGCCGGGTCTCGGTGACAAGCGCCTGCATCGGCTCCGCCGTGCCCTCCACCACGGCGCTGCGCTGGATCAGCATCCTCGAGAAACAGGGGCTCTTGGTTCGCGAGGCCGATCCCGGCGATGCCCGACGCGTCTACGTCAAGCTCAGCGCGCGCGGCTATGCGGCGATGCTCGAATACTTTGCTTCCGCATCCCGCTCCGTCGTGCTGCTCGATTCTTCCGGAGACACGGCGACGCGATGATGCGTACCGGCCCCGGCCCTAGTCTACAAACCTGGGGGCAGCGGCGGAACCGAGAGCCTGCGGGGGCGCGAACAGCCGGCGGCATTTCCTGGCGCCGGCTGTTCGCACGCTTTGGTCAAACGCTGACGCGGAAGGCTCCGGCGCCAGCATAGCGCGCCGCCTTGCCCAGTTCTTCTTCGATGCGGATCAACTGGTTGTACTTGGCAAGCCGGTCAGAGCGCGCCAGCGAGCCGGTCTTGATCTGCCCGCAGTTGGTAGCGACGGCGAGGTCGGCGATCGTCGAGTCCTCGGTCTCACCCGATCGATGCGACATGACCGCCGTGTAGCCGTTGCGATTTGCGATCGAGACCGCCTCCAGCGTCTCGCTGAGCGAGCCGATCTGATTGACCTTCACCAGGAGCGAGTTGGCCAACCCCTTTTCGATCCCCATCGCAAGGCGCTTGGGGTTGGTGACGAACAGGTCATCGCCCACCAGCTGCACTTTGCTGCCGACCTTGTCGGTCAGCGCTTTCCAACCTTCGAAGTCGTCCTCGCTCATGCCGTCCTCGATCGAGATGATCGGATAGGCATCGCACAGATCAGCCAGGTAATCGGCGAACTCGACGGGGGAGAGGGACAGGCCCTCGCCGCTGATCTCGTACTTGCCGCCCTTGAAAAACTCGGTCGATGCGCAGTCGAGGGCGAGCTTGATTTCACTACCGGGCTTGAAGCCGGCCTTCTCGATCGAGGCCATGATGAAATCGAGCGCATCGCGGGTGCTGGCCAAGTTGGGGGCAAAGCCGCCCTCGTCGCCCACTGCAGTGGCTAGACCCTTCTCGTGCAGCCCCTTCTTGAGGGTGTGGAACACTTCGGCGCCCCAGCGGACGGCCTCGGCAATCGAGGCCGCGCCGACCGGCATGATCATGAATTCCTGGAAATCGATCGGGTTGTCGGCATGCTCGCCGCCGTTGATGATGTTCATCATCGGCACCGGCAGCACGTGCGCCGAGACCCCGCCAACATAGGAATAGAGCGGCAGACCGCGCGCGTTGGCAGCGGCCTTCGCGACCGCCAGGCTGGTGCCGAGGATGGCGTTAGCGCCCAGGCGCGCCTTGTTCTCGGTGCCGTCAAGCTCGATCATCGCCAAGTCCAGGTCGCGCTGGTCCTCCGCGTCGAAGCCCTTGAGCGCCTCGGCGATCTCAGTGTTGACTGCATCGACCGCCTTCAGCACGCCCTTGCCGAGGTAACGACCCTTGTCGCCATCCCGCAGTTCGACCGCTTCATGGGCACCCGTCGAGGCGCCAGAAGGCACCGCGGCGCGGCCGAAGCTGCCGTCTTCCAGCAGCACGTCGACCTCGACGGTCGGGTTGCCGCGGCTGTCCAGAATTTCCCTGCCATGGATGTCGATGATCGCGGTCATTGAAGCCGTTCTCCTGCTGCATACGCGCCTCGCGCGCCGTCTGCGGCGGTCTTAGCAGGGGAACTTGTGCTGGCAAGTTGCGTTGCCACATCGACGCGCACCTTGTGTACCCGCATGTGTACCTTTTTGCGCGCAACGCTTATATCACGGGCTCACGGGGCATGCGCCTCTAAACTGGGCTCACAAGGAAGGACAAGGCCATGGTCGATCCCACCACTGCCACCGGCAACGGCACCGAAAACGCCAAGAACCACTTTGCCAAGGCCATGGAAGAGGCCAAGGCGGGTGCGCAGGCTCTGGCCGACGAGTATAAGGACAAGTTCACGCAGGCCAAGGGTGACTGGACCAGCGAAGCACAGTCCCGCTCGACCGAAGCCAAAGACAAGGCCGGTGCTTTCGCAGCCGACGCCAAGATCAAGGCCTTCGATTATGCCAACGAGGGCAAGGCTCGCACGAGCCAGGCGATAGTCGGCTTGTCCAAGGTGATCGACGATAACGTCGCTCTCATCGACGAAAAGGTCGGCGCCAAGTACGGTGACTACGTCCGCAGCGCTTCCAAGTCGATGCAGGATGCGGCGGCCAAGCTCGACGAGAAGACGCTCGACGAATTGGGCGAAGACGCGAAGGAATTCGTGCGCAAGAGCCCAGGTGTCGCGATCGGCATGGCGGTGGCCGCCGGTTACCTCTTCGCTCGCGTGTTCCGGAGCAAGTGAACACCGAAGCACTGGCGGTCCAGCATTTCGAGGAACTCGAACCAGGGGTGCTGACGGCGGTCGGCAGCGAGGGTGAGCAACCTTCGCTTGCCGACGATCTGCGCCTTTTGGCCGATGAAGCCAAGGAATTGGCGCAGGCCGAGTTCTCTTTCCAGAAATCCCGCGCCGCGTATGTTGGGACCGAGAGCCGCAATATCGCCCTGCTGCTGATAGTGGCGGTCGTGCTAGTCTTCTTTGCGCTAGTGGCGCTGGTGGTCGGAACGGTCATTGCGCTGGGCCCACTGCTCGGACCTTGGGGTGCGATGGCAGCGGTGACGATCGCGCTGCTCGCGATCGCGGGCTTCTGCGCTTTTCGAGCCAAGGGCCGGACAGCGCGGATGATGGCGATCCTGTCGGACGGAGGAACGTCAGCGTGACCATGAAGCAGGTGCTTGCGGATCGCGCGGTACGTGACGCTGCACGAGCTCGGTTCGACGCGCATTATGCTGTGCTCAAAGCCGATATCGCAGAACGCGGCCTTGCGGGTCGCGTCGTCGACGAAGCGGTAGAGCAAGCTCGGGTGATGTTCGATGAAGCGGTCGCCGTGGTGGAAGAGCACCCCGGCGCAGTGGGAGGAACCTTCGCGGCGCTGATGCTTTGGATTTTGCGTAATCCGATCATTGCCGGGCTCGAGAGTATCTTTGGTTCTTCGGCGAAAAATAAGGGAGTCTTCAAGTGAGTAAGCCCCAGCAGGACCATACGGCCGCTC
>Ga0207658_10000697_pt1 | contig 29196 bp, 25 predicted proteins | sample KBSS33metaG_FD_184322 | JGI IMG/M metagenome (GOLD analysis project Ga0207658, IMG submission 184322) | Switchgrass rhizosphere microbial communities from Kellogg Biological Station, Michigan, USA - KBS S3-3 metaG (SPAdes) (version 2) | ecosystem: Host-associated > Plants > Roots > Rhizosphere...
CGACGCCCTCCATCCGCACGATGCCAGCGTTGTTGCAGAGGATGTCGAGCCGGCCGAGCTCACGCTCGGCGAGCGAGACCGCCGCGTCCCAGTCGCCGTTGCTGCGGACGTCGAGATGGGTGTAGAGGGCGCGGCCGCCGGCTGTGTTGATCTCGGCGGCGACATCCTCGCCCTGCTGGTCGAGGATGTCGCTGACGATCACCGCCGCGCCGTTCGCGGCCAGCAGGCGCGCATGGGCGGCGCCCTGGCCCCGCGCCGAGCCGGAGACCAATGCCACCTTGCTGTCCAGCAGCTTGCATCCGGATGCCTGCATCGCGGTCAACCTAGGAGTCCGCGCGGCGCCAGACAAGAGTATCGGTGTGCAACCTCGACTCGTCCGATTGCGCGCTCTGCTCGTTGTACGGACGGCCGAGATCCTCGATGCTTGGCCCCTCAGCGGAGGCTGCAGGCCCGAAACAATTGCTCAAACGTACGGAGAGATTTCATGGGACAGCTTGACGGTCAGGTCGCGTTCATCACCGGCATTGGCCGTGGCCAGGGCCGCTCGCACGCCGTGACCCTGGCCCGCGAGGGTGCCGACATCATCGGTCTCGACATCTGCGCGAAGCTCGACTCGACGGCGTACGAGGGGACCTCGGAGGACGATCTGCGCGAGACCTGCCGGCTGGTCGAAGAGACCGGCCGGGAGATCGTCGCCGAGCCGGGCGACGTCAGGGACTACGACCAGGTGAAAGCGATCTTCGACCGCGGAATCGAGAAGTTCGGGCGCGTCGACATCGTCATACCCAACGCTGGCCTCTGCGCGGGCGCGAAGACGTGGGAGATCAGCGAGGACGCCTGGCGGGAGATGATCGACGTCAACCTGACCGGCGTCTGGCACACGGTCAAGGCGGCGGTCCCGCAGATGATCGAGCAGAACTCCGGTGGCGCGATCACCTTCATCGGCTCGACCGAGGCGCTCAAGGGCGCCGAGAACATCTCGTCCTACGCGGCCAGCAAGCACGGGGTCACCGGGCTGATGACCTCCCTGGCGCGCGAGCTGGGGGAGTACGGGATCCGCGTCAACTCGGTCAATCCCACCTGCGTCGACACGGACATGATCAACAACCCGTTCGTCTACAAGCTGTTCCGTCCCGATCTCGAGCAGCCGACCCGGGAGGACGTCGTCGACTCCTTCGCGGGGACCCACATCCTGCCGGTGCCGTGGATCGAGCCGAGCGACGTCAGCAAGGCGATCCTCTACCTGGCGTCGGAGTCGGGCCGCTACATCACTGCGTCGACGATGGTCATCGACGCCGGCTTCATCGTCAAATCCTAGGAGCTCCCCGTGCGAAAGGAAACTGCCATGCCCGATCGCCAGCGCTTGACCGGCGGCGAGATCGTCGTCGAGCACCTGATCCGCGAAGGGATCGAGAAGGTCTTCGCCGTTCCCGGCCACGGCAACACCGCCCTGCTCGACGCCTTCGCCGATCGCGCCGAGATCGACGTCGTGCCCGCGATGCACGAGCAGGGCGCCGCCCACATGGCCGACGGCTACTACCGGGCCTCGGGCAAGCTCGCCGTCGCCTGCACCTCGATCGGCCCCGGCGCGACCAACACGCTGACCGGCCTGACCACCGCCTTCGCCGACTCGATGCCGTTCCTGCTGATCACCGGCGGCGTGCACACCTACATGGAGAACCGCGGCGTGCTGCAGGAGATCGATCGCCCGCACGGCGGCAACTTCCCGCGAATGGCCGAGCCGGTGGTCAAGCGCTGGTGGCAGCCGAGCCGGATCGACCAACTGCAGACGGTCCTCGACCAGGCCTTCAACGCGATGCTCGAGGGTCGCCGCGGCCCGGTCCTGATCGACTTCCCGCAGGACCTGCAGGCCGAGTACGCCGAGGTCGAGGCGCCGCCGCCGGGCCGGCGCCGGCCCGGCGGCCGGATCGCCCCCGACCCCGAGCAGATCGCCGCTGCGGCGGAGCTGCTGGCGGTCGCCAAGCGACCGGTGATCCTTGCCGGCGGCGGCGTCGTCTCCTCAGAGGCGACGGCGGAGCTGATCGCCCTCGCCGAGGCGCTCGGCGCCCCGGTCACCAACACCTTCATGGGCGACGGCGCGATGCCCGCTGACCACCCGCTTTACGCCTGGCCTTGCGGCGACATGGGCTCGATCTCCGGCAACGCGATGACCCGCAGCGCCGACGTCATCCTCGCGATCGGCACCCGCTTCAGCGACCGCATTACGTCCTCCTACCGGCCCGGCGTCACCTTCGACATCCCGCCGACCAAGCTGATCCACATTGACCTCGACGGCTTCGAGATCGGCCGCAACTACCCGGTCGAGGTGGGCATCGTCGGCGACGCCAAGCTCTCCCTGGCGCAGCTCTCCTCGGCGCTCGACGCCTACGGCACGCGGCCCGGCTTCGAATCCACCGAGTACTTCGCCGAGCTGCAGGATCTCAAAGGGCAGTGGCTGGAGCATCTGCGGCCGATGCGCGAGACCGACTACCGGCCGATGACCAACTCGCGGGCCCTGGTCGAGTTGCGGGCGGCGATGCCGCGCGAGGCGGTGCTGATCGTCGACTCGAGCAACCCGGCCAACCAGGCCTTCAACGAGTTCCCGACCTACGGACCGAAATGCAACATCGTCGCCGGCGGCATGTCGGGGATCGGCTTCGGGATCCCTGCGGCGATCGGCGCCCAGCTCGCTGCTCCGGACAAACCGATGGTCTGCCTGGTCGGCGACGGCAGCTTCCTGCAGACCGGCACCGAGCTCGCGGTCGCGGCGATGCTCGACCTGCCCTTGGTCACCGTCGTCCTCAACAACGGCGGCTGGGAGGCGATCAAAGACCTGCAGATCCGGCTCTTCGGCGAGGACCGCACGGTCAGCACCGACTGGCAGCGCAAAGGCGAGCCCTACTTCGCCGACGTCGCCGGGATCGCCCGCGGCCTCGGTTGCGCGGCGGAGCGGATCGAGGACCCGGAGGAGCTGGCTGGGGCCGTGAAGCGGGCGCTCGAGGCGAACCAGGGCCCGACCGTGATCGAGGCGATGAGCTGCCGCGAGATCCCCTACAGCCTGATGCACCCGACCGGGTGGTGGGACATCACCGTCCCGGCCTACCTCGGCGAGACGCGCGAGGACTACGTCGCGAGCCGGGGATTTTGAGGCTGCACGCAGTGTGCAACCGCTGGCCTGAAAACGGCGCATGTTGTCACTTGTCGCACATCGAAGCCCCGGCCTAGGGTCTGGCAAAGGTTGCCACGTCCTGGAAGGAGTCGTCGTGTCTGATCGTAATCCGCTGGATCTAAACCTCTCGGGGGAGGTGTCGCGCCGCAAGCTGTTGAAGGGAGCCGGCGCGGGGATGCTCGTCGTCGGTGGTGGCGGGCTGCTGGCGGCCTGCGGTGGAGGCGGCTCCAGCACCGGCGGTGGTGCCGCGACGGGAGCGAGCACCGTCGCCGAAGAAGGGAAGCCGGTCCCCGGCGGCGTGCTGCGCGTCGGCGCCCAGGGCGGCTCGAACACCGACAGCCTCGATGCCCACAACGTCCTCAGCAACACGGATTACGCTCGGACCGCCCAGCTCTACGACCCACTCGTGCGCCTCAACACGAAAGGGCAGCCAGAAAAAGTCCTAGCGGAATCGGTCGAACCGAACAAGGACGCGACTCAGTGGACGATCAAACTGAAAAAAGGCGTCAAATTCCATGACGGTACGCCGCTTACGGCGAAAGCCGTGCTCTATACCTTCAACCGCATCATCACCGGCGAATTCCCCGCGGTGTCGGTGCTCGGTCCGCTCGATCTGAAGAAAAGCAAGGCTCTCGACGACCTGACCGTCCAGCTGGCTTATTCGAAACCGTACGCGATTTTGTATGAAGCGCTCGCGGGTCGCTACGAATACCTCTACATCGTTCCTCCGGGCTACAACCCGAAGAAGCCTGTGGGTACCGGCCCGTTCAAACTGAAGAGCTTCACCCCGGGCCGCGAAAGCGTCACGGTCAAGTTCGACGAATACTGGGACGCTCCCAAGCCCTACGTCGACGAACTCCACACGATCAACATCAACGAAGAAACCGCCCAGGTCAGCGCCCTTCAGTCTGGCCAGGTCGATGTGATCAACAACATCACCACCGCCTCGGTCTCGACTCTCGAAGCCGCGGGCTTCACCGTCAGCATCAACGAAACCGGCGGCTGGGCGCCGATCACCATGCGCTGTGATCTGGAACCGTTTACGGACGTCCGGGTGCGCGAAGCGATGAAGCTCGTGATCGACCGCCCGACGATGCTGCAGAGCGTGTTCTCAGGCAACGGCAACGTCGCCAACGACCATTTCGGCAGGTATACGCCAGCGGTCGAAAGCGCCAATCTCCCGCAGCACGAACAGGATCTGGAAAAAGCCAAGTCGCTGCTCAAAGCAGCGGGCCATGCCGACACCAAGTTCCAGCTCTACACCACCGAAATCGCTCCGGGCGAGATCCAGACCGCGCAGGTCTTCGGCACCCAGGCCCAGGACGGTGGGATCAACGTCGAAGTGATCAAGCAGCCGACCACCGAATTCTTCGCGCGCAGCTACCTGAAGGTGCCGTTCGCGATGGACTGGTGGGCCTACGAGCCCTACCTCGTCACGGCCGGCCAGGCCACCGTCACCGACGCGGTGTTCAGTGCGACGCTCTTCAGCGATCCAACGTACGACAAGTACTACGACGAAGCGACCCAGACGCTGGACGAAAACCTCCGCACTGAACTGATCCACAAAATGGTCGAAATCGACTGGAAAGAAGGCGGGAACATCATTCCGATGAACTACCCGGTGATCGATTCGTGGGCGGATAACGTTCACGGCATCGTCCCCTCCGTGTTGGGTCAGGCGCTGAGCAACTTCCAGTTCCAGAACTTCTGGATGACCTGAACCGTGGAGGCCGGCCAGATCTCACCCGGACTCGAGCCCAAGGCCAGTGGCCGCGGAGGGTTCTCACGGGCGCTGGCCGAGCGGCCGATCACGGCGATGATCGTGCGCCGGTCGCTGCTCGGCCTGCTGACGATCGTGATGATCGCGATCATCGTCTACGCCGCCACCACGGTGATCCCGGGTGATGCGGCCACCGCGATCCTCGGGAACACGGCCACCCCCGGCCGAGTCGAAAAGCTCCGCGCCGAACTCGGTCTCGACGAACCGGTCCTGACCAGATTCTGGAACTGGGCGACCGACGCGATCCAGCTCGACTTTGGCAACTCGCTCTCCGGCGGCGTTGCTCAGACCCAGGTCGGGCAGACTGCCGAAAGCACCCCCGTGACCGCCCTCGTTGGCGAACGGATCGGCAACTCGGTCGTGCTGGTGGCTGCGGCGGCGATCATCTCGACGATCCTCGGTCTGATCACCGGCGTCTACGCCGCCTACCGACGCGACGGCTTCTTCGACACCGTTGGCTCGGTGATCTCACTCGTCGCCAGCGCGCTGCCCGAATTCGTCGTCGCGATCTTCTGCGTCCTCTTATTCGCGACGAGCGTCTTCACTTGGTTCCCGGCGATATCCGTGCTCGCGCCCGGCGCCTCGATTCTGAGCGAACCGGAAAAGCTCGTGCTGCCGGTGTTAGCTCTGGTGATCGTCGTAACCCCGTACATGTTCCGGATGACCCGGGGGGCCATGATCGAGGCCTTGGACAGCGACTACGTCGAGTTCGCGCGGATGAAGGGCGCTTCGACGACGCAGATCGCCTTCCGCCACGCACTGCCCAACGCGCTGCCGCCGATCATCCAGGTCGTTGGCCTCAACCTGCTCTTCCTCGCCGGCGGCATCGTCCTGGTCGAAGCGATCTTCACTTTCCCCGGGATCGGGCTGCTGCTGGTCGAAGCGATAAACGGACGCGACGTGCCGACGATCCAGTACATCGTGATCCTGCTCGCGGTCTTCTACGTGGCGCTCAACATCGTCACCGACGTCCTCGTCCTGCTCGTCACCCCGCGCCGGAGGTACCCCCGCTAGTGGAGGCCGGGACGATCACCCAGGCGGACCGGCCGGCGCCGCGCCAGGGCCCGGCGCTCGGCGGCCGCGTCCGGCGGGTCGTCGGCGACGCGCTCGGCACCTGGCGCGGCAAGGTAGGTCTCGCTCTGACCCTGATCGTCGCCGCGATCGCCTTCATCGGGCCGTTCGTCGGGCCCTCGTCGCTGGCCCTCGAGGGTGCGCCCTTCGAAGCGCCCGGCGGCGCCGCCGGAACGCTCGGCGGCGATGCGCTCGGCCGTGACGTTCTCGCCCGGGTGCTCGACGGCGGCTGGCGGATCCTGCTGATCGCCGGCGCGGCGACGATCCTGGCCATCATCTTCGGCACCGCCGCCGGCGTCGTCTCCGCCTACCGCGGCGGCAAGGTCGACAGCCTGATCATGCGCTCGGTCGACGTCCTGCTCGGCATCCCGCAGCTGGTCTTCGTGCTGATGCTGCTGAGCGTGATCGGTGCCAAGACCTGGCTCGTGATCCTCTCCGTCGGGCTATCACAGGCCCCGCAGGTGGCGCGCGTCCTGCGCGCCGCCGCCCAGGACGTCTCCGAGCGCGACTACGTCAAGGCGGTCGCCGCCTGGGGTGTGCCGCCGCGCACGGTGATCCGCCGCCACGTCGTCCCCAGCCTGATCAGCCCGCTGATGGTCGAGAGCGCGCTGCGGCTCAGCTTCTCGATCATCCTCGTCGCCGGCCTCGCCTTTCTCGGGCTCGGCACTCAGCCGCCGACCGCCGACTGGGGCCTGATGATCAACGAAAACCGGGTCGGCATCGCTGCCAACCCGTGGGGGGTGCTGGCGCCGTCGATCCTGCTCGCCGCGCTCGCCGTCGGCACCAACATGTTCTCCGACGCGGTGGCCCGCGCCAACCTGGCCGGCGGCCGCACCGGCGATCCCTCACTCGACCTCTTCGTCACCGCGTCCGCCGACCCGAAAGACGCGCAGCCGCTGGAGGAAGTGCCGAAATGAGCGAGTTGAACGGCACCGCCGGGCCCGCCGTCGAGGTCAAGGACCTGACGGTGCAGATGATCTCCTCCAAGGTCCCGATCGTCTCCGGCGTCTCGTTCACGGTCGACGAGCAGCAGACGATCGGCCTGGTCGGCGAGTCGGGCTCGGGCAAGAGCACCGTCGGCGTCGCCCTGCTCGGCTTCGCCCGCCGCGGCCTCGAGATCTCCGCCGGCAGCGTCCGCGTCGGCGACGTCGACATGCTGACGCTGAAGGGCGACGAGATCCGCAAGGCGCGCGGCCGGCTCGTCTCCTACGTGCCGCAGGATCCGGCGGCCGGGCTCAATCCGGCGCACCGGATCGGCACCCAGGTGCGCGAGGCGTTCAGCGTCCACGAGAAGCTCGGCAAGGGCGAGCTCGCCGAACGAGTGTCGGATTTGCTCGCGGGCGTCAATCTCCCGGACAGCAAGCAGTTCCTGCGCAGCTACCCGCACCAACTTTCGGGCGGCCAGCAGCAGCGGGTGGCGATCGCGATCGCCTTCGCCTGCCGGCCCCGGCTGATCGTCCTCGACGAGCCGACCACCGGCCTCGACGTCACCACCCAGCGCCGCATCCTCGAAACGATCAACGAGCTCGCCCGCGACTACCGGGCGAGCGCCGTCTACGTCAGCCACGACCTGCCGGCGGTGGCCGAGGTGGCGAGCAAGACCGCGGTGATGTACGCGGGCCGGATCGTCGAGGTCGCCGCGACGAAGAAGCTGTTCAACGAGCCGCGCCACCCCTACAGCGCCGGCCTCCTGCACGCCGCGCCGTCGGCGGCGGAGGCGAACCGGCTGGTCGGGATCGAGGGACGGCCACCGCGCCCCGGCCACTGGCCGCAAGGTTGCGCCTACGCGCCGCGCTGCCCGCGGGTCCAGGACGACTGCCTGCGGGCAATGCCCGAGCTGCGGCCGCTCGACGGCGGCTCGCTTGCGCGCTGCCTGCACCCGATCCCCGCTGCCGCGGGAGGCGCGATCCAGGTCACCGCGGCGCCGACGCCGCAGCGGCTCGATTCGACCGCGCTGCAGGTCGAGGCCCTGTTCGCCGACTACAGCGGCAAGGGCGTCCTGCGGGAGATCGGCTTCGCGGTGCCGCGCGGTGAGTGCACGGCGATCGTCGGCGAGTCGGGTTCGGGCAAGACGACTCTGGCCCGCTGCCTGGTCGGCCTCCACTCCAGCTGGCAAGGGGCGATCCGCTTCGAGGGGGAGGAGCTGCGCCGCGCCGCCGCCGAACGCGATCGCAACCAGCTGCAGCGGATGCAGTACATCTTCCAGAACCCCTTCGGCTCGCTGAACCCGACGATGACGGTGACCGAAAACATCGAAGAGCCGCTGCGCCACTTCGAGAGCCTCTCGCGCAGCGAGCGCCGCCAGCGCGCCCTCGGCATCCTCGAGACCGTCCACCTCGGACAGGAGTTCGCCGACGTCTTGCCGAACCGGATCTCCGGCGGCGAGCGCCAGCGGGTCGCGGTCGGCCGGGCGCTGGTGGTCGACCCCGAAGTCCTCGTCTGCGATGAGATCACCTCGGCGCTCGACGTCTCGGTCCAGGCGCTCCTGGTCGAGCAGCTGCGCGACCTGCAGTTGCAGCGGGGGCTGACGATGGTCTTCATCACCCACAATCTGGCCGTGGTGCGAAGCATCGCCCAGAACGTGATCGTCCTGCAGACCGGCTCGATCGTCGAGGCGGGCCCGGTCGACCGCGTGCTCGACGACCCGCAGCACCCCTACACCCGCCAGCTGCTCGAGGACCTCCCGACCCTCGAGCCTGGTGAGCCCACCGCGACGGCGGATTCGGCCGGCTAGCCCGATGGGCGGTCTGCCCGGGGTCGACCTCGAGGGCCGGGTCGCGCTGGTCACCGGCGGCGCCCACGGGCTTGGCGCGGCGATCGCCGAGTGGCTCGGCTCGGCCGGCGCCGAGGTGATGCTCGCCGACGGCGACCGCGACGCGCTGGAGCGGATGCGGGTGCGCTCGGCCTTCGCGACCTTCGAGTGCGACTTCGCAAGCCCGGCCGGGATCGTCGAGGCGTTCACGGCACTGAAGGAGCGGTTCGGGCGCCTCGACGTCCTCGTCTGCGCCCAGCGGCGCCGGCCACCGGCCGGTCCGCTGCTCGAGATCTCCTTCGACGACTACCGACGCACCATGGCCGCCGAGCTCGACGCCTCCTTCCTCTGCGTCCAGCAGGCGGGGCGGCTGATGCGAGCGGGCGGGGCCGGCGGACGCATCGTCCTGGTCGCCACGGCGAACGCGCCGGGGGTGCGCCGCGGCGCCGGCAGGGAGGTCGCCGAGGCGGGGCTGCGCGGTTTGGTCACCGCGGCGGCGGCCGAACTCGCCCCCGAGCGAATCACGGTCAACGCGATCCTGCCCGGCGCGATCCGCAGTGAGCTCAGCGCGGATGAGCTGGAAGCGATCGCCGCCTCGCCTCTCGCCGCCGGCCGCATGCTCGGCGAGCCCGACGACGTCGCCCGCGCCGCCCTCTGGCTCCTCGACCCCGACAACTCATACGTCACCGGCACCCTGGTGACGGTGTAGTTGGCGCTTTTTTCATGTCCGGGATGAAGAAAGCGCCAGTTAGACGAGTCCGCCGCGGTCGCCGGCACGCAGCGCCAGTGCCGCGATCGTCAGCGCCGGGTTGACCGCCCCCGAAGCCGGGAAGACCGAGCTGTCGACGATCCAGAGGTTCTCGAGATCGTGGCTGCGCAGGTTCGCGTCGACGACGCTGGCGGCGGGGTCCTCGCCCATCCGCGCCGTCCCGCACTGGTGCGAGGTGGCGACGATCCCGAGGCTCTGCGTGAAGACGAAGGGGTAGCCGGCACGACGCAGCGCCCGCTTCGTCTTCTCGACCAGCTCGCCGTGGGCTTTCAGCCCGGTCGGCTTCCAGTTCAGATGGATGCGACCGGCGGCGTCGAGCTCGATCCGGTTGCGCTCCAGGGGCAGGTCCTCGCTCTGGGCGAGGAGGTCGACCGAGCGGCGGCAGATCGCCGAGAGCAGCGCCGTCGGTGCCCAGGGGCGCGCCGCCTTGATCGTCTCGCCGTAGAGCTTGCCGAGCGACTGCACGTTGCCGAGCGGGTACGGTGCGTCAGGGCCGGCCCGGTACCAGTCGTTGAGGCCGATCGTCTTCTCGAAGGCGATCTTCAGGTCGCGGCCGGGCCGCGAGCCGATGACGAAGGTGGTCGGGTGCGCCATGTAGTTGCGACCGACCTGGCCGGAGCTGTTGGCGACTCCGTCCGGGCGCGAGCGCAGCAGCAGCGCCGCGGTGTTGACGGCGCCGGCGGCGATTACGTAGCAGGCCGCTTTGACCTTCAGCTGACGGCCGCCGCGCGCGATCTCGAGGCCGTCGACCTCACCGTCGCCGCTGACGACGCGGAGGACGTCGGCGTTGGTCAGCAGGCGCACGTTTGGCGACTCGAGCGCTGGGCGCATCGCGCAGACGTCGGCATCGCCCTTGGCGTCGACCAGGCACGAGTAGGAGTCGCAGGTCGCGCAGAGGACGCAGCGACCGCCCTCGCGCCAGTCGACGGCCTGCGGCAGCGAGTACGGGCGCAGGCCCTGGGCGGCGAAGCGCTCGACCAGCGCGCCGATCGCCGGTTCGTTCGGCAGCGGCGGGTAAGGGAACGGGGAAGAGCGCCAGGGCTCGGTCGGGTCGCCCGCGCCGCCGTGTACCCAGTACAGGCTCTCGGCCCGGGCGTAGTAGGGCTCGAGATCGGCGTAGCCGAGCGGCCAGGCGGGGGAGGTGCCGTCCTCGAGCTGCACCTGTTCGAAATCGCTCTCGCGCAGCCGCGGCAGCGTCGCCCCGTAGAGCTTGCTGCAGCCGCCGACGTAGTGGTAGGTGCCGGGCTGGAACTCGTTGCCGTCTTCGTCGAACCACTTGGCGGAGTTCTTGTAGCGGCCTTCGCGGTGGACGGCCTGTGGCGACCAGTTCTGGCGCTCGCGCGGCAGGAAGTCGCCCTTCTCGATCACCAGCACCCGCGCCCCCGAGTCGCGCAGCGCCCAGGCGAGGGTCGCGCCGCCGACGCCGGCGCCGACGATCGCGACGTCGCACTCGAGGCTCTCGCCTTGCTGCTCCGGGACCACCGCGGGCGACCCTGGGCCAAAGACCGTCTCTGTCACCCCTCGCAGGCTAGGAACTCGGCACCGCCGCCGGCAAGGGCCGATCTGTGCAGCTGAAATCGCCGCCGCTTCACGCTCTGCTGCCGTTCGGCTCCGCCATCAGCATCTCGCGCGCGCGCAGCGCGACGTAGAGGCGGACCCGCAGCTCCGGGTCGTCGACCGAGGTCCCGAGCAGCTCCTCGATCCGCTCCAGCCGGTAGTAGACGGAGCGGCGCTGCAGCTGCAGGGCGCGGGCGGTGAGGATTTTGTTGCCGTTCGAGCGCAGGTACTCGTTCAGCGTCTGCAGCAGTTCGCCGTTGTGGCTCTCGTCGTACTCGATCAGCGGTTTCAGCTCGCCCTCGACGAAGTTGGCCAGGGTCGGCCCGGTGCCGAGCGGCGAGAGCAACCGGTAGAGGACGAGGTCGTCGTAGAAGTGGACGCGGCGCGTGTTGGAGGACGGGCCGAGGCGGTGGGCCGCCTGCGCCTCGTCCTGGGCCTGCGGCAGCTGCGAGACGCTCGCCGGCCTGCTGACGCCGGCGTGGGAGCCGGCATAGGGCCCCCCGGCGAGGCCGTCGAGGACCGATTCGAGCAGCCGCGCCAGGTCGGAGTTCGGGCGCGAGGTGAGGACCGCGGTGAGGAGCCCGTCGACCGAGCCGACGACCGCCGGCCAGCGGGCCTCTTTCAGCGCCCGCCGCAGTTCGGTCGACCCGGCCTTCGGGTCGGCGTCCTCGCCGATGCCCTCCGGTGGCGCGACGACGACCATCAGCAGGTCGCCGTCGAGCTCGACGCCGAGCCCGCCCGCCCGGGCGAGGAAGTCCTGGCCGCTGAAGCCTTCCGACAGCGACAGCGCTCCGACCAGCGAGTGTTCGGCGGCATCGCTGAGGGCGGCGTCGCGTTCGGCCATCAGGTAGAGGGCGATGCTGGTCGAGGCGCGGCCGAGGGCGAGGCGGACGGCGTCGTCGAGCGGGCTGTCGAGTTCGATCACGTGCAGGCGTCCCCATTCCTCGCCCTTGACGGTGATCGTCGTCCACATGCACCGCGGGTCGTCGACCTCGCTGACCGCGGCTGTGCTGCGCCGGTGGCCCTGCCGCGAGTGGGCCTGCCATTCGCGTAAGAGCGGCGAGACGCTCTCGCCGGAGCGGCCGTGGGCGACGACCCGGCGCGAGCCGTCCTCGAGCACCACCGGGTTGCGGAGCCGTTCGGCGAGCAGCTCCAGCACCGCCGCCAGCGAGCCGCCTTCGAGGATCAGCAGGTTGAGCGCGTCGTCGATCGCGATCGCCCTCTGCAGCGCCGTGTGGGCGCTGCTGATCAGCTCGGTGTGGGCTTTGCGGGTGACCGCCGCGAAGGGGACCTCGTGCTCGAGCGCGACCAGGACCAGGTCCTGGTCGGCCGCCGCCGCGACCATCTCCGGCGGGATTCGCCGGAAGCTGCGGCCCAGCTCGATGATCAGGCAGGCGACGCCGGCCTGCGCCAGTTCGCGGACGTAGCGCTGGATCTGCTCCGGCTGGTCGCCGAGGCCCGTCGCCGCGGTCAGTAGCGCCTCGCCGCCGGAGAGGTACTGGGCGATGTCGGCGATCTCGCCGGTGTGGACCCAGCGGACCTGCCGGTTGAGCTGGTCCTCGCCGGCCAGCACTTCGACGCCGGCCTCGACCAGCAGCTCGATCTCGAGCAGGTCCCTGATCTGCACGTAGCAAGAGTACGCCGTCGAGGGCCACACCGCTTTAGGCGAACTGTGCAACCCAGGGGGGCGTCCTTCGCACGTTGTGCCTTGCGGTGCGCGCCTGAGCAGGGCGAAGATCCGGTTCCATGCCTCGCTTCCTGAAGTCGGCCGAACGGGCGCCCGTCGCAAGTGACCCGGAGATTGCGAAGCGGGTCTCGGAGATCCTCCTCGACGTCGAGAAGCGCGGCGCCGTGGCGGTGCGCGAGTACTCCGAGCGCTTCGACAGCTGGTCGCCCGAGCGCTTCACCCTCTCGGCCAAGGAGATCGAGCGGGCGAGCGCGGCGGTGCCGCGCGAACTGCGCGACCACATCGACCGCGCCGGCGAGCAGATCGCAACCTTCGCCCGCGCCCAGCGCGGCACCCTCACCGACCTCGAGATCGAACCGACCGAGGGGGTGGTGCTCGGCCACCGCCTGGTCCCGGTCGGCGCGGTCGGCGCCTATTCCCCCGGCGGGCGCTACCCGCTGATCGCCTCCTCGCTGATGACCACCGTGGTCCCCAAGGTGGCCGGGGTGGAGCGGGTGATCGCCTGCGCGCCGCCGCTCTCGGCCGAGGGGATCGCGCCGGCGATGGTCTACGCGATGGCCTGCGGCGGGGCCGACGAGATCCTCTGCATCGGCGGCGCCCAGGGCCTCGCCGCACTCGCCTTCGGGATCGAGGACCTCGAGGGCGTCGAGATGATCGTCGGCGCCGGCAACGCCTACGTCGCCGAGGCCAAGCGCCAGCTCTTCGGCAAGGTCGGGATCGACCTCTTGGCCGGGCCGACCGAGATCCTCGTGATCGCCGACTCCGGAGCCGACCCCGAGCTCGTCGCCTCCGACATCGCCGGCCAGCTCGAGCACGGCCCGACCTCGGCCGGCTGGCTCCTCACCACCTCCCCCGAGCTCGCCGAGCGCGCCCTGGAGGCGATCGAGGCGCGGATCGCAGAACTGCCGACCCGCGAGATCGCCGCCGAAGCCTGGCAGAGCTACGGGGAGATCGCGATCTGCGAGTCATTCGAGGAGACGGTCTCCCTCGCCGACCGCCTCGCCCCCGAGCACGTCGAGATCCACACCCAAGACCCCGACCTCTACCTCGCCGCGCTTCGCAACTACGGCTCGATCTTCCTCGGCGAGGACACCACCGTCCCCTACGGCGACAAGGGGATCGGCACCAACCACGTGCTGCCGACCGCCGGTGCTGCCCGCTACACCGGCGGCCTCTGGGTCGGCAGCTTCTTGAAGACGCTCACCTTCCAGCGGGCGAGCGGCGAGGGCACCCGCGCCACGGCGCCGATGATCGTCGCGATCTGCGAGGCCGAGAACCTGCCCGGGCACGCGCGCTCAGCCCAGGACCGGCTCGACCGGCTTAGCCTGCGGTCCTAGGAGGATCGAGATGACAGGAGACTTCACTCTGCAGCTGCCGGCACACGCCGTCTTCGGCGCCGGGGCCAGCGCCGGGATCGGCGCCGAGATCCGCCGGCTCGGCGCCTCGAGCGCCCTGCTGGTCAGCGACGATTTCATGCTCGGCAGCGGCGCCGGCGAGCGCTTCCTCGGCGCGATCGAGTCGGCCGGGGTGCGCTGCGAGGTCTTCTCCGGTGTCCAGCCCGACCCGACCGATCGCAACGTCGCCGGCGGCCTCGAAGCGCTGCGCGGCGCCGAGGCCGATCTCGTCGTCGCCTTCGGCGGCGGCAGCGTCCTCGACGCGGCGAAGATGATCGCGATCATGGCGGTCAACCCGGGGCCGCTCCGCGAGTACCGCGGCTACCACCTGATCCCCGCTGGCGGGGTGCCGCTGATCGCCGTTCCGACCACCGCCGGAACCGGCAGCGAGGCGACCCGCGTCGCGGTGATCACCGACACCGAGCACGACGAGAAGCTGATGATCCTCGACGGCCATCTGGTCCCGGACGCGGCGATCGTCGACTACGAGCTGAGCGCGACGATGCCGCCGTCGCTGACCGCCTACGTCGGCATCGACACCCTCACCCACGGGATCGAGGCCTACGTCTCGCGGCTCGCCAACCCGCTGACCGACGCGCTGGCGCTGAGCTGCGTGAAGCTGGTCGGCGAGAACCTCGAGCGCGCCTGGACCGACCCCGACGATCGCGAGGCGCGCGCCGGGATGGCGATCGCCGCCTATGCCGGCGGCGCCGCCTTCGCCAATGCCAGCGTCGCCCTCGTCCACGGCATGAGCCGGCCGATCGGCGCCGTCTTCCACGTCCCCCACGGCCTCTCCAACGCGGTCCTGCTGCCGACGGTCGTCGGCTTCTCGCTCGCCGGCGCCCCGGCGCGCTACGCCGAGCTGGCGCGGCTGCTCGGCTTCGCCGGCGAGGCCGACGACGAGGTGCTTGCCGGCGAGCGGCTGGTCGCCGGGCTGGCGCAACTGAACGAGCGGCTCGAGGTCCCCTCGCTCGGAGCGCTCGAGCAGCTCGAGCGCGAGCGCTTCGAGGCCAGCGTCAAGAAGATGGCGGCCGACGCGCTCGCCTCGGGCAGTCCGGAGCGAAACCCGGTCGTCCCGACCGCCGCGCAGATCGTCGACCTCTACAAAGAGGCCTGGTAGCGGATGGGCAAAGTCAACGTAGGCATCAACCTCGAGTTCGCCCGCCCCGACGGCAAATCGTTCGAGTGGAGCGTCGAGAAGGCGGCGGCGATGGGCTTCGCCTACGTCGAGCCGATGGTCCACTGGGGCCGTGAGCTGCTCAGCGGCGCCGGCTACTTCCACAGCGTCTCGATGCTCGACGACCCGCTGCGGATGAAGGCCGCCGTCGAGGGGCACGGGTTGCGGATCTCGGCACTCTCCGCCCACAGCCCGCTCTGCCTACCCGACGTCAGCGCCGACTACCTGCGCCAGGCGGTCCGCTTCAGCGCCGAGGCCGGCTGCCCGATCGTCGTCACCGACGACGGCCCGGCGCGGCCGCCGTGGGGCGGCTTCGAGCAGCACCAGGTGCTGATGCGCTACGTGCTCGAGGAGGCGGTCGCGGCCGCCGAGCCGCGCGGCGTCGTGGTCGGCCTCGAGACCCACGGCGAGTACACGGCGACGCCCGAGGCCTTCGACTGCACCGCGGCGCTGGTCGCGAGCCCGGCGCTGGGGATGAACTTCGACACCGGCAACAGCTTCCTTAGTGGCAACGACCCGCACGAGTGGCTCGAGGCCTCGATCGACCGCGTCGTCCACGTCCACGCCAAGGACATCTCCGCCGAGGACGCGGCCCGCTATCGCGGCAAGGTTCGCGGCATGCTCGGCTGCGCCTGCGGCGACGGGGTGATCGATTGGCAGCGGATCGTCGCGACCTGCCGGCGCGCCCCGCGCGACCTCGTGCTTTCGGTCGAGTGCGGCACAGTGGAGGATGCTGAACGGAGCCTCGACCACCTGCTGTCGGTCGGCGCGGACGCAGGGCCCTAGCGGGCAAGCAAGCAGCGAGAGACGAGAAGGAGAACCCAATGTCAGTGACCAGCGCCCCGGGCGGGCCGGAGTTGCAGAACATCGTCGGCGGTCGGCCGATCCGAGCGAGGGGGTCGAGACGCTGACGGTCAACAACCCGTCGACCGGCGAGCGGCTCGCCGTCGTCCCGCTCTCCGGCGCGGCCGAGGTCGACCGCGCCGTCGCCGCCTGCCGCGAGGCGGGCGTCGCCTGGGCGGCCGAATCGGTGGTGAAACGGGCCCGGGTGATGTTCCGCGCCCAGCAGCTGCTGGCCGAGGCGACCGACGAGCTGGCCGAGCTGGTCGCGACCGAGAACGGCAAGGCGCTCTCCGACGCGCGCGGCGAGATCGTTCGCGGACTCGAGGTTCTCGAGTACGCGGCGGGGATGCCGACCCTGATCCAGGGCGTCACCAGCACCGGGATCGCGACCGGGGTCGACGCCGAGACGCGGGCCTACCCGGTCGGCGTCGTCGCCGGCATCACCCCCTTCAACTTCCCCGGGATGATCCCGCTGTGGATGATGCCGATCGCCCTCGCGGCCGGCAACAGCTTCGTCCTCAAGCCCTCCGAGCAGACGCCGCTGACGGCGGTGCGGCTGATCCGGCTGTTCCAGGAAGCGGGGCTGCCCGACGGGGTGTTGAACCTCGTCCACGGTGGCCGCGACGCGGTCGAGGCGCTGCTCGACCACCCCGGCGTCGCCGCCGTCTCCTTCGTCGGCTCGGCGCCGGTCGCCAAGCTCGTCTACCAGAGGGCGGCCGCCGCCGGCAAGCGGGTGCAGGCCCTGGCCGGGGCCAAGAACTTCCTCATCGCGCTCGACGACGCGCCGCTCGAGGCGACCGCCGACGCGGTCTTCTCCTCGGCCTTCGGCAACGCCGGCCAGCGCTGCCTCGCCGGCAGCGTCCTGCTCAGCGCGCCCCAGGTCCACGACCCGCTGCTGGTCGCGCTGCAGGAGCGGATCGCGGCGGCGCCGCAGGGCCCGGGCACCGATCCGAGCGCGGTGATCACGCCGGTGATCAACGAGGGCTCGAAGCGGCGGATCCTCGACGCGATCGCCGCCACCGTCGCCGGCGGCGCCCGCGTCTTGACCGGCGGCGAGCTCGACGAGGGCGGCGGTGGCTGCTTCCTGCCGCCGACGATTCTGGTTGACGTCGGGCGCTCCTCGCCGGTGCTGCGCGAAGAGCTGTTCGGGCCGGTGCTGACGGTGCTCCCGGTCGAGGACCTGGAGGAGGCGATCGCGATCGCCAACGAAAGCGAGTTCGGCAACTCCGCCTCGATCTTCACCTCGAGCGGCGCCGCGGCGCGGACATTCCGCGAGACGATCGAGGCGGGGATGCTGGGGATCAACGTCGGTGTCCCGGCGCCGATCGGCTACCTGCCGTTCTCGGGCTGGAAGGGCTCCTTCTATGGCGACCTCCACGCCAATGGCGCCGACGGCGTCCGCTTCTACACCCGGCAGAAGGCGATCACCACCCGCTGGCCGGGGTGAGGGACGCCGATGCGGACCGAGCACGATCTGGTTGGCACGCTTGAGCTGCCGGACGAGGCGCTCTACGGGATCCACACCGCGCGGGCGCTGGAGAACTTCCCGCACGGCGGCCTGCCGCTCGCCGCCGTGCCCGAGTTCTGCCGGGCGCTGGTCACCGTCAAGTACGCCGCGGCGCGCGCAAACCTCGAGCTCGGCGTGCTCGACGAGGAGCGCGGCACGGCGATCATCGCCGCCTGCGAGGAGCTGATCGCGGCGCCCGACGAGCTCGTCCGGCAGATGCAGCTCCCGGTGCTGCAGGGCGGAGCCGGCACCTCGACCAACATGACCGCCAACGAGGTGATCGCCAACCGGGCGCTCGAGATCCTCGGCCGCCACCTCGGCGACTACGCCCACCTGCACCCGAACGACCACGTCAATTGCTCGCAGTCGACCAACGACGTCTACCCAACCGCGCTGCAGGTCGCCCTGGTGCTGCGCGACCGCTGGGTCGTCGCCTCGCTCGCAGCCCTCGCCGACTCGCTCGCCGCGGTGACGGAGCGCCACGGCGAGGTCGCCAAGCTGGGGCGGACGCAGCTGCGCGACGCGGTGCCGATGTCGGTCGAGCAGGAGTTCACCGCCTGGGCCGACGGCTGCCGGCGCAGCGTCGCCGAGCTCGAAGCGGTCGCGACCGGCGACCTCCGCCGCGTCCACCTTGGCGGCACGGCGATCGGCACCGGGCTGAACGCGCCCGAGGGCTACGCCGAGCTGGCGGTTCGCTACCTCGGCGAGGCGCTCGAGCTCGGCTTCGAGCTGGCGCCGCACCCGGTCTCCGCCACCACCGACCCCTCGGGGCTGCTCGCCTACTCGGCGGCGCTGCGCTCCTCCGCAGTCCGGCTCGGCAAGCTCGCCAACGACCTGCGCCTGCTCTCCTCGGGCCCGCGAGCGGGGCTCGCCGAGCTGCGGCTGCCACCGGTCCAGGTCGGCTCCTCGATGATGCCCGGCAAGGTCAACCCGGTGATCCCGGAGTACGCCAACCAGCTCTGCTTCCGGATCCGCGGCCTCGACGAGACCGTCACCCTCGCCCTCGACGCGGCGCAGCTGCAGCTGAGCGCGATGGTTCCCGCTGCGGCCGACGCGCTGTTCGAGTCGCAGCAGCTGCTGCGCGTCGCCTGCGACTCGCTGAGCGCTCGCTGCGTGCCGGGGATCGAGATCGACGGCGAGCGGCTGGGCGCCTACGCCCGCGACGGTCTCGGCGAGCTGACCAGCGCCGCCGCCGTGCTCGGCTACGAGACCAGTTCGGTGATCGCCAAGGAGGCGCACCGCTCCGGGATCGCCCCGGTGGAGGCGATCGAGGGCCGGGTCGAGGCCGCGGACGAGCAGCGGTGAGCGGCGGCAGCGTCGTCGCGGTGCCCGGCGTCGAGCTCCGCTACGAGATTCACGGCGAAGGCCGCCCGGTGCTCTTGATCGCCGGCCTCGCCGACGACTCCTCCTCCTGGGGCGCCCAGGTCGAGGCGCTGGCGCCGAAACGGCGTGTCGTCTGCTTCGACAATCGGGGCTGCGGCCGCAGCTCGACCCCGCCGGGGCCCTACTCGACGCGCGAGATGGCTGCCGACGCCCACGCGGTGATCGCCGCTCTCGGTCTCGCCCCGGTCGACGTGGTCGGGTCCTCGATGGGCGGCGCGATCGCCGAGTGGCTGGCGATCGACCACCCCGGCGATGTCGACCGCCTCCTCCTCACCAACAGCTGGGGCGGCCCCGAGCCCTACCTCGAGTGGCTGTTCGACTTCTGGGATGAGCTCGCCGCTGATCCGCCGCGACTAGCGGAAGTCGGTCGCCTCTTCAGCTTCTCGCCCGCCTTCATCGGCCAGCACACGGAGCGGGTCCTCGAGCTCACCACCGGCCCGCCGCCGGAGATCGCGGGCTTCCGCGCCGCCCTCGCGGCCTGCCGCGGCCACGACGCGCTCGATCGCCTCGGCGAGATCCGCCACCCGACCTGCGTGGTCGCCGCCAGCGCCGACATCGTCACCCCGCCACGGCTCTCCACCGCGCTCGCCGAGAGCATCTCGAGCGCCGAGCTCCGCACGGTGGAGAGTGGTCACATGATCTGCTGGGAGCGCCCCGATGCCCTCAACGCGATCCTGCTCGAGTTCTTCGACGGCTGAGCCGCCGTCGCGCGGCCGTTTTGAGCCTACCGAGTTCTGGGTAGGATCGGCGCGTGCGCTCGGCCCTCGGCATCTGCTGCGTCGTGCTCGCGGCGGCGGCGCTCGCGGCGTGCGGCGACTCCGGACCCTCGACTGAGGAAGAAGTCCGCGAAGCGGCGGTGAAGGCGATCGAGAGCAGAGACCCGAAGGCGTTCTGCCGGACCCTGGTCAGCGCCCACTACATCGACCTGGTCTACGCGGGCGACGTCCAGGAGTGCATCGACTCGGATGAGTCGGTCCTCGACGATCCGGGCGAGGCGCGGGCGAGCGCCGTGGTCGTCGACCCCAAGGACGAGACCCACGCCGAGGTCGAGCTGACGATGCGGGGCGGCGAACTCGACGGCACCGCCGGCCACGTCGAGATGGTCGAAGACGAGGACGTCTGGAAGCTCGACGATGTCGCCGACGACTACCTGCGCTCGGCCTTCCTGGCGGAGATCGAAACGGTCGACCAGGGCGTGGTCGCGATCCCGTCGATGAAGGTCTGCTTCAAGCGACAGGTGAGGACGCTCGACGCCGCGAAGCTGCGCGAACTGACCTTCACCAACAACAGCGGCGACGAAGCGGAGACCAACGCGATGCTGCTGAAGCTGGCGGAACACTGCCCAAAGGGCCTGGCCGAATACGGCGCCTGGGAGATCACCCAGGGGTTGGAAGAGTCCGGCAAGCGCAGCCCGGCCTTCGTCCGCTGCATCCGCGAGGAAGTCACCGGCCTGCTGCTGCTCACCGACATCACGCCTGAACTGTTGAAGGAGCACCCGGGCTTCGCCGCCGTCGCGGCGTTCGAAGGCATCGTCGTCGGTGCCAAGAAAAACTGCCTCAAGACCCTCCGCGGCGGCTGATCATGATCGCCTCGATCCCCGCCGCGGCGGCGCCGGGGAGGTCGAGGTCGGGCGAGTCGCCGAGGTGGACGACCTCCTCTGGTCTCAGCCCGAGGCACTCGAGCGCGCGCTCGAAGGGCGCCGGGTCGGGCTTTGCCGCTCCGACCGAGGCCGAGGAAACGACGCAGTCGAGCAGCTCGGCGAGGCCGACCCGCTCCAGCACCTCGCCCAGCGAGACGTCCCAGTTGCTGACCACGGCGAGCTTCAGCCCGGCCGCGCGCAGCACCGCGAGCCAGGCGGGCACGTCGGAGTAGGCGCGGAAACGGAGCGAGGCGAACAGCGCCGGCACCAGCTCGTCGGGGTCGACGCGCTCGCCGACCGCCGCCGGCAGCGCCCCATGCAGGACCCCGGCGCAGCGCCGCCGCAGCTCGGCCAGCGAGGCCTCGTCGCGGCCCTCGAGCTGGTGCGCTTTGTAGTAGCCGATCTCCGCGGCGAAGGCCGCTTCGGCCTCGGCGACCGAGATCTCCAGGTTCCAGCGTTGGGAGAGCTCCGCGACCAGGTACGGCGCTGGCGGCTCGAGCTCGACCAGCGTTCCCATCGCGTCGAGCAGGACCCCCTTCTTGCCGGCGCTGGTGCTCGACACGCTGCGCTCAGTATGGCGGGGCGGCCGGCCTCAGACCTCGCGGCGGTCGTAGGTCCCCTGCTCGGGGCGGCCGGCCCATTCGTAGGTGTGGAGGGCGAGACCGCCGGGCGTGACCACGTGGTCGGCGAGCCGCAGGCCGCCGGCGGCGCCGCCCGGCGGGAACAGCCGCCCGCCGCCGCCGACCACGACCGGGGCGATGACCAGCCGCAGCTCGTCGATCAGACCCGCCGCGAACAGCGACTGGGCCAGGGTGGTGCTGCTGTGGATCTGCAGCTCGCCTCCCGGCTGGCGCTTCAGCACCGCGACTTCGGCGGCGACATCGCCGCCGAGCACGGTCGTCGGCTCCCAGCTGGCGTCGACTGGCGAGTGGGCGGCGACGTATTTCGGCAGGCCGTTTCATGATCGGCGCGAAGGGGTCGTCGGGGTCGTCGTTGGCCGGCCAGTCGCGGGCGAAGTTGTCGTAGGTCCGGTGCCCGAAGAGGAACGCATCCGCTCGCTGCGACCAGCCCAGCACGGTCTCCATGAACGCCTCGTCGAGGTGGGGGACGAGCCAGCCGCCGGCAGCGAAGCCGTCGCTGGTGTCCTCGTCGGGGGACCCGGGCCCTTGGCTGACGCCGTCGAGGGAGATGAACTGCATCAGGATCAATTTCATCCAGGTAATATACAACCAGATGGTTGTATATGGCTCGGAGCAAGAGAACGTCGACCGCGTCTTCCACGCGCTCGCCGACGCGACGCGGCGCGACATCCTCGCCCGTACGCTCGAAGGCGAACGCTCGATCTCGGCCCTGGCCGAGCTCTATCCGATGAGCTTCGCGGCGGTGCAGAAGCACGTCGCGGTGCTCGAGCAGGCGGCGCTGGTCACCAAGCGGCGGCTGGGGCGGGAACGGCTCGTCGCCGCCAACGCGGCGACGCTTCGCGACGCGGCCCAGCTGCTCGGACGGCTCGAGTCGGCCTGGCGCGAACGGATCGACCGCTTCGGCACGGTGCTCGACGAGGATGCCGCCGGGTGACCGTCACCGCAGTCAGGACCGACGCCGGGACGCGGACCCTGGAGATCGAGGCCGAGTTCGAAGCCGGCGCCGAGCGGGTCTGGCGCCTCTGGTCTGAGCCGGAGCGGCTGGCGCGCTGGTGGGGCCCACCGGAGCACGGGTTCACCGTCACCTCGCATGATCTCCGCCCCGGCGGCGAGGTTGCTTACTTCTCCACCAGTCCCGCCGGCGCGACCTGCCACGGCAGCTGGCGGGTGGTCGCGGTCGAGCCACCGCGCCGCCTCAGCTTCGTCCTGCGAGGTCCGACCATCCCCGACGTCGATGTCGAGGTCGCGATCGAGGCCCGCGGCGAGGGCGCCCGGATGACGACGACGATGAGCTTCGCCTCGGGCGCGGCGATGGAGGAACTGCTGGCGATCGGCTTCGACCGCGGCATCACGACCGCGGTCGGGCAGGCGGACGCGGCGCTGCCCGCGGACCCGCCCTAGCGGCGAGCAAAGCGGCCGACGGCGTCCATCAGCTCCGAAGCTTTCTCGTCGCGGTCGGCTTTGCTGCCGGTCATGCAGTGGTGGACGTGGTCGTCGAGCAGGCCGAGGGCGACGCCCTGCAGGGCCGCCTCGGCGGCCTGGATCTGGGTGAGGACGTCGATGCAGTAGCGCTCTTCCTCGACCATCCGCGTCACCCCGCGGACCTGGCCTTCGATTCGCGAGAGCCGTTTCAGGATCTGGTCCTTCGAGGGGCTGTATCCGGGGCTGTATCCGGGCTTGGTTGCCATGGAGAGAAGATAGCACTTGACATACCCCTGGGGGGTATGGGTATAGTGAGGCCAATGAACGCCTCGCCGATCCTCAAGCTCGCCGGCTTCGCCGCCGCTCTCGCCCTCGTCTTCGGTGCCGCCGTGGCGCTTGGCGACATGGTCGGCCCGGTCCGCGAGAGCAGCGGCGCTCCAGCCGCCGAGCACGACGGGATGGAGGCGATGGAGCCGGGCGGGCACGCGGGGGAGGGCGAGCACGGGGCCGCCGACCCGGTCCGCGGCCTGGCGGTCAGCGAGGACGGCCTGACCCTGCGCCTCGGGACGACGAGCGCGCCGCTCGACCGCACGGTGCCGCTTCGCTTCCGGATCCTCGGCGCCGACGGCGAGACGGTCAAGGAGTTCGACCTCGAGCACACCAAGCGGATGCACGTGATCGTCGTCCGCCGCGACCTCACCGGTTTCCAGCACCTGCACCCGACCCAGGCCGCCAGCGGCGAGTGGTCGGTGCCGCTGCGTCTCGCCGAGCCCGGCACCTACCGCGTCTTCGCCGACTTCTCCCACGACGGCACCCCGGAGACCCTCGCCACCGACCTGCAGGCCGACGGCCCGGTCAGCTCTCAACCGCTGCCGCCGCCGGCGACGAGCGCGACCGTCGACGGCTATCAGGTGCGGCTCGCCGGCGCCCCGGCCCGCGCCGGCGCCGAGTCCGAGCTCGGCTTCACGGTCACGCGCAACGGCCAGCCAGTCGCGCTTGACGATTACCTCGGCGCCAAGGGCCACCTGGTCGCGCTGCGCGAGGGCGACCTCGCCTTCCTCCACGTCCACCCCGACGAGGAGCGGCTGCGCTTCATGGCCACCTTCCCGAGCGCCGCCAGCTACCGCCTGTTCCTTCAGTTCAAGGCCGGCGGCGAGGTCCACACCGCCGCCTTCACCGAGGAGGTCTCTCGATGAGCTCGACCGCGAGCACCGGCGAGCACCTCGAACTGCCGATCGAGGGGATGACCTGTGCCTCCTGCGCCAACCGGGTCGAGCGCCGGCTGAACGAGCTCGACGGGGTCAGCGCCACGGTCAACTACGCGACCGAGCGAGCGAGCGTCTCCTTCGATCCCGCCGCGGTCGCGCCCGAGCGGCTGGTCGAGGCGGTCGAGAGCGCCGGTTACAGCGCCACGCTGCCGCAGCCCGAGGCAGACTCCGCCGCCGCGCCCGAGCCGCCGGAGACCGAGGCCGACGCCAGCGCGCCGCTGCGCCAGCGGCTGATCATCTCGGCGCTGCTCTCGGCGCCGGTCCTCGTCCTCTCGATGGTGCCGCCGCTGCAGTTCGACAACTGGCAGTGGCTTGCCCTGCAGCTGGCGACGCCGGTCGTCCTCTGGGGAGCCTGGCCCTTCCACCGCGCCGCCTGGGTCAACCTGCGCCACGGCACCGCGACGATGGACACGCTGATCAGCCTCGGCGTCCTCGCCGCCTGGCTCTGGTCGCTCTACGCGCTGTTCATCGGCGACGCCGGGATGACCGGGATGAAGATGAGCTTCGACCTCGTCCCCTCCTCGGGCGGCGGCGAGGACGAGATCTACCTCGAGACCGCCGCGGTGGTGACCACCTTCATCCTCGCCGGCCGCTACTTCGAGGCCCGCGCCAAGCGTCGCGCCGGTGCCGCCCTGCAGGCGCTGTTGGCGCTCGGCGCCAAGGACGTCGCAGTCCTCGACGCCGACGGGAGCGAGCGCCGCGTGCCGGTCGCCGCGCTCGCCGTCGGCGCGCGCTTCGTCGTCCGTCCCGGCGAGAAGGTCGCCACCGACGGCGTCGTCGAGGAGGGCACCTCGGCGCTCGACATGAGCATGCTGAGCGGCGAGTCGGTGCCGGTCGAGGTCGGGCCGGGCGCGGAGGTGGCGGGCGCGACCGTCAACGCCGGCGGCCGCCTCGTTGTCCGCGCCACCCGGGTCGGCGCCGACACGGCGCTGGCCCAGATCGCCAAGCTGGTGACCGAGGCGCAGAGCGGCAAGGCGCCGGTTCAGCGCCTCGCCGACCGGATCTCCGGCGTCTTCGTCCCGGTGGTCATCGCCCTCGCCGTCGCCACCCTCGGTTTCTGGCTCGGGAGCGGCGAGAGCGCGTCCTTCGCCTTCACCGCCGCCGTCGCGGTGCTGATCATCGCCTGCCCCTGCGCACTGGGGCTGGCGACGCCGACCGCGCTGATGGTCGGCAGCGGCCGCGGCGCCCAGCTCGGGCTGCTGATAAAGGGGCCCGAGGTGCTCGAGTCGACCCGCCAGGCCGACTCCGTCGTCCTCGACAAGACCGGCACTGTGACGAGCGGCGAGATGAGCCTGACCGAGGTCGCGGTCGCCGCCGGCGAGGAGCGCGAGGAGGCGCTGCGGCTGGTCGGCGCGATCGAGGCCGCCTCCGAGCACCCGATCGCGCGGGCAATCGCCCGTGGCGCTGCCGCGGCCGGACCGCTACCGGCGGTCGAGTCGTTCGCCAACCGCGAGGGCCTCGGCGTCGAGGGCGTGGTCGACGGCCGCGCACTGGTGGTTGGCCGCCCGGCGCTGCTCGCCGACTGGGCGATGCACCTGCCGCCCGAGCTCGACGCAGCCCGCGCCGCCGCCGAGCAGCGCGGGGCGACGGCGGTCGCCGCCGGCTGGGACGGCCGCGCCCGCGCCGTCTTCGCCGTCGCCGACACCGTCAAGGAGTCGAGTGCCGAGGCGATCGCCGCGCTGCGCGAGCTCGGCCTGCGCCCGGTGCTGCTGACCGGCGACAACGCGACCACGGCGAAGGCGGTCGCGGCCGAGGTCGGGATCGACGAGGTGATCGCCGAGGTGCTGCCGGCCGAGAAGGCCGCCGTGGTTGCGCGCCTGCAGGCCGAGGGCCATGTCGTGGCGATGGTCGGCGACGGAGTCAACGACGCCCCGGCGCTGGCCCAGGCCGACCTCGGGCTCAGCCTCGGGACCGGCACCGACGTCGCGATCGAGGCCTCCGACCTGACCCTCGTCTCCGGCGACCTGCGCGCCGCCGCCGACGCGATCCGCCTCTCCCGCGCCACCCTGAGGACGATCAAGGAGAACCTGGCCTGGGCCTTCGGCTACAACCTGGCGGCGATCCCGCTGGCCGCGATCGGCCTCCTGAACCCGGTGATCGCCGGCGCCGCGATGGCCTTCTCCAGCGTCTCGGTCGTCGCCAACGCGCTGCGGCTGCGCCGCTTCAAGGCCGCCCGGGGCTGACGCCACTCCCGACCAGCTTGGCGCTGACTTTGACCGCCTTGACGGCGCTGGTCGCACCCGCCTGCAGGACCGCGCCGAGGGCGAAGAGGAGGATGCCCGGCACCAGCAGGAACGAGGTGCCGATCATCAGCAGGCCGATCCGTCCGAGTATGTAGGGCGGGGCGCTGAGGACGATGCCGAGGACCCCGCCGATCGCGCTGGCGGCGAGGCGGTCGCGGCGCGAGCCGTGGCGGTCGATGCCGACCATCCGCGCCGGCACCGCGACGTAGGTGACCATCAGCACGCCGACGACGATTCCGAGGCTGACCGCGAACCAGGGCGGGTCGGCCCGGGTCACCACGGTGGTCACCAACCCGAGCGCGAGACCGACGCTGCCGCCCCAGGCGAGGATCGCCCGGCGGTGGCGGCGCGCTTCGCCGAAGGCGCGCCCCACCTCAGGCCTGCCGGGCTGGGCGATCGCGAAGGCGAAGGCCGCGTTGAGGAAGTAGCTGGCGATCGTCCCGGCGACGATCGCCGCGACGATCGGGACCAGGACCCATCCCTTCAGGTCCGGCACCGTGTTCTCCTTCAGCAGGTGGAGCCGCAGGTCGTACATCGCCGCCCAGACCCACATCGCCGGCAGCACCTGGACCAGGGTCAGGCGCCAGTTCTCGAACAGCACCCGCAGCCCGCCGAGCAGCATCGCGATCCCGCCGAAGGCCCAGGTCAGCGGCGCCAGCCGCGGGTGGGAGCGGCTCAGCTCGGTGAGGATCGCGACGATCCCCGCCTCGTCGCCGCGGCCGACCGCCCGCGCCAGAGGCGTGGCGCGGCGGCGCAGGGACTCGAACTTCTCTCTCCGGGTCGCGGTCGCCACCGCGTCAGGCTATTGCCAGCGGGCCGCGATCCCGAGGACCTGGTCGGCCGCGCGCCTGCCGCTGCGCAGAGCGCCCTCCATCAGGCCGTGCCACTCGCCGGCGGTGTGCTCGCCGGCGAAGAAGAGCGGGCCGATCGGCCGTTGCAGGTCCTCGTCGCGGAGCGGCGAGGCGAGCGAGCGAGCCGAGTAAGCACCCCGCACCCAGGGGTCCTCATGCCAGCTCGAGAGCAGCGCCATCTCGGGATCGGGATCGAGCTCGAGATCGGTCCGGAGCGCCACTGCGGCCTCCACCCACGACGCCGGATCGCCGCTGCCGCCGAGCGCCTCGACCGCCGCCCTGGTGCCGGCGTAGGCGACCAGGAACGGCGCGTGCTCGCCGCCGGCGGCGAGCTGCGTGTAGGTCCAGAAATGGCCGGCGACCGACATCACCGCGCTCGGCGGCGCCGGCCCGCGCAGACGCAGGAAGAGCTTCGAGTTCTGACCGTAGGTGACCGCGCGGAGCGCCGCTGCGGTCGCGCCCGCGAGCGGCGGCTCGAACTCGATCTCGGCGAGGGGGATGGTGGGAACGGCGATCACCGCGGCGTCGGCCTCGAGCGCGGCGTCGTCGGTGTCGAGGCTGACGCCGTCCTCCGACCAGCGGACCCGTCGGACCGGGGAGGAGAGGTTGACCGCCGCGCCGAGCTCGGCCGCGAGCGCCGCGGCTAACCGCATGTTGCCGCCCTCGAGCGTGTAGTTCTCGAAGTCGCCGAAGGTAGAGGCCGCCTCCGCCAGCACCGAGACGTCGAGGTCGTCGGCCCGGTGGCCGTTGGTGATCTCGATCCGGGTTCTGAGCAGCGCCGCGAGCCGCGGCTCGAGCGCGAGCGCGTCGACCGCCGCGGCGACGCTCGTCGCGCCCGCCGGCGGGCCCTGGCCGATCCGCTCGAAGGCCGCCTCGAGCTCCGCCTCATCGACCGCCTCGGCGCCGACCGGGATGCGCCGCCCGTACGGGGTTCCCTTGCGAACCAGCGGGATCCCGAAGCGCACCGCCAGCGCCTCCATCAGCTCGTAGTCGGAGAGGATGAACTCGGCGCCGCGCTCGACCACGGCGCCGTCGGCGAACGGCGTCGACCAGACCCGGCCGCCGACCCGGTCGCGCGCCTCCAGCACCGTCACCTCGGTTCCGCCGGCGCGCAGCGCGTCGGCGGCGGCAAGACCCGCGAAGCCGGCGCCGACGACGGCGACGCGGGTCATCGCCGATCGCGCCCCGGGGTGCTCAGACGACCCAGGTGTCGCCGTCGCGCAGCAGTTCGTCGACCTCGGCGAGGCTGGCCCCGGCGTGGGCAGCTTCCAGCTCGCCCTGGCGCTCGTGGCCGTAGACCGCGCGCTCGACGTCGCGGAAGACGCCGATCGGGGTCGGGCCGTTGGGGCTCTCGGTCAGGCGCGCCAGCGCCGTCGCGTGGCTCGGGTCGGCGACGTGGGCGTCGTGGACGACGAGGCCGCGCTCGCCGGCCTCGGCGACGTCGACCACTTCGAGGCCGCCGCCGCGCGAGGGGACGACGCCCTTCTCGAGGTCTTCGCCGAAGCGGATCGGCTGCCCGTGCTCGAGGCGGATCTGGTTGGGGCCACCGCCCTTGCCGCGGACCGCGTCGAAGGCGCCGTCGTTGAAGACGTTGCAGTTCTGGTAGATCTCGACGAAGGCGGCGCCGGGGTGCTCGGCGGCGGCGCGCAGGGTGTCGCGGACGTGCTGCTTCTCGACGTCGATCGTGCGGGCGACGAACGAGGCGTCGGCGCCAAGCGCCAGCGCCAGCGGGTTGAAGGGGTGATCCTCGGAGCCGAAGGGGGTCGACTTGGTGACCTTGCCGGTCTCCGAGGTCGGCGAGTACTGGCCCTTGGTGAGGCCGTAGATCTGGTTGTTGAAGAGCAGGATCTTGATCGGGACGTTGCGTCGCAGGGCGTGGATCAGGTGGTTGCCGCCGATCGAGAGTGAGTCGCCGTCGCCGGTCACCACCCAGACCGAGAGGTCCTCGCGCGAGGTTGCGATTCCGGTCGCCAGCGCCGGCGCGCGGCCGTGGATGCCGTGCATCCCGTAGGTGTCCATGTAGTAGACGAAGCGCCCGGCGCA
>Ga0207658_10000701_pt1 | contig 29053 bp, 24 predicted proteins | sample KBSS33metaG_FD_184322 | JGI IMG/M metagenome (GOLD analysis project Ga0207658, IMG submission 184322) | Switchgrass rhizosphere microbial communities from Kellogg Biological Station, Michigan, USA - KBS S3-3 metaG (SPAdes) (version 2) | ecosystem: Host-associated > Plants > Roots > Rhizosphere...
GCGCGGGCTGTACCCCGTCTGGGCGAACCTGACGCCCGAGATGGTGAAGGTCTCGACGCAGACCGCGATGGCCGAACTGCTGCTGTCGGGTTGCACGACCAGCAGCGACCACCTCTACATCTACCCGAACGGTGTGCGCCTCGACGACAGCATCGAAGGCGCCGCCGAGATCGGCATGCGCTTTCATGCCGCGCGCGGCTCGATGAGCGTCGGCGAGAGCCGCGGCGGCCTGCCGCCGGACCGCGTGGTCGAGGACGAGGCCGCGATCCTGAGCGACACGCAGCGTGTGATCGGACGCTGGCATGACCCAGGCCGTTTCGCGATGCAGCGGGTCGTCGTCGCGCCGTGCTCGCCGTTCTCGGTGAGCCGCGAGCTGATGCGCGATTCGGCCGTGCTCGCACGCGAGAACGGCGTCTCGCTCCACACGCATCTGGCCGAGAACGACAACGACATCGCGTACACGCGGGAGAAATTCGGCTGCACGCCGGCCGAGTACGCTGAAGTGCTCGGCTGGGTCGGGTCCGACGTCTGGTGCGCGCACTGCGTCAAGCTCGATTCGGCCGGCATTGCGCTGTTCGCGCGCACCGGCACCGGCGTCGCGCATTGCCCCTGTTCGAACATGCGGCTCGCCTCGGGCATCGCGCCGATCCGCGCGATGCGCGATGCCGGCGTGAACGTGGCCATCGGTGTCGACGGCGCGGCTTCCAACGATGCCGGCCACATGCTCGGCGAGGTTCGGATGGCGATGCTGCTGCAGCGCGTCGCGCACGGCCCGGTCCAAGGACCGGCGGCGATGAGTGCGCGCGAGGCGCTGGAGATCGCGACGCTGGGCGGCGCGAAGGTGCTGGGGCGCGACGACATCGGCGCGCTCGCGCCCGGCATGGCGGCCGACATCGTCACCGTACCGCTGGACGAGATCGGCCTGGCCGGCGCGCAGCACGACCCGCTCGCCGCGCTGCTGTTCTGCCAGGTGCCGCGCGTGCAGCACAGCATCGTCAACGGCCGCGTCGTGGTGCGCGACGGGCAACTCGCGACGCTCGAGCTGCCGCGGCTGGTCGAGCGGCACAATGCATTGGCCGCGCAGCTTGCGCGCGCGGCGTACTCGACCCACTGATCACCCCCTTCGATGACCCGCACCGAACGCGATGTCCGGATCGACCTCGCCGGCGCCTACCGGCTCGCGGCGCAGCGCGGCTGGGACGACACGGTGTACACCCACATCTCGGCCGCGGTCCCGGGCGAACCGGGCAACTACCTGATCAACCCGTTCGGGGCGCGCTTCGACGAGATCACCGCGACCGGTTTGGTCAAGGTCAACACCCGCGGCGAGGTGGTCGACGGCACGAACCGGCGTGTCAACCCGAGCGGCTTTGCAATTCATGGCGCGCTGCATGCGGCACGGCCCGAGCTCGAATGCGTGCTGCACCTGCACAGCAGCGCGGGCGTGGCGCTGGCGATGCTGCCGGACGGGTTGCAGCCGACCTCGCAATGGGCGATGCGGCTGTTCGGGCGGCTCGGGCGCCACGCCTACGAGGGGCTGGCGCTCGGCGCGGCCGAACAGGCCCGGCTCGTCGCGAACCTCGGCACGCTCGACGGCCTGATCCTCGAAAACCACGGCCCGCTGACGGTCGGCCGCACCGTCGCGGAGGCGTGGATGCTGATGTACATCCTCGACCGTGCCGCGCAGGCGCAACTCGCGGCGATGGCCGCCACCGGCGGGCGTGTGCGCGTCGTCAGCGACGAGCTCGCGGCGCTCACGCAGCGCCAGTGGCTCGGCGACGGCAGCGAGCGCGATGGCGACATCGAATGGCCCGCACTGCTGCGCGGACTGGACGCGAGCGACCCCGGCTATCGCGACTGAAATTCAACTCACGAGGAGACGACCCCATGCCCACGATCCGTGTCGAGATATTCGAAGGCCGCAGCCCGGACCAGAAGCGCGCGCTGGTGGCGGCGCTGACCGATGCCTGTGTGCGCGCGATCGGCGCCTCGCCCGACAGCGTCGATGTCCTGCTGTTCGAGATCGCGAAGCAGGACTGGGCCACCGGCGGCGTCCTGTGGGCTGACAAGGCCACCACGCCGAAGCCGGCCGGCTCTTGAGCGGCAGCGCGATGCAAACCCCGACCGTCGTGCATTCGTTCGAAGGAAAACCGGTCACCTGGCAGGAGGCACTGGACCTGGCCCTTCCTTGAAGCGGAGGCCCACACACTTCAGGAGAACTCTCATGTTTGACCACGTCAAATTCGGAGTCAGCGACTATGCTGCGAGCAAGGCGTTCTTCCTCAAGGCGCTCGAACCGCTCGGCGTAGCGGTCGTCGCGGAGGGGCCACCGACGTACGGTGTCGAGCTTTGTCCACCGGGCGGCAAGGTTTCATTGTGCTTGTGCCAGACCGAGGAGAAACCGGCGCACCTTCACTTGGCGTTCGCGGCCGAGAATCGCCGGCAAGTCGAAGGCTTCCATCGCGCGGCCCTGGAGGCGGGTGGCAAAGACAATGGTGCGCCTGGTCTGCGTCCGCACTACCACGCGAACTACTATGCGGCTTTCGTCATTGGTCCGGACGGGCACAACATCGAAGTGGTTTGCCACGAACCCGAGGCCTGACCGTTCTTTGATACACGGGGCTCGCTTCTCGACGGTAGTCATGGAATCACGAAGACTCAGGGTGGGTCAGCCGATCACGCCCGATCAATTCGAAGAACTCACGGACGAGCAACTCGCGCGTCTCGTTCCGCGCGCCTACCGCGAGTACTTTCCGGGCAAGGACTTCTGCGCCGACGGCCACTTCTACCTGCATGACGGCACCGCGTGGAGCTTCTACAAGGGCGGCTTTCTCGACGAGTGAGGCATGGCCCGGCGCCCTGCACCCGTCGGCACGCGCGACTGACTGTTCGCATGCTGGGCCGGCTGTCAGAACTGCAGAAAGGTGACGCCTGCGCCGATGCTGGTCTGGCGGAAGTTGTAGTCGGTCAGCGTCTCGCCGTAGCCGCGGAAGGCCTGCACGAACCATCGCAGGCCGTTCGGCTGGTCGCGGTAGACCGGATAGGTCCACTCGAACTGCAGGGCGCCGTAGCGGACGTCCTGCAGGGTGCTTCGGTACAGCAGCGAGGCGGTCTGCAGGCCCTGCGCCCAGTTCAGCTGGAACTCCCAGCGGCCACGGTAGGTCACGAGGTCGGGGTTGTTGTCGCTGGCCAGCGCTTCGTTCAGGCGCTGGTTGAAACGCGCGGTCAGCGACCAGTCGCCGCGCTCGAAGCCGGCGCCGAGGTAGACACGGTTCCAGCTGCGCGACAGCGGGTCTGACTGCCCGTTGGACTGGTGCGCGATGCCGAGTTGGCTGTAGCGCCAGCGCCAGCCGAGCGGCAGCTCTCGCAGGCCCGGGACGGTCGGGATCATGTAGATCGCCTCGGGCTGGTAGTCGGTGTTGCGAAAGGGCTTGGAGTCGGCGCCGTTATAGATCTGCCACATCACCTGCTGCGAGAACGCGACCCACAGGTCGGCGCCTGGCAGCAGCAGATCCTGCGCGAGCTTGGTGCGCAGGGACAGCTGGAACTTGGCCTCCTCGCGCCGGTAATCGGGCAGCAGCACGGTGGCCTGCGTCGGCGAGGTCGGGGCGCGGTTGATGTGGCTGGTCACGTGGATCGGCAGCACGTAGTTCGGCTGGTAGCCGACGAAGTTGAAGATGCCGCGCTTGTCGGCCGCGTCCAGCTCCCAGTACTTCGACAGCAGGCTGGTCCCGGCGCTGCGGTCGGCGCCGTCGGTCGGCGGTGCGTCCGTCGCGGCCAGCCGCGACGTGGTGGGCGGGCTCGCGCCGGGCGGCGACGCCGCGGCGGGTTCGGCAGGCGCACGGCCGGCCAGCGCGTCGTAGCAGGCCAGGCGATCGGAGGGTGCCCCGATGGCCGCGCAATGCTCGAGCCCGCTGGTGGCCTCGGCCTCGGCCCAGCCGAGCGCGGGGCTGCCAGACGCCAACAAGGCGACCAGGCGCAGCGCCGCCAGGGTCGGGGCGGCTCGGGGGCGGGCGCGGTTGGTGGGCATGAGCACGGGCCGTCGGCGAAAGCGCCGATGCTAGGGCAGGGCGCCATCGCGCGCGGGCGCGATGCCTGCGAACGGGGCATGAAGCTTGCTCAGGTCGACCAAGGGTAAGCCCGCATGTCGGAATCCTGTTGCCTGCATACATTACTTGTATGCAAGCTTGTGGCCAACAAGCCGGCAGCGTCGTCCCAATGAACCAGACCTGGAGAAACCCATGCCCCGTTTCTTTCGCTCCCTGTTCGGCCAAGTGGTGCTGGCGCTGGTCGCCGGCGTGCTGCTCGGCCTGCTCGTGCCCGAGTTCGCCGTCAAGCTCAAGCCGCTCGGCGACGGCTTCATCAAACTGATCAAGATGATCATCCCGCTGCTCGTGTTCTGCGTCGTCGTCCACGGCATCGCCGGCGCCGGCGACCTGAAGCGCGTCGGCCGCGTCGGCGTCAAGGCGCTGGTGTACTTCGAGGTCGTGACCAGCATCGCGCTGCTGCTCGGGCTGGTTCTGGCCTTCGTGTTCCATCCCGGCGCGGGCATGAACGTCGACCCCGGGACGCTGGACGCGAAGGCGATGAGCGCCTACAGCGAGACCGCCAGCAAGCTCACCGGTGGCGGCACCGTCGAGTTCCTGATGAAGCTGGTGCCGACCACCGTCGGCGACGCGTTCGCGAAGGGCGACGTGCTGCAGGTGCTGCTGTTCGCGATCCTGTTCGGTTGCGCGCTGGCGCTGATCGGCGAGCGCGGCAAGGCGGTGGCGCACTTCATCGACGACCTGTCGCACGTGATCTTCAAGATCATGGGCATCCTGATCAAGCTCGCGCCGCTGGGCGTGCTCGGCGCGATCGCGTTCACGGTCGGCCAGTACGGCATCGGCTCGCTGAAGCAGCTCGGCATGCTGGTCGTGCTGTTCTACGTTGCGGTGCTGATCTTCGTGTTCGTGGTCCTGGGAACGATCCTGCGCCTGTGCGGCTTCTCGATCGTCAAGCTGCTGCGCTATCTGCGCGAGGAGCTGACGATCGTCTTCGCGACCACCTCGTCCGACAGCGTGCTGCCGCAGATCATGGCCAAGCTCAAGTACATGGGGATCCGCGATTCGACCGTGGGCCTGGTGATCCCGACCGGCTACTCGTTCAACCTCGACGCGTTCTCGATTTACATCACGCTGGCCGCGGTGTTCATCGCACAGGCCACCAACACGCCGATCTCGATGACCGACCTGCTGACGATCCTGGCGATCTCGCTCGTCACCTCGAAGGGCGCGCACGGGGTGCCGGGTTCGGCGATCGTGGTGCTCGCGGCGACGCTGCACGCCATCCCGGCGATCCCGGCGATCGGCCTGGTGCTGGTGCTCTCGGTCGACTGGTTCATGGGCATCGCCCGCGCGCTCGGCAACCTGATCGGCAACTGCGTCGCGACCGTGGTGGTGGCGGCCTGGGAAGGCGACATCGACCGCGAGCGCGCGCATGCGGTGCTCGACGGCCGGCCGGTGGTCGACGACGCCGAGGCCGCGGTGCTCGCGGCTGCGGCTCACTGAGCCATCGCCCGCGCCGACTCACCCCGACAATAGCGCGCCATGGCCACCCAGATCGAGATCGCGCAACGTGTCGTCGAGTCCATCCTCGCGCAGCAGCTCAAGCCCGGCGAGCGCCTCGGCGAGCAGCAGCTGGCCGACATGTTCGGCGTCAGCCGCACCCTGGTGCGCGAGGCGCTGATGCAGCTGCAGGCGCGCGGCTTCGTCGAGGTGCGCACGCGCAAGGGCTGGTACGTGGTCGAACCGTCGATCGCCGAAGCGCGCGATGCGTTCGCCGCGCGGCGCGCGGTCGAGAGCGGCATGCTGCGCGATTCGAGCCTGCTGCGCGACACCGGCAAGCCCTTGCAGGACGTGATCCGGCGCCTGCGCCACCACGTCAAGGAGGAAGAGGCCGCGATCGCGTCGGCCGACGTGGCCACGCGCACCTTCCTGCTCGCCGACTTCCACGTCTGCCTGGCCGAGTGCCTGGGCCACCGCGTGCTGTGCGACCTGCTGCGCGACCTGACCGCGCGCACCACGCTGGTGGCGTCGCTGTACCAGTCGACCCACGACGCGCGCGCCTCGTGCGCGGACCACGCCCGCATCGTCAAGGCGCTGGCCGAGCGCGACCTCGAAGGCGCGGCGCGCCAGATGCTCGTGCACATCGGCGACGTCGAGCAGGCGCTGGGCAAGGCGAGCGCGACGCTCGACCCGGTCGAGCGCCTGCGGGAGTCGCTGGCGCCACTTCAGGCGCTCAAGCCCGGAGCTTCCACCACTCGGGCGTGAACTGCTCCTGCAGGAAGGCGATGAAGCTGCTGACCTTCGACGGCACCAGTTTCGGCGAGGGGAACACCGCGTGCATCTCCTGCACCGGCAGCGCGAACTCGGTCAGCAGCGGCACGACGCGCCGGGCCTGCACCGCGCCGTGGGCGACGTACCACGGCAGGATGGCCAGGCCCATGCCGTCCCGCGTTGCTTCGAGCACCACCGAGAGGTTGTTGGTGCGCAGCGGGCCGTGAACCGGCACCGACTCTTCGCGGCCGGCCTCGCCGGTGAATTGCCAGCGCTCGTCGCCCTGCACGCTGCTGTAGACCAGGCAGGCATGCTGCGTGACGTCGGCCGGCACGCGCGGCGCGGCGTGCTGCTTCAGGTAAGCGGGCGAAGCCACCAGCACCCAGGGGTTCTGCCCGAGGTAGCGCGCGCCCAGCGACGAATCTGCCAGCCGCCCCATGCGGATCGCGACATCCACGCCCTGCTCGACGAGGTTGACGTAGCGGTCGTCGAAGCTCAGGTCGATCGAGATGTCCGGGTGCTGGCGCATGAAGCTCAGCACCAGCGGCGTCAGCACGCGGCGGCCGAACGCGACCGAGGTGCTGATGCGCAACTGCCCGCCGACGCGCGACTGCAGCAGCGAGGCGAGGTTGTCGGCCTCCTCGAGCTCGCGCTGGATCGCCTTGCACTTCTCGTAGTACAACGCGCCGATCTCGGTGGCGCTGACGCCGCGCGTGTTGCGGTTCAGCAGCCGCGCGCCCAGGCGCGCCTCGACCGCGGCGACGTGCTTGGTCGCGGTCGGCTGGGTCACGCCGAGGTCGACCGAGGCCTTCGAGAAGCTGCCGGTCTCGACGATGCGGATGAAGAGCTGTACGCCGGTGATGCGGTCCATGGGCGGCATCATGCCTTGGCCGGGCGCCCATTCCGCCGCGGAATAGCACTTATCGGCATGCCCGGTTGCCTTCGCGGCCCGCTCTGGCGATCATGCGGCAACGTCGATCAACGATTCAAGGAGACTGAGCAATGGCACGCATGAAAGCCGTGATGGCCGCCGTACTGGTGATGGAGAAGGAAGGCATCTCGCAGGCCTTCGGCGTGCCGGGCGCCGCGATCAACCCGCTGTACTCGTGCCTGCGCGAGCGCGGCACGATCGCGCACGTGCTGGCGCGCCACGTCGAGGGCGCCTCGCACATGGCCGAGGGCTACACCCGCGCGAAGGCCGGCAACATCGGCGTGTGCATCGGCACCTCGGGGCCGGCCGGCACCGACATGATCACCGGCCTGTATTCGGCGATCGCCGACAGCATCCCGATCCTGTGCATCACCGGCCAGGCGCCGCGTGCGCGCCTGTACAAGGAAGACTTCCAGGCGGTCGACATCGAATCGATCAGCAAGCCGGTGACGAAGTGGAGCGTCACGGTGCGCGAGCCCGCGCAGGTGCCGCGTGCGTTCCAGCAGGCATTCCACCTGATGCGCTCGGGCCGCCCGGGGCCGGTGCTGATCGACCTGCCGTTCGACGTGCAGATGGCCGAGATCGAGTTCGACATCGACACCTACGAGCCGCTGCCGGTCTACAAGCCGCAGGCCACGCGCAAGCAGATCGAGAAGGCGATCGCAATGCTGCAGGCCAGCGAGCGTCCGCTGATCGTCGCGGGCGGCGGCATTATCAACGCCGACGCCAGCGATCTGCTGCAGGAATTCGCCGAACTGACCAACACGCCGGTGATCCCGACGCTGATGGGTTGGGGCACGATTCCCGACGACCACCCGCTGATGGCCGGCATGTGCGGGCTGCAGACCTCGCACCGCTACGGCAACGCGACCATGCTCGCCAGCGACTTCGTGCTCGGCATCGGCAACCGCTGGGCGAACCGCCACACCGGCTCGCCGGAGGTCTACTGCAAGGGCCGCACCTTCGTGCACGTCGACATCGAGCCGACCCAGATCGGCCGCGTCTTCGCGCCCGAGCTCGGCATCGTCTCGGACGCGAAGGCGGCGCTGACGCTGTTCGTCGAGGTTGCCCGCGAGATGAAGGCCGCGGGCAAGCTGAAGGATCGCAGCGCCTGGGTTGCCGACTGCCGCGAGCGCAAGCGCACGCTGCTGCGCAAGACCAACCTCGACACCGTGCCGATGAAGCCGCAGCGCGTCTACCAGTGCATGAACAACAACTTCGAGCGCGGCACGACCTACGTCAGCACGATCGGGCTCTCGCAGATCGCCGGCGCGCAGTTCCTGCACGTGTTCGGGCCGCGCCAGTGGATCAACTGCGGCCAGGCCGGCCCGCTGGGCTGGACGATTCCGGCGGCGCTGGGCGTGCGCGTCGCCGACCCGACGCGCAAGATCGTGGCCTTGTCGGGCGACTACGACTTCCAGTTCATGATCGAGGAGCTGGCCGTGGGCGCGCAGTTCAAGCTGCCCTACATTCACATGGTCGTGAACAACTCGTACCTCGGCCTGATTCGCCAGGCGCAGCGCGGCTTCAACATGGACTACTGCGTGCAGCTGGGCTTCGACAACATCAACGCGCCGCAGACCGAAGGCTACGGCGTCGACCACGAGGCGGTGGTCAAGGGCCTGGGCTGCAAGTTCGTGCGCGTGCACCAGCAGTCCGAGATCAAGCCTGCGATCGAGCAGGCAGAAAAGTGGATGATCGAGTTCCAGGTGCCGGTCGTGATCGAGGTGATGCTCGAGCGCGTGACCAACATCTCGATGGGCACCGAGATCGACGCGATCAACGAGTTCGAGGAACTGGCCACCAGCATCGCCGACGCGCCCACCGCGATCGGCCTGCTCGATTGAACTGAAGGAAGCACCATGCCCCGCTTTGCCGCCAACCTGTCGATGATGTTCACGGAGGTGCCGTTCATCGAACGCTTCGAACGTGCCGCGCGCGCCGGTTTCAAGGAGGTCGAGTTCCTGTTCCCGTACGCGCATCCGATCGCCGAACTGAAGGCGGTGCTCGCGGCCCACGACCTGAAGGTCGTGCTGCACAACATGCCGGCGGGCAACTGGGACGCCGGCGACCGCGGCATGGCCTGCGACCCGGCACGTGTCGCCGAATTCCGCGACGGCGTCGCGCTCGGCGTCGAGTACGCGCGCGGCCTCGGCTCGCCGAACCTGCACTGCATGGCCGGCAAGGCGCCGGCCGGCGTCGCCGAGCCGGCGCTGCGCCAGACCTTCGTCGCGAGTCTGCGCTACGCCGCGGCGGAAGCGAAGAAGGGCGGGCTGAAGCTGCTGATCGAGCCGATCAACCACTACGACATTCCCGGCTACTACATCAGCCGTTCGGCGCAGGCGCTGGCGATCATCGACGAGGTCGGCGCGGACAACCTCTACCTGCAGTACGACATCTATCACATGCAGCGCATGGAAGGCGAGCTCGCGGCGACGATCGCCAAGCACCTGGCCCGCATCGCGCATATCCAGCTCGCCGACAACCCGGGCCGCAACGAGCCCGGCACCGGCGAGATCAACTACGCGTTCCTGTTCGCGCACCTCGATCGCATTGGTTACACGGGTGCGATCGGGTGCGAGTACAAGCCGCTGGGCAACACCGAAGCGGGCCTGGGCTGGCTCGCCAAGGCACGCGCGGCCTGAACCTCGACTCCCTGAAGGACCACGACATGACCACCACCCCACAGAAGATCGGCTTCATCGGCCTGGGCATCATGGGCGCGCCCATGGCGGGCCACCTGATCAAGGCCGGCCACCAGCTGTTCGTCAACACCCACGGCAAGGTGCCGGCCGAGATCGCCGACTCCAGCGCGACGATCTGCACCAGCGCCAAGGGCGTGGCCGAACGCGCCGACATCGTCTTCATCATGGTGCCCGACACGCCCGATGTCGAGAAGGTGCTGTTCACCGAAGAGGGCGTCGCCGCGGGTCTGTCCAAGGGCAAGACCGTCGTCGACATGAGCTCGATCTCGCCGATCGAGACCAAGGCCTTCGCGAAGAAGATCAACGCGCTCGGCTGCGACTACCTCGACGCGCCGGTGTCCGGCGGTGAGGTCGGCGCGAAGGCCGCGAGCCTGACGATCATGGTCGGCGGCCCCGAGGCCGCGTTCGCGCGCATCAAGCCGCTGTTCGAGCTGATGGGCAAGAACATCACGCTGGTTGGCGGCAACGGCGACGGCCAGACCTGCAAGGTCGCGAACCAGATCATCGTCGCGCTGAACATCGCCGCGGTCGGCGAAGCGCTGGTGTTCGCCTCGAAGGCCGGTGCCGACCCGGCCAAGGTGCGCCAGGCGCTGATGGGCGGCTTCGCGGCCAGCCGCATCCTCGAAGTGCACGGCGAGCGCATGATCAAGCGCACGTTTGCGCCGGGCTTCCGCATCGGGCTGCACCAGAAGGACCTGAGCCTGGCGCTGGCGGGCGCACGCGCGCTCGGCGTCTCATTGCCGCAGACCGCCGGCGCGGCGCAGCTGATGCAGGCCTGCGCCGCCAACGGCGGGCAGGACCTCGACCACTCGTCGCTGGTCAAGGCGCTCGAACTGATGGCCAATCACCCGGTCGCCCCCGACCTCGCGAAGTGAACGACGGCCGGCCTCGCGCCGGCACAATCGCCCCATGAGCCTGCCTTCGCCCCAGACCGACCCGCGCGGCTTTCTGCGCGCGCTGTTCGACGCCGCAGTCGCGCAAGCGGTGCCGGGGCCGGAGATTGCCGCGTTCCTGCCGGCACCGCCGAAGGGCCGCACGCTGGTCCTCGGTGCCGGCAAGGCCGGCGGCTCGATGGCCGCCGCGGTCGACGCGGTGTGGCCGAAGAACGTGCCGATGTCGGGCCTGGTCGTCACACGCTATGACTACGTGCCGCCGGCCTACAAGGCGAACCCCGGCCGCATCGAGGTCGTCGAGGCCGCGCACCCGGTGCCCGACGACGCTGGCCGCCGCGCCGCGCGGCGCATCGCCGAACTGACGCGTGGCCTGACGCAAGACGACCTCGTGCTGTGCCTGATCTCCGGCGGAGCGTCGTCGCTGCTGGCGATGCCGGCCGATGGCCTCACGCTCGAGGAGAAACAGGCGATCAACAAGGCGCTGCTGCGCTCCGGTGCCGCGATCGACGAGATGAACTGCGTGCGCAAGCACCTGTCGGCGATCAAGGGCGGGCGGCTCGCGGCGATGTGCGCGCCGGCGCAGGTCGTGACCTTGCTGATCAGCGACGTGCCGGGCGATTCGCCCCAGGTCATCGGCAGCGGCCCGACCGTGCCCGACACGACGACCTGCGCCGATGCGCTGCGCATCCTCGAGCGCTACGCGATCGAGGTGCCGGCCGCGGCGCGTGCCGGGCTGCGAAGCGGCGCCTTCGAGACGCCGAAGCCCGGCGACGCGCGTTTCGACGGTCACCGCGTCCACATGATCGCGACGCCGCAGCAGTCGCTGGCGGCCGCCGCCGCGCTGGCACGCACCGCCGGCATCGGCGTGCACGTGCTGAGCGACGAGATGGAAGGCGAGTCGCGCGAGGTCGGCAAGGTCCACGCGGCGCTGGCGCGCTACGTGGTGCGGCACGGCGCGCCGTTCGCCAGGCCCTGCGTGATCCTGTCGGGCGGCGAGACGACGGTCACGGTCAAGACCAAGGGCGGGCGCGGCGGCCGCGCGACCGAGTTCCTGCTCGGCTGCGCGATCGCGCTGCAGGGCGAGCCCGGCGTGCACGCGCTGGCCGGCGACACCGACGGCATCGACGGCGTGGAGGACAACGCCGGCGCGTTCGTCACGCCGAGCACGCTGGCGCGCGCGCAGGCTGCCGGGCTGAAGGCGCAGGACTTCCTCGACCGCAACGACGCCTACAACTTCTTCGCGCCGCTCGGCGACCTGATCGTGCCCGGGCCGACCTTCACGAACGTCAACGACTTCCGCGCGCTGCTGGTCGTCTGAGCCCGCGCGCGGCGCCTGCCGTGACCACCATCGAGACCGACATCCCGGCGCGCCTGGATCGCCTCGCGTGGGGGCGTTTCCACACCTTCGTGGTCGCCGCGCTCGGCATCACCTGGATCCTCGACGGTCTCGAGGTCACGCTGGCCGGTTCGGTGTCGGGCGCGCTGAAGTCGAGCCCGTCGCTGCACCTGACCGATGCGCAGATCGGAGCGTCGGCAAGCCTGTACCTGGTGGGTGCCGTCACCGGTGCGCTGGTGTTCGGCGCGCTCGCCGACCGTTTCGGCCGCCGGCGCCTGTTCAGCGTCACGCTCGGCCTCTACCTGGTCGCGACCGCGCTGACCGCGTTCTCGCACGACTTCTTCAGCTTCGCGCTGTGGCGCATGCTGACCGGCGCGGGCATCGGCGGCGAGTATTCGGCGATCAACTCGGCGATCCAGGAGTTGATCCCGGCGCGCTACCGCGGCCGCACCGATCTGCTGGTCAACGGCAGCTTCTGGATCGGCGCCGCGCTCGGCGCCGGCGGCGCGGTCGTGCTGCTGGAGCCGGGCCGGCTGCCGCCTGACTGGGGTTGGCGCTGCGCCTTCGGCATCGGTGCGGTGCTGGGACTGTCGATCCTGGTTCTGCGGCGCTTCATGCCGGAGAGCCCGCGCTGGCTGATGACTCACGGGCGGGTCGCCGAGGCTGAACGCGTGCTGCTGTGGATCGAGCGCGGGGCCGCGCTCTCGGCGCCGGGCGCGGCCCTGCCGCGCATACGCCTGGAGCCGCGGTCGGTGCGGATGGTCGAGGTCGTGCGCACCCTGTTCCGTACCTATCCGCGGCGTTCGATCCACGTGCTGGTGCTGATGGCGGCGCAAGCCTTCTTCTACAACGCCATCTTCTTCACCTACGCGCTCGTGCTCGGGCGCTTCTTCGCTGTCGCCGACGATCGCATCGGCCTGTACATCCTGCCGTTCGCCGCCGGCAACTTTCTCGGCCCGCTGCTGCTCGGCCCGGCGTTCGACACGATCGGGCGCAAGCCCATGATCGCGATCACCTACGCGCTCTCGGGAGCGCTGCTGGCCGGCACCGCACTGCTGTTCGTCGGCGGTGTGCTCGGCGCGACCGGCATGACGATCGCGTGGTCGGTGGTGTTCTTCTTCGCGTCGGCGGCCGCGAGCTCGGCCTACCTGAGCGCCGGCGAGAGCTTTCCGCTCGAGATGCGCGCGTTGGCGATCGCCGTCTTCTACGCGCTCGGTACCGCGCTCGGCGGTGTCGCCGGGCCGTGGCTGTTCGGCGTGCTGATCGGCAGCGGCGAGCGCGGCGCAATCGCCTGGGGCTACGCGTTCGGCGCGCTGTTGATGCTGGTGGCAGCTGCGGTCACGCTGCGGCTCGGCGTCGCCGCCGAACGCCGCCCGCTCGAAGACGTCGCGCGGCCGTTGTCGAGCGCCGACTGAGGCATCGAGCCGAATCGGATCTCGAGGGACCCGCGCCGGCCACCCCAATCACCTCGGCTGGCTCGGCGCGGGCGCCTGCGCCTGGGTGGCCCGCTCGAGCGTGACACGCTCGTACATGCCGGTCGCCTGCAGCCATGCGGCGATCTCTGCGGCGCGCTGCCTCGACGACTGCAGCGGACCGCGGTCGATCGCGCGGCGACCCTGGTCATGCGGGCAGCGCCCGATGCAGACAACGCGCCACATCGCGATTCAGGCCCACTGCACAGGCGCAGACCCGCAGGGGCCGGCCGATCGGCGAATCGCGACCTCGGGGCGAAGGGGGCTGGAGGCTGAACGCCGTCTTGGCGTCAGGCGAGGCTTGCCGTGCACCGCAACAAGTCCCGTTGAGCGTGTCGGCCGCCGGCCACAACGAGCGTCTGGCCGATGGCTGGCGCCATGCCCGGCAGTTCGTCGATCGGCGCCGGCCGATGCAGCAGGTAGCCTTGCGCAAAATCGACGCCGAGCTCGCGCAGGCGCGCCAGCACCGCGGCATCGTCGACAAATTCCGCCACGGTGCGCAGCCCGAGCACGCGTGCGACGTCGATGAAGCAGCGCACGGCGGCATCGTCGAGCGCGTCGGTCAGCAGTGTGCGCACAAATTGCCCATCGATTTTGAGGTAGTCGATCTTCAGCTTCTTCAAATAGCCGAACGACGAGGCACCGGCACCGAAGTCGTCGAGGGAGACGCGCACGCCGGCGGCGCGCACCTGGTTGACGAAGTCCGCGGCGCGGTCGATGTGCGAGACGGCCGCAGTCTCAGTGATCTCGAGACACAAGCGCCGGCACAGCAGCGGGCCGGCTTCCGCGAGCGCGCCCATTGCCCAGGCATGAAACGAACGGTCGCCCACCGACTGCCCCGACAGGTTGACGCTCAGGGCATCGATGCGGCTCGGGTCGGGCAGGGCCTTCAACCACGCGAGCGTCCGCGTCAGGACCCAGCGGTCGATTCGCGTCGCCAGGTTGTAGCGTTCGGCGGCCGGCAGAAACGCGGCCGGCGCAACGAGTGCGCCGGCATCGTCGACCAGCCGCAGCAGCACCTCGGCGTGGACGCCGGTGCTCGTGTCCGCGCAGAGCGGATGGATGCGCTGCGCAAACAGCACGAAGCGATCCTCGTCGATGGCGTGCCCGATGCGCTTGGCCCATTGCATCGCACCGACGCGAGCGTGCAGTGCGTCGTCGAGATCGACCCAGGCATGCACCCGGTTGCCGCCATCCTCGGAGGCGGAATTGCAGGCGTTCTCGGCCGCCTGCAGGATCGCCGCAGAGGTGGCCCAGCGCTGATCCAGTGGCACGAGCCCGATGCTGGTGCCGATGCGGAAGCGTCGGTCATCGTGGCTGAAGCGGAAGGAATCGAGGCGATCGCAGATCTGCTGCGCAATGCGTCGTGCATCGTCGATGTCACAGCCCGGCAGCAGCACCGCGAACGCATCACCGTGCAACCGTGCCAGCGTGTCGCTGGCACGGACGGAACCACCCAGCAACCCGGCCACCTGCTGGATCACCGCGTCGCCGACGGCGTGGCCGCAAGCATCGTTGACGAGTCGGAACTGGTCCAGGTCGATCATCATCAGGGCGTGTTCGTTTTCGTTGCGGCGCGCTTCCTGAAGGAGCGCATTCAACCGGATCTCGAACTCGGCCCGGTTGATCAGTCCCGTGAGGGTGTCGTGCGTGGCGCTGTGCCGCAACTCGGTCGTCAGCCGGTCCAACTCGGATCGATCGCGGAACACGCGCACCTCGCCCCCCTTGTGGTCGATTGCCGCGGCCGATTCCTCGATGGGGAGTTCACGACCATCGCGCGATACCAGCACGCTTCTTCGCGTCGAGTCGGCCGCGACAGGTGGCGCGCTGTTGGAGAACGCGGTCCCGACCACCGGGTTCGACGCGGTGTCGACCTTGCGAAAGACATCGGCCAGCGGGAGGCCGCTCGCGTTCGCCAGCGCCCAGCCAGTCAGGCGCTGCGCCTCGACGTTGAGCCACACGATCCGGCCATCGACGTCGGTCGCGATCACCGCGTCTCCCATCGCCTGCAGCGTGGCATGCAGCATCTCGCTGGCCTCGGGCGACGGGGTCCCGTGGGCAGCCAACTGGGCCAACTGAGTCGCCCGCCGGCCTTCGAGCGCGCGAGCGGCGGCCACCGCCAGGTGGCGCAGCACGCGGCGCTGCGCGTCGTCCAGGCGGCGTGGTCGATGGTCGATCACGCACAGCGTTCCGATGCGGGCGCCGTCCTTCAACAGCACCGGTGCGCCGGCGTAGAAACGGACCTCGGGCGCACCGGTGACGAGCGGGTTGTCGGCGAAGCGCTCGTCCAGCCACGCGTCCGGCACTTCGAGGATCTCGTCGGTCAGTACGGTGTGTGCGCAGAATGCCAGCGCACGCGGAGTCTGCACGACACCTGCCAGGCCGATGCCGGCCTTGAACCATTGGCGTTGTTCGTCGACGAGACTGAGCAGCGCGATCGGTGTCCCGCAGACCGTGGCCGCCGCCTCGACCAGTGCATCGAATTCTGCCTCCGGCTCAGTGTCCAACACCGCCAGCGCGCGCAGCGCCTGCAGGCAGGCTGGCTCGTCGTGTCGTTCGGGGGCTGATTGCACGGGTGGACTCCGGAAGTGGGATTCAGAGGTTCAGGCCGGCACGTGCTCAGGCGCGCATGCCCGCACGTCGACACTGCGCGGAATGCCCTGGCGCAGAACGTCGGCCATGCCCTGCGCGGGCAACGGCTCGCTGAACAGGTAGCCCTGGTACTCGCTGCACTCGAGCAGCGCAAGCCGGGCCAGCTGTGCTTCGGTCTCGACTCCTTCGGCGGTGACAAGAATGCCCACTGCCTTCGCGAGCGCGACGATCGACGCGGCGATCGCCGCGTCGTCAGGATCGGTGTCGATCGTGCGCACGAACGAACGGTCGATCTTGATCTTGGTCGCGGGGAAGTGCTTCAGGTGGCTCAGGCTTGAGTAGCCGGTGCCGAAGTCGTCGATCGCGATGCCGAAGCCACTGCGCCGAAGCTGCGACATCTGCATCGAGGCCGACTCGGGGTCGGTCATCAACAGGCTCTCGGTCACCTCGAGCTCGAGCTGCTCGGGGGCGATGCCCGCCTGCGCTGCGATGCGCGCCACCGTGGCCGCGAAGTCGGGCTCGCGAAATTGCCGGGCCGACACGTTCACGCCCATCATGCCGGGCTGCAGGCCTTCGAGCCGCCACGCGGTGTGCTGGGTGCAGGCGCTGCGAAGCACCCAGGCGCCGAGCGACTGGATGATGCCGATGTCCTCGGCGATCGGGACGAACTCGTCCGGCCGCACCGGGCCCAGCTCGGGGCTGTTCCAGCGCAGCAGCGCTTCCATGCCCACCGGCTGCCTGGTCGCCGCACCGACGCGCACCTGGTAGTGCACCGTGAACTCCTGGCGCTCGAGCGCGTGGCGCAGCGCGCGTTCGATCGCGAGCCGACGCTGGGCCGCCTCGCCCATGCGCTCGGTGTGAAAGCGGAAGGCGTCGCGGCCTTCAGCCTTGGCGTGGTACATCGCGAAGTCGGCCTGCCGCATCAGCTCGTCGCCCTCGCTGCTGTCCAGCGGCGAGATCGCGATGCCGATGCTGAGGGTGACGAACACCTCCGTGCCGTCGACCAACACCGGCCGCACGAACGCCTCGATCAGCTTGGTGGCGATCGCCGCGAGGCTCTGCACCTCCCCGACGTTCTCGACGATGACCGTGAATTCGTCGCCGCCGATGCGCGAAACGGTGTCGGTCGCGCGCATCACCGCAACCATGCGCCTGGCAACCTCCTGCAGCACGCTGTCGCCGATCGCGTGGCCGAGTCCGTCGTTGATCGACTTGAAGCGGTCCAGGTCGACGAACATCAGGCCGACGAACTTTCCGGTGCGCCGGCCACGCATGATGGCCTGCTCGAGCCGCTGCAGGAACAGGCCGCGGTTGGGCAGCCCGGTGAGCTGATCGAAGTGCGCGAGCTGCTCGAGCTGGCGTTCGGCATGCTTGCGCTGGCCGAGTTCGGCGTCGAGGCGCTCGTTGATTTCCTGCAGCTTGGCGGTGCGCTCGAGCACGCGCTGCTCGAGCTCGGCATTGACGGCCAGCACCTCGTCCTGCGCTTGCCGGCGCCGCGCCATTTCGGCGCGCAGTGCATCGTCCGCGACCTCGAGATGTTGGATCATCCGGTCGAACGAGCGCGCCAGGTCGCCGAGCTCGTCGTTGCCATGGTGCGCGCCGCGGCGCGCGCGTCTGCCCTGCGCGAGGTCCAGGGTCGCTGCCTGAAGGCGCCGGACCGGCAGCGTGATGCTGCGCACGATCCACAGCGCCCCCGCCAGCAGCGCGAACCCGGCCGGTGCGATGGCCAGCAGCATCAGCGGGTGCGCGCGTCGGCGGCGGCATTCATCTCGTCGAGCAGCGCGTTGTACTCGAACACGAGTGCGTAGGCCGCAGGTTTGCCCTCGCCGCCGGCCAGGGCGACGACGACTTGGTGAAGCGTCGTACCGGTCGCCGGTTCCAACTCCTCGAAGGCGCGCGGCTGTCCGTCGGCCAGCGTCGCGCTGATGATGCTGGCGTTCTGACCGTCGAGCCTCTTGCCGACATCGGCGTGGTCCGCGTCGGCGACAGCGCGCAGGTTCCGGTCGACCAGCTCCAGGTCGCGGCCTTCGCGTTGATGAATGAAGTCGATCAGGCGCTGGACCGGCTCGACCGCCAGTCCGCTTCCGCTGTCCGCGGCGGCGCCGCCCGCGTACTGGAACTGCAGCGTCAACGTGGTTGCCGTGTGGGTCGCGAGCGACTGCGCCGCGCTCGCCGCCGCGGCGTGGATCTGATGCAGTGCGAGCAGTGCCACCAGCGCCGAGGCAAACAGGCCGAGCAGGCCGAGCAGCAGGAGTCTTGCCCTCAGCGTCAGGCGCAGACGCGGAACGCGGAACCGGGCGAGCTGCGCGGCGAGTGTCGCGCCGGCATTGAGGGCAGTCATGGTGGCTCGAGTGGTGGGCGTCGCGACCGTGGCTACGCTGTGCTCAGTGCGTCGTGCCCGCCGCGGCGGCGCCCGCCGACAGCTTGAACACCGCCACCGTCTGCACCAGCTGCTGGGCCTGATCGCGCAGGCTTTCGGCCGCAGCAGCACCTTCCTCGACGAGCGCGGCGTTCTGCTGCGTTGCCTGGTCCATTTGCGCGACGGCCTCGCCGACCTGGGCCACGCCGGCGCTCTGTTCGGTGCTGGCGGCGCTGATCTCGCCCATGATGTCGGTGACGCGGCGGATCGAGGCGACGACCTCGGTCATCGTCGCGCCGGCCCGGTCGACCAGCGCGCTGCCCTGTTCGACGCGCTCCACGCTGGCGTTGATCAAGCCCTTGATCTCCTTGGCGGCCCCGGCGCTGCGCTGCGCCAGCGAGCGCACCTCGGAGGCCACGACCGCGAAGCCGCGGCCCTGCTCGCCGGCGCGTGCCGCCTCGACCGCGGCGTTGAGCGCCAGGATGTTGGTCTGGAACGCGATGCCGTCGATCACGCCGATGATGTCGGCAATCCTTTTCGAGCTGTCGTTGATGCCCTTCATCGTCTGCACCACTTGGCCGACGACTTCGCCGCCCGTGATCGCAACCTCCGAGGCGCTCATCGCGAGCTGGTTGGCCTGCTTGGCGTTGTCGGCGTTCTGGCGCACCGTGGCGCCGAACTCCTCCATCGACGCTGCCGTCTGCTCGAGCGCGGCCGCTTGCTGTTCGGTGCGCTGGCTCAGGTCCGTGTTGCCCTGGGCGATCTCGGCGCTGGCGGTGGCCACGTTATCGGCATTGCCGCGCACGGCGGCCACGACCTCCCCAAGACTGTTCTGCATCTGCTGGAGTTGCGCCATCAGGCTGGTGTCGTCCCCGGGGCGAAGCGCCACGCGTCGACTGAGGTCGCCGGTGGCCACGCTGCAGGCGAGTGCCGCTGCCTCGCCCGGCTCCCCGCCGAGCCGTCGGGTGACCGACCGGACAACGGCGAACCCGACCACGCCAGCGAAGGCCACCGCACCGAGCACGATGCCGACGATCCAGGAACGCGCCGCGGCGTACGTGGCGCGCCCCGTGGCCAGGACGGCGTCGGCACCGTTGGCGTTGATGTCGACCAGCGTGCCCAGCGTCGCCGTCATGGCGTTGAACGCGGCGCGCGATTCGTGGTGGTGCAGGCGCTTGGCCTCGGCCGCCTCGTCGCCGCTGCGGAGCAGGGTGCGAAGCTTCGCGTCGGCCCCGAGATAGGCGTCGCGGTGCTGCACAAAGGTCGCGTACGCTGCCTTCTCCTCCGGCACGACGATCAGCGCTTCAAACGTCTTCTGGTACTCGGCGAAGGCTTTCAGCGGCTTGTCCATTGCCGCCTCGAGCGACGCCAGTTCCTGGTCATCCTGGGCCAACAGCATGTCGGCCTCGAGGCGCCGGATCTGGTTGGCGGCGTTGCGCGTCAAGCCAAGCACACGCACGCTCGGCAGCGCGTTGGTCGCAATGTTCTCGGTGTTCGCGTTGACCTTGCCCAGCTGCCAGACCGCGAACGCGCCAAGCACGGCGCAGGCCAGCACCAGCGCCGCGAAAGTGGCCCCAAGCTTGGTGCGCAGCTTCATCTCCTGGGTGTTCATTGTCTCTTGTCCTGCTTGTGGGTTGAGGGGGCGGTTAGGCATCGCCATGCCCGTCGAGAAGGGTCGTTGAGGGCATATCGGGACGAGATGCGCAAAACTTTAATTCGACCAAAACATCCGTAACGGCTAAAATGTCCGCAATGCTTCCCGGTCGTCTTTGTCTGGGCCGTTGTGGAGGACTCGCCGATTCGCGGCGACCGATCCCCGCGCTTGTTGTCCGCGCGTAAACTTTGCTGCACGATGAACCAGGACCGCCGCTCATACACGACCATCGACGTCGCCAAGCGGCTCGGCGTGTCGCTGCAGACGGTGCAGCGCTGGGTCGATTCCGGGCGATTGAAGGCCTGGAAGACGCTGGGCGGCCATCGCCGCATCGACGCGCAGAGCGCGCAGGAACTCTTCGACGCCCAGGAACAGTTGATCGGCGCCGCGCCGTCGGTCCCGTCGGACACCGAGCCGGGGTTCACCGGCAGTTCGGTGGTCGTGGTCGATGACAACCCGATCGACCGCGAACTGATCGTCTCCCTGGTGCAAGAGGCCTTGCCCGACGCCCGCATCCAGGTGGCGGGCAACGGCTTCCAGGGCCTGGTGATGATCGCCAAGTGCGCACCGCAGATCGTGGTGACGGACATTCACATGCCGCACATGGACGGTTTCGAGTTGATTCGCAACCTGCTGGCGGATGCGGCGACCCGGCCACGGCTGCTGGTGGCGGTGTCGGCGCTGTCGGCGCAGGGCCTGCTCGAGTTCGGCCAACTGCCGTCGGAGGTGCGCTTGTTCACGAAGCCCCTGGATCACGACACTTTTGTGGATGTCGTGCGTCGCGAAGGCTGATACCCTGCAGAAGAGGGTGCGAGGCCCCACAGAACGATTGTGAGAATCCGAGGTCCCGCGAAACTTTGCCGCCCGAGACGGCGCGATCCTTGCGGACCCTGGCCATGGACTACCTCTCTTCGTTCTTCGGGCGCGCCGGCTTCCTGCCGCATGGGTATTGCTTCACGTGGACGCCCGCTCTGTTGTGGTCCATGGTCGGCGCCGACGGCGTCATCGCCGCCGCGTACTTCTCGATCCCGGTGGCGCTGCTCACGTATTCGCGCAAGCGCGGCGACGCGTCGATGCGCTGGCCGCTCGCACTGTTCAGCGCATTCATCTTCGCCTGCGGCATCACGCACCTGCTGGACATCTGGACCATCTGGCAGCCCGACTACGGCCTGCAGGCACTGGCCAAGACCGTCACCGCGGCGATCTCGCTGGTCACCGCGCTCGTGCTGTGGCCGCTGATCCCGAAGGCACTGAAGTTGCCGTCGACGCTTGAACTGCGAACGGTGATCGCTTCGCTCGAGCGCGAGGTCGCGCAGCGCCGCAATGCAGAGGCGAGCGCCATCGACATGGAACAGAACCTCGCCGTCACGCTGGCCAGCATTGACGCGGGTTTCCTGGCGGCCGATCGGGCCGGCCGGGTGACGCACATGAACGAGGTCGCCGAGCGGGTCACCGGCTGGCGTCGCGACGAGGCGCTGGGCCGCGGCCTGCTCGAAGTGTGGTCGCGCGAGGGCATGCCCGCGCACTATCAGTCGGGGAACCCGGTGGACCTGATGATCGAACTGGGCAACACGGTGTACACGCCGGTCAACGTCGTCGCCATCGCCCGCGATGGCAGCCGTACGCCCGTCGAGGTCAGGGCTTCGTTGACCCACGGCGACGACGGTGCCGTGCGCGGCCTGGCGATGGTGTTCCGCGACCGCACCGATGAGGTCCGTGCCCGCGGCGAATCGCAGCGCCTTGCCGCGATCGTCGAATCGTCGTACGACGCGATCATCGGCAAGACGCTGGATGGCCGCATCACCGACTGGAACGGCGCGGCGCAAGCGATGTTCGGCTACAGCGCTGCCGAGGCGATCGGTCGGCCGATCCAGATGCTGCTGCCACCGGACCGCGAAGCCGAGGAGATGCGCATCCTGACCGACCTTGCGAAGGGTACGCGCGTGCCACCGTTCGATACCGTGCGGCGCGCGAAAGACGGTCACCTGATCGACGTGTCGGTGACGATCTCGCCGATCCGAGACGCGAGCGGGCGCATCGTCGGCGCCTCGAAGATCGCGCGCGACGTGACGCTGCAGCGCCGTGCCGAGGCGGCGCTGCGCGACAGCGAGGCGCGGTTGCGCTTCACGCTGGAGGCGGCGCAGATCGGCGACTGGGAGCTCGATTTCGCCAGCGGCGCCGCGCGGCGCTCGCCGCGTCACGATCGCTGCTTCGGCTACGACACGACGCAGGCCGAATGGAACTTCGCGATTTTCGAGCGCCACGTCCATCCGGACGATCGCGTCGACGTCGTGCGCCAGTTCAAGGCCGCCGTGCGCGACCGGACCGATTGGGCCTGCGAATGCCGGGTGGTCTGGCCCGACGACAGCGTCCACTGGATCCAGGTCAAGGGCAAGATCCAGTACGACGCCGGCGAGGCGGTGCGCATGCTCGGCATCATCGTCGACACCACGCGCCAAAAGTTTGCCGAACAGGCGCGCCTGACCGCGGAGCGGCTCGAGGCGGAGAACCGCCAGGTCCTGGAAGCGAGCCGGCTCAAGAGCCAGTTCCTGGCCAACATGTCGCACGAGCTGCGCACGCCGCTGAACGCCATCATCGGCTTCGCTGACCTGCTACAGACCGGCGGCGTGCCTGCCGAGTCGCCCAAGCGCAAGGTATTCCTCGGCCACATCGCCACGAGCGGGCGGCACCTTCTGCATCTGATCAACGACGTACTCGACCTGTCGAAGGTCGAATCCGGCAAGTTCGAGTTCCATCCCGAGCCGGTGGACCTGGCCACGCTGTCGAAAGACGTGACCGACATCCTGCACACGCAGGTACTGCGCAAGTACTTGCGCGTCGAGATCGACGTTGAGCCCGAACTGATCGATATCGTGCTCGATCCTTCGCGCCTCAAGCAAGTGCTCTACAACTACTTGTCGAACGCGATCAAGTTCACACCCGAAGGCGGCCGCATCACCGTGCGCGCGCGCGCCCAGGGCGCGGAGCATTTCCGCCTCGAGGTCGAGGACAGCGGTATCGGCATCGCCGCAGCCGACCTGCCGCGCCTGTTCACCGAATTCCTGCAGCTCGACGCGGGCTACACCAAGCAGCACCAGGGAACCGGCTTGGGGCTTGCGCTGTGCCGCCAGCTGGTGCAGGCGCAGGGTGGCCTCGTCGGCGTGCACAGCACCCCCGGTGTGGGCAGCGTGTTCCACCTCGTCCTGAACCGCGTGCACGGGGCCTACCCGCTGCAGCACACCGCCGCGACCGATGAGGCGGCGGCTGTGGACACCCAGCGCATGCTGGTGGCGCACGAGCAGGGCGGGGAACAGGCGCGGCTGGTGCACGCGCTCATCGAGGCCGGCTTCTGGGTCGACACCGCCTCGACCGGTCAGCAGGCGGTCGACCGCGCGCTTGGCGACCGCTACGATGGGATTGCCCTCGACATGCGCTTGTCAGATGGCCGCGGCCTCGGTGTGCTGGCACAGATGCGCAACCAGGGCACTGCCTCGCCGGTGGTGGGCATGTCGATGCCGATCGACGCCGGCGGATCGGCGAGCTTCGCGATCGCCGACGTGCTGGCCAAACCGATCCGGGCCGACGAGGTGATCGCGGCGATGCGCCGCCTCGGCCTGCCCTCGGCCGGCCGCAGCGTGATGGTGATCGACGACGACCCGCAGGCGCTGGACCTGATGCAGGCCATGCTCAAGGGCATCGGTCTCGACGCGACATGCCTGACGGACGGTGCTCAGGCGCTGCGCGACATTGATGAGCATTCGCCCTGCGCCATCATTCTCGACTTGATGATGGCGAACATCAGCGGCTTCGAGGTCCTCGACCGGTTGCGGCGCCTGCCGGACTGGCGCGACACGCCGGTGCTCATCTGGACCAGCATGATCTTGACCGACGAGGAATTCACCGAGTTGAGCCGATCGGCGCAGGCAATCGTCGGCAAGGGCGGCGGCTCGCTCGACGTGACGCTGGCCGCGCTGAAGCGATGGCGCGCGCAGAAGACACCTGCGCATGGAGATGTCGCATGAGCGCCGGCCGCGTCCTGATCGTCGATGACAACCGCATCAACGTCGACCTGACCGAGTTCCTGCTGGAGCAGGCCGGATTCGCGTACGCGACCGCGGTCGATGCGAACGATGCACAGGCGCAGATCCCGGTGTTCGCGCCCGACCTGATCCTGATGGACATCCAGATGCCCGGCATGGACGGGCTGGCCCTGACCCGGCGCCTGAAGGCCGACGCGGCGACGCGGCACATCGTGATCGTGGCCTTCACCGCGTACGCGATGAAGGGCGACGAACTGAAGATGCGCGCCGCCGGTTGCGATGGCTACCTCAGCAAGCCGATCGATGTCGCCTCGTTCGGGCAGCACATCCGCGGGTACCTCGAGGCGCCGACCTGAGCGTCGCGGCGGCGCCGCTGCAAATTGGCGCGCGCCGGCGGCTCAGTCGCGACCGGCCATCACCACCGCGTGCGCGATCGCCGCCGGGTCGGTGAACCAGACCTCGTGGCTGCCTTCGCATTCGATCAGGCGGAACAGCCCGAGCCGTTCCGACAGCCGAGGATGCCAGGGCAGGCTGTGCGGAAGCGCCGCGTCGAGGCGGCAGTTCACGTACGACTTTGCGATTTGCAGCGCGGCGAGCGGCTGCGAGAGCTTGATCTTGTCGGTGAACGTCTTGTAGGGCTGCGGGTTCAGCTTCCCGAAGGCCGAGGTCGCGAGCGCCAGGTCGGCGTCGTTGATGAAGGCCTCGCGCCAGATCGGGAACGGCAGCATCACCGCGCCGTGATTGGCGGCCGCGATCGCGTCGAACAGCTGCACGTAGGGCGGCGGCACCATGTCGTTGAGCGATTCGCCCGGCAGCGGCACGAACGCATTGACGTAGACGAGGCGGCGCAGGCGCTCGGGCACCGTGTCGGCCGCCTTCGAGATCACCATGCCGCCGTAGCTGTGGCCGACCAGCCGCACCTCGCGAAGGTCGTGCTCGACCAAGTAGTCGCACACCGATTGCGCGGCCGCGGCCAGACCGACGCGGCTTCGGTCGTCACCGGCGCGGTTGCCGGCCAGCGTCGGGCAATGCACCGTGTGGCCCTGCCGGCGGATCAGCTCGGCGGTGGGCTCGAGTTCGGCGCCGGTGTGCCAGGCGCCGTGGACCAGAACATAGGTGTCGCTCATCGTTGTCTCCTCATCGAAGTGGTTGCCACCTCAGTAGCGCAGCGTCAGCGGCGGCGCGATGCGCTGGGCCTGCACGTCGGCCGGGTGGAACGGCAGCGGGTACCAGCGCTTCGCCGCGAAGTTGGCGAGCTGGTCGAAGGCGTGCGGCGATGCCGGATCGCTGCTCTGGCCGTAGGTCAGGATGCCCTGCGCGACCGGCCCGCGCGCGTCGAAGCCGACGATCTGCAGGTAGCTGCTGCCGTAGTTGACCGAATAGCCGTCCGCGTTGAGGGTGGGCTGGCCCTGCGTTTCGAGCTTGTTCAGCACGCCCTCGAACTCGTCGCCGCCGTGCAGCGCGATCTTCTGGCCGCGCACGACGCGTGCCTGCACCTCGCCGAGTGCGACGTCGGGCGCGAAGCCGGCGCCGCGCACCAACGCGACGGCATCGGCCAGCGCCTTGAAGACCGCATCACGCGTCGCCGCGCTGGCCATGTCCAGGCCGGCCGGCGTCGTGACCGGCTGCGCCGGATCGAAGGGCACACGCCAGACCTTCGGGATGTCCTTGGCCTTGCGCCAGAACTCGCGGAACAGCGGCGCACCCTTCGACGCACTGTTGCTGGTGCGGTCCCAGGCCGCGAGCACGCGGCAGCCCAGCACGGCGTCGGCCGCGAGCGTGCTTGCGTGTGCGCTGCAGGCGACGCCCAGGTCGTCCATCACCAGCATGCCGGCCAGGTTCTTGTCGCGGAAGATCACGCTGGCCAGTTCGGCGCTGCCCATGCGGTTGCCGGGCAGGCCGTCGCCGCCGGCCAGCCGCGCGCGGATCTCCAGGATGCCGCTGCGCGTGCGCAGCCGCTGTGGCGTGCCGACCAGGCCGACCAGCGGCGACACGCCCGGCATCGGCGCGATTGCCGGGTTCGCGAGCCAATAGCTGTCGTTGCTGTTCTGGACCCAGTCGGGCGTGATCACGACCGGCATGCGGGCCGGCGCGGTGATGCCGGGCGCGGCGACGCCCGGATCGCGGCTCCATGCGCAGGCGCTGCGCGAGCCGTCGAGCACGGGCAGCCCGGCCGCGGCGAACAGCGCGGCGGCGGCCGGGGACGGCGCGCAGGCCTTCAGCAGCTCGGCGGAGACGTCGGGCACGACCGACAGGTCGGCATACATCGCGTTGCCGTCGCGGTCGGCGGCGATCGTGTTGACCCACGGGATGCCCTGGTTGCCCATCGCGGCGCGCAGCTCGGCGACGTTGTGGGCGCGCGCCATGCGCATCCAGCTGTCGCCGGCGCGCGCGTTCAATGTGTTCGCGTCGCGCAGCGCGTAGGCGGTGGTCGTGGTCCAGTTCAGGCCGGCGCGTGGCAGCGCGATCACCGGGCCCCACTCGGTGCTGTAGAAGGTCTTGCGCGGCGGCACCGCGCCGGGCGTGGCCTCGGCCGGCAGGGTGACGGTCTTCGCGGTCATCTGCTTGCGCTGGCCGTCGACGAGGTAGACGGTCGGGTCGGCGGGGTCGAGCTTGAGCTCGTACAAGGTGAAGCGCTTGCCGGTCGACACGGTGTGGGTCCAGGCCACGTCACGGTTGAAACCGATCGTGACCAGCGGGCTGCCGCCGCCCACGCCCATCACGTCGAGCGTGCCGGGGATCGTCAGGTGCACCTGCCAGAAGCGGTTCGTGCCGGTCCAGGGGAAGTGCGGGTTGCCGAGGAGCATCCCGCCACCGTCGGGCGTGGCGTTGCGGCCGAAGGCCCAGCCGTTCGAGCCGTACTCGCCCCCTTCGGGGTTGGCGTTGAAGCTGTGGCGCGCCAGTTCGGCGACGGCGCTCTGCAGATCGATCGGCGCGTCGACGCCGGTCGCGGCGCCCGTCTTTGCGGCCGGCGCGGGCGGCTGGGCCGCGAGCACCGCGCCGGCGAACGCGCCCAGGCCCCCGAGGATCATCGCCTGCTCGGTCGCGCGCAGCTGGTCGCCCGTCGTCATCGGCCGCAGCCAGGGCTTGCCGCGGCAGGCCTCCGGAATGCTCGCGCCGGCGTCCTGCAAATAGCGGTTGTAGCCCGCGACATAGCCACGCAGCGAGGCCTGCAGTTCCGGGCTCGCAGTCGCGCCGGCGCGTGCGAGCGCGGCGTCGTCCATGTGAGCGCGGATGAACAGGTCGATCTGCGGGTTGGGCAGGCGGCCCAGGCCAAGCTCGCCGGTGCCTTGCGCACCGAGGAACTGCGTGCGCTCGCCGCGCAGGGTCAGCAGGTGTTCGGCGGTCTGGCAGACATTGTCCTGCGCGTAGGCATAGGCCACGCCGTAGCCGATACCTTCGTAGTCCGGCGCGCTGACATGCGCGATGCCATAGGTCGTGCGCTCGATCTGCACACTGCGGGCGCCCGGCGGCGCGCCGCCGGTGGCACAGCCGGCCAGCACCGCGGCGAGCGCCGCGGCGCTCAGGGACAGTCGTGGGAATCGGTCGGCGAAGCTCATGTGAAGAGGGCGGGTCGGGAAGCCTGCGATTACACGGTATGCCGGCCGCGCCCCGGATGCGTGCTAACCCGGCTCGGCACATCGCGTGGCAAGATCGAACCATGCCCCGCGGTACGAGCGTGCGTCCGATCGCAGGGGCACCGAGCGGCCGCGTGCCGACGCGGCACTGGGATATGCACGAGCCGCCTGAACCCGAAACGGCGAACCCGTGTCCAATGCGGCCATGACCCGTACCCAACTCGACCCGATGAAGCTCTTTGCGCTGGAACACAGCCGCGGCGCGTACTGCGCCGACTTCGTGCTCTACAGTGCCGCCGTCATCGTGCTGACCGCCGTGCTGGCGCTGGCGCAGCCGCTGACGCAGTGGCCGGCGCTGGCGCTGTTGGGCCTGGGCGGCTGGACGCTCGTCGAGTATGCGATGCACCGCTTCGTGCTGCACGGCCTGCAGCCGTTCAAGGACTGGCATGCGCGCCACCACGAGCGGCCGACGGCCCGGATCGCGAGCCCGACGATCCTCAGCGCCGGGCTGATCTTCACGCTGGTGTTCCTGCCCGCGTTTGCGCTGGTCGGCGGCTGGAACGCCTGCGCGCTGACGCTGGGCGTGCTGATCGGCTACCTCGGCTACGCGATCACGCACCACGCCACGCACCACTGGAATGTCGACAACGCCTGGCTGAAGCGCCGCAAGCGCGCGCATGCGCTGCACCATCACCTGGCCCGACCCGCCTACTTCGGCGTCACCAGCACGCTCTGGGACCACGTGTTCGGCAGCGCCCGGCGCTGACCGCGTGGCAATATCCGCCGGTCTCGAACGACTCACGGAGATGACCCGGATGTTGGACCCCCTCGTGCGCCGCCTCGCCGTCGCGGCCGTCGCTGCGCTGGCGCTGTTCGCGCTGGTCGGCTGTGGCACGCTGCCGGCGATCGACCGCGATGCGATCGCCAGCGAGGCGATCCCGCTGAGCACGAAGACCACGCTCGGCCGGATCGCGCGGACCTCGCAGCCCGCGCCCGAGCTGTCGGGCTTCCGGCTGATGCCGCTGGGGCTGTTCTCGCTCGACACGCGGGTGCAGCTGGCCAGGCGCGCCGAGGTGTCGCTGGACGTGCAGTACTACCACTTCGAGAACGACGAGACCGGCCGCTGGCTGCTGCGCGCGCTGCGCGACGCGGCCGAGCGCGGCGTGCGCGTACACG
>Ga0207658_10000704_pt1 | contig 29012 bp, 26 predicted proteins | sample KBSS33metaG_FD_184322 | JGI IMG/M metagenome (GOLD analysis project Ga0207658, IMG submission 184322) | Switchgrass rhizosphere microbial communities from Kellogg Biological Station, Michigan, USA - KBS S3-3 metaG (SPAdes) (version 2) | ecosystem: Host-associated > Plants > Roots > Rhizosphere...
CTTCAGCCTCGCAACTGCTGGATATCCCGGCGGCCGACGCGGTGGGTCAAAGCGCAGCCGAGCTTGCCCTGCAGGATTTTCTGGCAGCAGATGTCTCGACGCGGATCGTGACGTCCATCGCCGGCCGTGCCGGCCGCTGGCAGATCACTCACGGCACCTTCCGCGAGGGCGGACTCTCTCAGCACTTGCTGATCGTCGCGGATGTCCGCCAAGCCTTGCGCGAGGAAGAGCATAGCGCCTGGCAGCGCTTGATCCGCGTCTTGAGCCATGAGGTCAACAATTCGCTCACGCCCATCAAGTCGCTGGCCACCACCCTGGAGGACATGCTGCGCGAAGCGCTGCCCGCCGGCTCGCTCCGCGAGGATGTGCTGCCCGCTTTGCACGTCATTGCCGATCGCACGGATGCGTTGCAAAGGTTTCTCGCTCAGCACGGCCGCCTTGCGCGGCTTCCGGCGCCGCAGCGCCGCTGGTTTCACCTCAAGCCGCTTCTGGAACGCGTCGCGCGCCTCGAGCAGACTCACCCCATCGACGTGCACGCCCCGGACGGCCTCGAAGTCCATGCCGACGCCGATCAGTTGGAGCAAGTCCTGATCAATCTGGTCAAGAATGCGATCGAGGCGCAAGGCGAATCCCGCGGCGCTATCGCCATTTCGGCATGTGACGGCGCGAGCCGCTTGATCGTCATGGTGACCGATGAAGGCCCCGGCATCGCCAATCCCGACAACCTGTTCGTGCCCTTCTTCACGACCAAACCGGGGGGCAGCGGGATTGGGCTCGTCTGGTCGAGGCAGATCGCCGAGGCCCATGGCGGCACCCTGCGCCTGGAGAACAGGACCGAAACGGAAGGCGCAGTCGCCACTTTGGACATCCCGCAAGCGGCGCAAACGTGAGACGTTACTCGCATGCCCTCACGTACAGGGCCTTCATGAAGGCGGAAGGCAGAAGTTTGAACTTCGGGGGAGTATTATGAGCTCAGCGACTCAGAATTATCCGTACGCCACGCATCTTGACATCAAATTCACTCCGCTGAGCCTCGTTGATGTCCCGGCGCCTGGCTGCGGACGTCTCGGCAGCCAACCTGAACGATCACTTGTGGCATGCCGAGCATGCTCGATGCCATTCCAGTCATTCATACCGGGCGAGCGGGACGACCCAAACGCTTTCCGGAAAAACTTCATGCCGACAAGGCCTACGACAATGCCGCCTCCCGAGGTGCTTGTCAGAAACGGCGCATTCTCGATCGCATTGCCCGCAAAAATATCGAGCGCTCGGATCGTCTTGGACGACACCGCTGGGTCGTAAAACGTACGATGGCCTGGCTCACGCACTTTCGCCGTCTCCTGGTGCGATACGAGCGTTTGAGAGAATTGCATCGTGCATTCCCTAACTCTTGTCTGTATCGTCATCAGCCTGCGCTCCCTCTAATACAGTTTTGAAACGACTTCTAAGTAGCGTTCAGTGGAAAGTGGCCGGTATCAGATATCATTCGCCGGCTCCCTGTGGTGCAACTGCCAGTGCAGTTGCACTCGCTTGCTCAAACCATGGAAAGGCGACGCTTGGATTCAGCGAATTTCGAGCGCAGCGTTCGATCGGCGATACCGAGTCGATCCCCGTGATGGGCGATCATCGCGCTGATGATTGATTCTTGCGTCGTGAAGCTCGAGTAGGGCTTGCCCGAGGGCGAACGCCCGAGCAGGAGGTGTAACAAAGCGCCGATAATATGCAGATAGGTGAGTTCACTGCGGGAACTCACAGTCGCGACATCTGAGTGCTCTTGCGTTTGTGCGAAGTTGTTCCCCGATACGGAATTCCCGGACTGCCGAAGTTCCTTTATTTCTTGATCGCGTCGTTCAATCTGTGCTTTGAGCAAATCTCTTTCGACGACCAGCGCATTAACTATATCAATGGTGAGGGTGTAGACGGTTGGGGGTAACTGAGGATTTTCGGTCGAACTGTGCACTGTCTTGGTTCCGTATTTCAGTGACAATGGCCCCACTCGGATCAATTTGGTCACGCATGGCATGGGCTATTTCCCCGTCTTCCTGCAGTCGTTGGCGGCGTCGACTTCACGGCCCGCCTCAGCGACATCCAAGCCGCGGCCTGGAATGTACTCTGGTAGTGTATTCTTGTCTACTATGAGAGTATAATTCCACCGATCTTACCAACCGGATGCTAAAGGCTCCGATTCCGCTTCTACGCAGGACATAGAACACCGATGCAGAAGAAATCTCGATCGACGCCTGCCGCAGCTTCGCGCGGCGTGGCTCGCTTTCGCCCCCGCCGCAAAGTCGAGTGGCATCTCCTTACTGGAGATGACCTCAAGCGACCTGGCGCGACGCTTATTAACCTGATCTTGGCCGCGGCGACGGATCGCCGTATTGGCATGGCGGAGATCGGCAAGGAGGCATTGGGAGTCAGTCCGTCGTATTTTCATGCACTCCGCAGTGGCAGCAGACCGTTAACAAAACTCGGAGACGAGCACATCGAGCACGCCGCAGCATTTTTGGGAATGCCGAAGGTAGCCGTATTGGTTGCCGCTGGCCGCTTGGACCTGGAGGATTTCTACGCAGAGCCCGCGACCTACCACAAGTATCTCGCGCCAGCGCTCAGACACATCCAGTCGGATCCCGAGATAGGGCACTTTGTCCCGGCGGCCATACTAGAGGCCGATCCAGCGATACAAAAATGTTTTGTCTTACTCTACGAGAAGGCCACAGGAGCCACGTTGATTCCTGGGAAGGTATCAGCCTCGCAGATCGCGGAAAGGCACCGGTCGCTTCTTGAAAGCTCTGCTGTGCGAGGATCAAATCAAAACCAGTGAGAACGATCAGAACTCTTGCGGGCGTCCCACGCATCGTACTTAGGGCTCCATCCGAGTACATTGCGTGCCGCCTCGCAGGACACCGTTAACGAGGAGCGAAAGAGCTCGAGTGCGGAGTCTACTGGTCGCGAAAGGCCTGTCTCTGGCGGCGTTCCCACCACCTGTTCGACCCAGCTGATGGGTATCCCTACGAACAACTTCCGCTTGTTTCGGACCAACTCTGGCACTGTTACAACCTCTGGCGCCGCGATGTTAAATGTACCTGAGTGAATACTCGGTTCCAGTGCATTGATAATTGCTGAGGCTACATCGTTCTCATGCACGACTTGGATATTGGGGTAAGGATCTCGCGGCAATAAGGTGACTCTTCCGGTGAACATCCGCCGTAGAAAGCGCGTAGCGTTCGGTCCGAGAACGAATGTGGAACGCAAATGAACAGTATCGATGTCCGCGAAATCTCGGTTCACTGCGCGTTCCAATTCTGCCTTTTGCTGGGCATACGGAAAAAGCGAAGACGGTGCCAGCGGAGCTTGCTCGTCCAAATTCTCGCCTTGTCCATAGACTGAAACGCTGGACAGATTCACCACCTTCCGCACGCCAAACTCGCGGGCAGCACGAAAGACGTTGAGCGAGCCAACTACATTGTTGGCTCGCATTGCCTCCACAGAGAGGGAGCCCTGTGTCAATGAGAATGCGAGATGAACAATTGCATCCGCTCCCTCAAACACGGACGCGGCCTCGGCTTGAAGGATATCAGCCACACGAAATGACAATTTCGGATGTGAGAAGGTCGCAGGAACGCGATCGATACCCGCAACATGGGCTATCTCGGGTCGGGCGCACAGCAAGGGAATCAGGGTTCGGCCAATGCCGCCTGCGGCGCCGGTGACGACAATCCTCATAATTACTCCAGGTGGAAGGGCTGGCACCCAGCGCTCGAGAGTAGGATAGCGCAATATCCGCTGGTGGTGTGTTATTTTGCACTGACAGAGAATTGGGTATATGCTCGGCCGCGCGCTGTTAAGCTAAGGGGGGACACGGAGATGGCAGAACCGCCAACACCAGCCGCAGGCAAGTCGGTCCAGCGATACCTTGGAAATCAGGAGTTTCTTAGGGCCGCCACTCACTCGCCGATTACCTTGGCAAATTGGTTCACTGACGGCTCTTTGGTATTCGCCGCCGAAGATGTGGATCCCGGGCAGCGCGGTTTGGGTCTAGCCCAAGGTTATGCGAAATCCTATCAGCGGCAGTTCGAGCAGTCCCCCGAGCTCGTGGCCGCGCTCGATAAGGTGTTCCGCAGCGGCAAAGCCATCAGCGAGACCGTTCGCATAGGAGGAGCACCGTGGGATGCCAGGCTTTTCCCTGCGAGCACAGATGGTCGGCGAGCGGGAGTCGTGGGCATCTTCGTCGACGCCAGAGATCGCATCACCGCATTCCGGGCTGTTTCGGCGATCGAGCTGCTTTCACAGATTCGCCACCATCTTGCGAGATCCGATGGCCTCGAGGAGTTTCTCGGTCATTGTTGCGACGCGATAGGTGAACTTCATCCATCGGTCTGGATCGGCCTTGCCGACCATGATGAAGACAAAAAGCTGCAGGTCGTAACGGGCGCGCGAGAGGCGTCACGACGTTTCACGGAGTTGAATCTAAGCTGGGACGTTACTCGCAAAGGTGGCCGGCATCCTGCTGCCGAAGCAGTTACAAAGAGCCGCATTCAGGTACTGCGGAGCGTCACCAATTGCAGTGACCAGGATATGTGGTCGGATGCCGACGGCCTGTGGACCAGCATGGCCGCTGTGCCGTTGCTATCCAAGGGCACGTCCTTGGGTGTTCTTGTAGTTCATAGCGAAGATGAGTCCGATTTTGATGCGGAGATGCGCGGACTCTGGGAAAAGATCGCCAACGAGATCGCCGAAGGAATCGAGTTGATTCGTTCACGTCAGGAGCGGGCGCGCATGATGCGCGAGCGCCAAGGCGCCTACGAGCAGTACCGGCAGCTTCTGGACACGATCTTTGACATCGTCGTCGTGCATCGTGGGGGTCGAATTATCGAAATCAACCCGGCTGGTGTGAAGATTTTTGCTGCGGCTACGAGCGACCAGCTCATTGGAACGAATGTTCTTGCGCTCATCAGTCCCGAGGACCGCAAGCGCATGCAAGACGCCTTCCGCGACAATAACGATGCAAGTCAACTAAGGGAGTTCCGCCTGGTTGCATTGGACGGGAGAAGCATTGACGTTGAGGGACTATCCGTGTCGATCTGCCACGAAGGCGCCCCCGCGCGTCTTAGTCATTGGCGAGACATTTCGGATAGGAAACGTGCTGAAAAAATGATTCTTGCGCAGAAGATGAGCTTGGAATACGCGCAGCAGCTCGTTCTCTGCGGCAGCGTTGAGATAGAAGCTCTGAGCGGTGATACGGAGTGGTCACGAAATGCCTTGGCTATTCTGGGATTGCCTTCCGACCCACAAGGTCAACGATTTGTCGACGCCATGTCCTCATTAATTGTGGAACAGGACAGGGATGAACTAATCCGATTCATTGAAAGCATCCGTCAACATGCCAGGGAAGAGAGCTGCGAAGTCACGCTCCGTTCAGAAGATGCCTCGGCGGCACGAACGATACACATTCACGGCATCCCTCAAACTGAGCAGCATCTTCGGGTTCCCCGAATATTCATTGTTGTTCAGGATATCTCTCAGTATCGAAACGCGGAGCGGCAACTAAATGCGAAGTTGTTAGCTACTCGCAAGCTCGCTCGGGTTGTCGAATGGACCTACGATATTGAGAAACGAATTATCACTTGGGATGGGGTAATTAGAGATTTCTTGGGCTTCGACAGCCCCGTTTCCCATCTCACATACGAGCAGTTCATGGCTTCGATACGTCCAGAGGATAGGGAGCTGGTGCGTCGGTCCATCGAACATTCGTTCAAGCACGGTAGCGATGGAGAGATGGTCTATGAGGAGACGTTTGATCAAGGACTCAAACTCTTGTTGTACGGGCGCTGGAGGCCGGAGCGAAATGCTGCGGGGCGAATTGTAAAATTGAAGGGGCTGTCGCTGGACATCACCAAAATTCGCACTACCCATGAAAGAGAGGCGCGAAAAGAAAGAATTCACCTCCAAAGTGGACTACCAGAGAAAGCGATGGTGTCGGATTACGTTCACCATTTTGCTTCGCGTGCGCGGAAGTTCTGCGAGCCGTTCAGCATTGTCGGGGTGCGAATTCTGGAATACCCCGAGTTGAAGGCGCATATGGCGAACGACGCCCTGTATTATCAAACCCAAGGCGACATTGCACGTTCAATCGCGGAATCCATAGGTGACGTGCGCACATTTGGTAGGCTGGGCCTGGGTTGCTTCGCCGCCGTGCTGTCTCGCCCAGCATCCCAAGACGATGCTGATGCAGTAGGACGAGTAGTTGTGCAAGGGTGGCAGAGTGCGCTGAAGCAATGCGAGACATGCGTACTTGAGACGATCGACGTGCAGACCTGTACGGTGAATTGCCCTATGGATGGGACGGAATGGGAAGGTCTTCTTGCGCTTCTTGACAAAAATCTGACAGCCTAACGGAACGCCTGCGCAAAACCTCATGGACGCGCAAACAAAATATAGCTCGGTCTTGGTCGCGTATTACGCTGGCGTTACCACGGATCTCCCCCCGGTATCCCCCTTCGCGCGTGAGTTGGCACGACTGCCCCTGACAGCGTCCGTGCAAGGTGAAACACTATTTAACGCCTACCGAACGGACCCCTTCTTATGCGCAAAATTATTGGGCGTGGCTAACAGCATATTCTTCAATTTCGATCATCAGACGATATGCACCCTCGATGAGGCGTTCGCTCGCGTCGGGCACAAGTATGCGCGCAATCTTCTCGTAGAAGCGCCACAGCTTGCCGATGACGTCGATGGGCAATGTAGCAATTCTTACTGGGCACATTGCATGTCCGTCGCGCACATGGCGCGCCGGGTCGCGGACATTGCAAGAGAAGCTCCATTTGAGCCCGACGCTGCTTATGCGATGGGGATGATTCATGACATCGGATATCTTCTTCAGATTCACTACAGTCCGGGGCTATTCCCAGCTGTAGTGCGTGCTCTTGAACACAGTGAGCCGGGCTGCAGAGACGATTCCCATGCGCACCATGGGGAAGAACTCGCGAGATTTTGGTCGTTACCTGCGTCCGCAGTTGCGGCGATCAAGCACCACCATTGTCCGAACGGATGTGACAACCAACGGGGGCGCTGGTTGTCACGAGTGATCTTGCTGAGCGAAATGCTGAGCAGCTCCTGCGCGCGTGAGACCAAAACGGTTCCACGTGCCGCCGAGATAGATCGCTGTATCGCCGAGTTGAGTATTCCTCGAGCGGATCTGGAGTCAGTTGTTTTCGAGGGCGCTCGAATCCATGGCGAGTGCGTGCGAATAGCGAAAAACGGCGGCGAAAGCCTTGATACGCTTTTCCCCAGAGGGGGCGGCTAATGGCTTCCGTTCACACCGCGGCATCAACGACCGGATCGTGGCACGGAATGAACTTGTCTGAGCTCATTTCTAGCTCCTGCATCGGCAACGCGGATTCAGTAGCCTTTATCCAGATGGGTCGATCAATTACCTATCGCGAGCTGGATTACCTCTCACGAAATTTCGCAGCTTACTTGCAGAAATCGCTTGGGCTTCGACAGGGCGAGCGCGTAGCTATCGTGCTTCCGAACATTCTCCAGTTTCCCATTGCCATGTTGGGTGCCATTCGCGCCGGACTGGTGGTGGTCAATACCAATCCGATGTACACGGCATCCGAGGTTGAACGCCAACTCAAGGACTCAGGCGCCTCCGCGGCGATTGTTCTGGACAGTGCGCTGACCATGATTGCGGAAGTGCGGAGCCGCACTTCGGTTCGTCATGTGGTTAGTACGGCCGTGGGCGACCTATTGGAGTTTCCAAAGTCTTATCTCGTCAACTTCCTTAGCCGTCGGAGCATGCGCAGTGGACGAGTAAATAAAGGCGAAGCGATTTCCTTCGCCACGTCGCTATCGATTGGCGCAAAACTTCCCTTGGATCGCGTTCGTATCGCTTCCGACGACTTGGCGTACCTGCAATACACAGGAGGAACTGCCGGCGAGCCGAAAGGGGCAATGCTGACTCACGGCAACATCTGCGCAAATATCCTTCAGTGTGAAGCGTGGCTCGGCGATTGTTTTTCCAAGCCCGACGCGCTCATCACCGCTTTGCCTCTCTATCATATATTCGCACTGACTATCAGCTGTCTTCTGTTCCTGCGTCTAGGCTGGACCAACCACCTGGTACTTGACGCGCGCGACACGCCTCGGCTGATCTCTATGATGCGTAAGCATCGCTTCGCATTCTTCTGTGGGGTCAATACGCTTTTCAAGGCCCTGATGAATTGCCGAGGTTTTGACCGGATCGACTTCCTGCACCTGCAGCTGGTTCTCGCAGGCGGGATGGCTGTTGAACAAGACGTCGCAGAGCAGTGGAAAACCCTGACCGGCACCGAGCTCACTCAAGCATGGGGGTTGACCGAGACGTCACCGGGAGCCTGCGTAAACCCGCGGAGCGTGGCTTTCAACGGCTCGGTGGGTTTGCCAATTCCCGGTACTGAGATTGCCATAAAAGACTTGAGCGGCCGGGATGTCGGTACAGGAGAGAGTGGCGAAATCTGCGTCCGCGGCCCGCAGGTTATGGCGGGATATTGGGGCAAGCCCGTAGAAACTGCGCAAGCGAGGTTCGGGGGAGGTTGGCTGCGCACAGGGGACATTGGGCACTTAGACGAGCGTGGTTTTCTTTTCCTCGAGGAGCGAACGGCTGACGTCATTCAAGTATCCGGCTTCAAGGCTTATCCCAGCGAGATCGAGTCGGCAGCGCTGAGTTGTGGTGGGGTGATCGAGGCGGCGGCTGTCTCTCGACCGGATCCCCACTCCGGCGAAGTTGTGGCGCTGTTCATCGTTCGTTCCGATCCCAGGCTGACGGAGAGCGATGTATTGGCGGTATGCAAGGAGTGCCTTACCAGCTACAAGCTTCCACGATACATCCATTTTGTCCGGGCACTCCCCAAAACGCACATTGGGAAGGTCTCGCGTCGGGCGTTGCGGGGACTCGCTCAGGTTACCGACATCTCTAGGGCAGTCGACATCGATTCTGGCAGTACGTGCCGACGTTTCGCCACCACCGAGGCGACGTCTTGAATACGGAACCATTGCATACCGCGATTGTGGGAGCCGGATTCAGCGGCCTCTGCGTAGCGAGCCGCCTCAAGGCTGAGGGCTTTTCATCCTTTGTCGTTCTGGAAAAGAGCGATGCTCTCGGCGGAACGTGGCGCGACAATTCATACCCCGGTTGCGCGTGTGACGTTCCTTCGGTTCTCTACTCCGTATCGGGGTCAGAGGAATGGCCCTGGACACGGCAATACGCCTCACAGAAGGAGATATTGAATTATCTGAGGGCATTTGCGAAGCGGCATGAACTCGATTCACACCTGAGATATGGACGAGAGGTTTTGAGCGCGACCTGGGATGACGCACGCGCGCTCTGGACTCTTACGCTTCGGCGGGGTCAACCCGTTGAGGCGCGGATTCTCGTTTTGGCGGTCGGCCCGCTTCACATACCCATTATTCCGAAGATCCAAGGAATCGACGCCTTCCGCGGGCACTGGTTTCATTCCGCTGCATGGAACCACGCTGTTTCACTGCAGGGGAAAAATGTTGCCCTTGTTGGTACTGGCGCGAGCGCCATTCAGATCGTTCCAGAGATTGCTCCGCTCGTATCACGTCTAACCGTGTTTCAGCGCACACCTCCTTGGATTATGCCTCGCGGGAATAGGCCGCTGAGTCGAGGCTTTAGGGATATGTCCTGGCGCGGCCGATTGACGCGTAAGGTCGCCAGACTAAGTCACTTTGCCATGCGTGAAGCGCTGACATTCGCTCTACGAAGGAAGGGGCTATCTACAGCGCTGCTTCAAAAAGTTGCGCTCGCTCACCTTCGAGCTCAGGTTCATAACAGCGATCTCAGGAAGGTATTGCATCCCGATTATACGCTTGGATGCAAGCGGATCTTGCTTTCGAGTGAGTATTACCCAGCGCTTACGCGTGAGAATGTTTCATTGGTTACGGACGCGATCGCGAGCGCATCCGCAAATGCTTTGCTCACAGAAAGGGGCGTGAGCTATCCAGCAGACGTCTTGATCTTCGCCACGGGGTTTCAGCCGAACGGCTACACGAACTTCATCGACATTCGAGGAAGGCAAGGACGGAGTCTCCTTGATGCGTGGCGTCAGATGCAATCGCCATTTCTTGGATTGAGCACTCACGGTTTTCCAAACTTGTTCACAACGACTGGCCCCAACACGGGACTTGGGCACAGTTCGATCTTATTGATGATTGAAGCTCAGGCGGACCATATCGTCGAGGCTCTCAAGGTCATGAAGCGATATGGACACGGAGGGGTCGAGGTAGCGCGGGAGCAGCAGCGGCAATTTTCGGCAGAGATTCACCGACGATTGTCGAAAACAATATGGCAACAAGGCGGGTGCAGCAGCTGGTATCACGATGCCAGGGGCCGCAACGCCGCCATCTGGCCTGGAACCAGCTCGGAATACCGACGACGAGCCCGCAAACCTCCTCCTTATATATTCATCCCGACTGAAGCTCACACGAACCCTGAGACCACGGCGGCAATAAACGCGCACCGTGATCTGACGCTCTCCTGACCAACGAGGCATCAATCCACTCAGCAAACAAGGGAAGCAATAATCATGAGCAGATTCAACGTAGTCTATGGGCTCCTAGAGGCCATAGGTCTCCTGTCCGTTATTACCGTGTCCGCGGCACAGGCTGATGTGGAGCACGCGAAACCGCCGCAAGATTCGGATTCCGTTGTCGTGACGGCGCAAAAGCGAGAGCAGAATCTGCAGGACGTTCCGATTACGGTCTCTGCCTTCTCAACTCAACAATTGCAGGCGGCTGGCGTATACGACATCAAGAGTCTCACGATCCTGACGCCGGGCCTGACAGTGACCTCGACTAGCAGCGAGGCAATTACTACCGCCAGAATCCGAGGAATTGGGACCGTCGGTGACAATCCGGGCCTCGAATCCTCCGTAGGTGTTGTGATCGATGGTGTTTATCGGCCGCGAAATGGAGTGAGCTTTGGCGATCTTGGAGAGTTGCAGCGGATAGAAGTCTTGAAAGGACCGCAGGGGACGATTTTTGGAAAGAACACATCCGCCGGAGTGATTCAAGTTCTGACAGAGCCGCCGAAATTTGAGTTCGGCGGCAAAGCCGAACTCACGAGTGGCGGCTCTGGGATACGCGGGGGATCTGTTGCAATTACCGGCCCGGTTTTTGGGGACCATGTCGCGGCTCGACTGTACGTGGCGAAACGCGAGCGTGATGGTTTTTATGATGTCCAGACTGGGGGCGGCCCGAGGAAGGTGACCGAAGACGAGAATCAGGATTTCGTTTCGGCTCGTGGGCAGCTGTTATGGCTACCAACGGAATCTACCAGCGTTCGGCTGATCGGAGACTATACGGATCGGGATGAAAGTTGCTGTGTTGCCGTTCAGACGAGACTCGGTCCGACTGCACCCATAATCGACGCTCTCGCGTCAGACTCTGGGTTGACGAATCCAGCCAACCCATTTGCGCGCCAAGCATTCATCAACCGCCCAACACCGCAAAGAATCAAGGATCGTGGTCTCTCTGGAGAGGTAAATTGGAAATTGCCTGCGCTCAATGGCGAGACTCTCACGTCGATATCTGCGTGGCGACAGTGGGACTTCGTGAATGGACTCGACGCTGATTACAGCACGGCGGATGTCTGGTACAGAGCATCGGATGGGCGCTACGGCAATTCCTTTGAGCAAGCCACCGAGGAATTGCGTTTGGCCGGCCAAGCCGGAAGGAGTCAATGGTTAATCGGCGCTTTCGTGGGTAACGAAAAACTGGATTCCCATTACAATCTCTCCTTCGGTTCTGCGTTCGAGCCATACTACAGTCTGTTGTTCTCGCAAGGCGCAGCTCCGACCCTTGTATCAACGGTGACAGGACTTACTCCCGGCGTGGCGTATCCACTCGACGCCGGCTTGCAGGATTTCTTCGATCACCGATCTCGCAAATACGCGATATTCACAAACAACACCGTGTCGTTCACGAGTCTGTTCGAGGGAACCATAGGATTACGGTACACGTCCGAGAAGAAGCGGCTGGAATCCCAATACACAAATGTTGGAGGAGGATCGGAAGGGTGCGCCGCTTCGCGCGCAAGGAGGCCGATTGTAGATGCCGTATTTGCAGCTGCGCCGGCCGGCACCGCTGCAAACTGGTTCAACTTTGGCTGTGGAGTTTTCGCTGATCCTGCATTCGATAGTTTTTCGTCGACCCAGGAAATCAGTGACAACGAGTGGAGCGGGACGGCTAAGCTGGCTTATCACCTGACCGCGCAGCTGATGAGCTATGCGTCATATACCCGCGGTCACAAGGCGGCCGGATTCAACCTTGATCGAGAAAGAATCGTAAACCAAGCGTTGGGTGCAGCAGATCCAGGGTCGAGGCCCGATACGGACACCAGTTTTCCGGCGGAAGTCGTGGACTCCTATGAGCTAGGGATCAAATCTGTTTCCCTGGGAGGAGCCCTAACTCTAAATGGGTCGCTTTTCTATGAGAAGTTCGATGACTTTCAGCTAAACACGTTTACGGGAGTGGCTTTCGTTGTAGCTTCAATTCCCGAGGTTAAATCGCGTGGAGCTGATTTGGACATTCTTTGGTTCTCTCCTGGACACTCGTTTTCCATGCAGGGAGGAATCACTTACGCGGACACGAGATACGGAAACTTTACCCCGCCGCCTGGTACGCCGGCGACGTTGCCGGGCAATCAGATGTCCCTTGCGCCGAAATGGTCTGGAAGCGTGTCTGCCATTTGGAGCCGCCCTCTTGGAGAGAGGATGCGGTGGAGCGTAAGCGTTAATGAGAAGACAGTATCTTCGCACAATACCGGTTCCGACCTAAACCCCGCGAAGGAACAAGGCGGCTACTCGCTGCTCAATGCTAGAGTCGGTGTGGGTTCCACTAACGAACATTGGATGGTTGAGGCATGGTCGGAGAATCTGACGGACAAGGACTATTACCAGGTTGTCATCGATGCGCCGTTACAGCCCGGTTCGTATGTTGCGTATCTTGGTGCGCCGCGGATGTATGGGCTAACCTTGCGGGTTAATTTCTGATATGGCCTTCTTCGTCAAGCGAAGGCACGATTTTTTCTCGTGAGTTCACGAAGCGCAATGGAACGAAGATCGGCGAGACCGCGGAAGGCAATCAACCCAAAGACTATCTCGCTCCCGGTGGTCTGGTGAAAGCCGGACGCAACGTTGTCGTGATTCGACTGATCGGTGCGTTAGCACGTTAAGATGAAGTGCGGATAGGATTGTCCATAAACCGCACAGGCAATGACCCTGAATTGCGACGGCTTTCGTGTTTGACACACATTACATAAGTAAGTAAGCTATTTAGACTTTGCTGGACGCGGGCAACCGATTGTGGGCAAACGATTCCTGATCGCTGCATCCGCTGCCCTGCTAGGGGGGCTCGGACTACCCGCCACCTGGGCGACTGAGGCCTCTACGATTTCCGATCTCACGGCGCAATGCGCCGCGCTGGCGAACGCCGACCTCTCCGGAGTCCAAGACGCACCCACCCAGATCACGCAGGCGGGGGTCGTGCAGGCATCGGCCGATCACCCCGCCTATTGCCGGGCGGTGGGGTACGTCGCACCCAACGTGGGCTTCGAGATCCGGTTGCCAAGCTCCAACTGGAATCACAAATTCCTGGAAGTCGGCTGCGGTGGCTATTGCGGGAAAGCCGATATCTCTGCTTGCGACCAAGCCCTCAACAAGGGCTACGCCTGTATCGCATCGGACATGGGCCACCAGGGCCGAGGGGATGATGCCGTCTGGGCGTACAACAACCTGCAAGCAGAGCTCGACTACGGCTTTCGAGCGACGCATGTGACCGCATTGGCTGGGAAAGCGATCACGGGGCGCTTCTACAGCATCGCGCCGGCCAAATCCTATTACACGGGATGTTCTACCGGCGGGCGGCAGGGCCTGGTGGAAGCACAGCGGTTCCCGTGGGATTTCGATGGTATCGTCGCCGGCGCGCCTGCCATCAATTTGTCCGCGACCCTGCTCAACATCCTGTGGGCCTCGCTAGCCGTCGAGGACAAGGATGGGAAGCCACTCTTCAGTCAGGCCGATATCCAGCTTCTACACAACGCGGCGCTCGCGAAGTGCGATAGGGATGATGGCCTGAAGGACGGTGTGATCAGTGATCCGCAGGCCTGCCGATTCGATCCAGCATCGCTGCTCTGCTCGACTGGAGGTTCAAGCCAATGCCTCTCCCCGGAAAAGGTGGACGCAGCCAAGAAGATCTATTCCGGTCCAACAACCTCGACTGGAAAACAGATCTACCCCAATGCCAATGGAGCCATGCCCGGTGCGGAGCTCGCGTTTCTCAGATACGAGGGTGGCTCGCCGTTTAGCCGCGACTTCTTCCGCTTTCTGGCCTTCATGCCCGATCCAGGGCCAAGGTGGGAGCGTCGGGATTTTGATTTCGATCGCGATTACAAGCGTCTCGGTATGGTCGAGGCGCTCTATGGCGGCACCGATCCTGACTTGCGCCGATTCAAGGCGGGCGGTGGCAAGCTCATCCTATATCACGGTTGGGCGGATGCGGGCGGTGGCGGCTCGCTCCCTTGAAGACCGTCGACTATTACGAGACGGTAGAGAAGGCCATGGGCGGGCGCGCTGCAACCCGAGAGTTCTTACGCTTCTTCACGATGCCCGGCATGGGTCACTGCGGGGGTGGCGCCGGCGCGAATGATTTCGACTACCTCGGCTACTTGGAGTCCTGGGTCGAAAAAGGACAGGCACCAGAGGTCATGGTGGGGGCCCATGTCGAGATCGATGAGAGCAAATTCTTGAAGGCATGGAACGACGAGAACGCGGATCGGGACAAGATCGCCGCTGAATGGACCGCGGCTATGCACGACCCGGCAAATAGGACGTTTACTCGTCCGGTCTATCCCTATCCAGCGTATGCCCAGTACAAGGGGAAGGGAGATCCCAATAAGGCCGAGAGTTTTCGTTCCTCGATGGCACGAGAGTGAAGTCCACTCGAGAAGACAACATTCGTGGCTGACCGTAGACCGCTTACAGTCGGGCGACTCGAGTTAATCACCGGAGGGAGCGATCGGGACTTTAGAGTTTTTCTGCATACGTTCATGGTCTTTTCCCGCCGATTGGAGGGGGTTCGCACCCACCTGGCCCGGGCCATCGGCGTATCCGCCCCGCAATACGAGATTCTGAGCCACTTGCGCGAGAGCGCGGCGACGGGGCTGACAGTGAACGAGGCCGCCGAGCGGCTGCATTGCTCAGGCGCCTTTGTCACGACGGAAGCCGGCAAGTTGTGCGGGGCGGGCCTAGTCCTCCGTAAGCGTGATCCCAAAGATGCGCGCCGCGTGAGGCTCACTGTGTCGGCGTTGTGCGAACGCCGATTTCGCGAGATCGCGCCGCTGCAACGACAGCTCAACGACACACTGTTCGCAAGCCTGACGACGCGCCAGTTCCGCATCCTTCGTGCGGTGTTTCCCAAACTTGCGGATGACGGGGACCGCGCGGTGGCTTTGGCCGAGATCAATAGCACGGCAGTAGGGGCCAAGAAGGCTTCGTGAACCGGCGAAATGCCATATTGACAGTTAGCCGTATGGCTAAGTAGCATATAGGGAGTTGGCTAAGTGAGAGAAGATCATGCCCGGAGAAGCTATTACTGCCCCCGACATCGCTGCGCCCATCGGACCTTTCTCGCCGGCCATGCGGGCGGGCGAGTACATTTTCCTGAGCGGCCAAGTGGCTTTGAGTCCCGCCACGGGCAAGCTGATCGAGGGGGATGTTGGTGCGCAGACCGAGCTAATCATCCAGAATCTTCGCGCTGTCCTTCGCGCGGCCGGCAAGACGCTCGCCGATGCGGTGCGCGTTGGCGTCTATCTCACCGACATGAGCTCTTTCCAGGAGATGAACGCCGTGTACGAGCGCCATTTCAAACCGCCGTATCCGGCGCGCACCACCATCGCCGTCGCCGGGCTTCCGCTCGGCGCCAGGATCGAAATCGATTTGGTGGCGCGGTAGCCGTGGAGACCACGGTAAACCGCGACAGGATCGCTCAGACCTACGAAATTATCCGGCCTTTCATCCGGCGCACACCCTTGCCATGCGCGCCGTACTGGCCGGCACGCATGTAGGTGTCGTAGGGATTCACGCCCGCGGCCTTGATGCGGATCTAGACCTCACCCGCTGCGGGCTGCGGGTCCGCGGCGTCCTCGAATTTCAAGACTTCCGGACCGCCAAACTCATGAACTCGGATCGCTTTCATGCCGTGCCTCGCTACAAGGTCAAGCGCATTGTGGCGCTCGCCACGGGCGTGACGTGACCGCCCACCTCAATGCCGATAGCACCGTTGTCACCGTGTACCTGCACGTACAGGGAGCTGCGGCGGCCCATCTTCACTCCTTGCTCGCTGACGAACCGTGTGCCATCGATGCTGGCGACTAATCCATGCCGCATCATGTAGACCGCCAAAGGACCCGTGGAGCTGCCGGTGGCGGGATCCTCGGCGATTCCATATTCCGGCGCGAACATCCGCGAGTAGGCACCATCGGCCATCGGAGTGAACACGAAGACGCACACGGGTTCCGCATCCGCGCCTCGCAGGGTTTTCATGCCGGCAAGATCGATCCACGCCCGGTCGACGGCGTCCCGGTTCCGCAATGGCACAAAGATCGTGGGATTGCCGGCGCTCAGGCGTTGCGGAGCGCAATCGAGCAGATCGCTGCGGTCAAGGCCGAGCACGGTCGCGCAGAGCGCAGCGTCATAGTGGCGACCGGTTTCAATCGGCGGCGTACGCAGCCAGAACATCGGCTGCTCACTCGCGTCGACGCGCACCGGCACCGTGCCAACTTCCTCTTCGAGCACAAAATCGCCTGTCTTAACCGGAACGTAGCCTTCATCGCGCAGCACGAAGGCCGTGCCGAGAGTCGGATGACCGGCGAAACGCATTTCCTTCAAGGGCGTGAAGATACGCACGCGAGCGGTGCAATCGGCACGCGTCGGTGAGAGCACGAAGGTAGTCTCAGGAAGGTTCAGCTCGCGTGCGATGCGCTGCATCAGCGCCCCGTCCAGACCAGAGGCATCGGGGAAAACGGCAAGCGCATTGCCTTCGAGCACGCGCTCCGTAAAGACATCCACGACCCGATACCGGTACTCTCGTTCAGCACCCATGGGGAATCGTCAGACCTCTCGCTTCATGAGCGCCTTGAAGGCGGAGATGGCCGGCTCATTGCGCTTATAAAACACCCATTGTTTGATCTTCTTGCCCTCTACAAGGCCTGCATCAGTCAGGATGCGCAGGTGCTCCGAAGCTGTGGGCTGGGAGACACCCAGCTTTTCCGTGATACGCAGCCCGCAAACGCCGTCCTTGACCAAGTCTCCGTCCGTCTGTGGCTTGAAGTGCGCGGCTGGATTTTTCAGCCAAGCGAGAATCTGCAGCCGCTTGTCGTTGGCGAGCGCTCTCAGGCCCGTTTCAAGTTCGATCATAATAACGGCATATTGCCAATCAGCTATGTTATAGTCAAGCAATATGGCCGCTTGTGCGGCTGTGACCGGCGCGACTTCGGCAGGTCTGGTTGAAGATACCTTTTGGTACTGCCGGTATCCCGACTGGAAAAAAGCAGGCCTTCGGCAACCATCGACTTCCTTGCTTTTAAAATTCTACATATGTAGCATCGGAACATGCCGCGCATCCCGAATGTTTCGAAGCAAACCATTTTGCTGCTGGCCACTCTGCTGGAGAACCCTTCCGAGTGGCGGCATGGTTACGGGATCTCCCAAATTACAGGCTTGAAATCGGGCACGCTCTATCCGCTGCTGATGCGGCTGGCGGATCAGGGATTTCTCGAGTCGAAATGGCAGGAGACCGATCGGCCGGGAACGCCGCCGCGCCATGTCTACCGGCTGACAGCGAGTGGTCGTACGTTCGCGCGCGAGCGCAAGTCGCAAGCCTTACTCAAAGCTCCCCGCAGGCTCGGGCGGGCCACTTGAATCTGCTACCCAGTATGGAAAAGCGCCTTGCGTCGCGACTTGTGCGGCATGCTGCAATCGTACTGCCACACTCCCTGGCCCGCTGGGGAACAGCCATGCAGCACGAGATCGAACACATCCAGCCCGATCGTGATGCGCTGAGGTGGGCACTGGGGTGCGTGTCGACGAGCTACATTCAGCGGCTTGCTTCTCTAAATGTTGTCCAAGTACTGGCCTTCCGTTGGCTGTTGGCCCTGTTCATCGCATCGTGGGCTATCGGTGATTTCTTTGCGGTGCGCTTCCTATACCTGAAGACAGCAGGATGGCTAGGTCTAAAGATTGCAGGCGACTCCGGAAATTTCATCGCTGCACTGAGCGCGCTGCCGTCTTGGCTGATCCTGCTGGATGGGATCGGAGGCCTACTCTATATCGTGGCGGCCTACTGGTTGACGCGGAGAAAGGCTGCGAGTCTCTGGGTGTTGGCAATGGGAATCGCCATTAATTGCATTGGCTGCGTGAGCCAAATCCTGCTCCTTCTGCAACGCTTGGGTCCCGCTTCTTCCCTAGAGAGCGCGCGGCATGTGTGTTTCACGTATGCTTTGCAGACATGTGTGATTCTCTTGCTTTGGCATAGCTTCGGCGCGGATCGACGTGCAGGTGCGTGAACCCCAGATCCCCTCGGTGATGCGAGCCGTGGTCTTGCACGGTCACGGGGACTTCGATCAGCTTGAATATCGCCAGGATGTCAAGGTGCCAAGTCCGGCTTCGGGAGAGGTGTTGATCCGAATTGGCGCAGCCGGCGTCAATAACACCGACATCAACACGCGCGTCGGCTGGTATTCGAAAGCGATAGTTGACGGGACTGCATCAGCCAGCTTCCACGCGGGTCCTAACGCAGCGGACTCAAGCTGGACAAGAACCGCACTGACATTCCCGCGGATTCAGGGCGCGGATGCGTGCGGGCACATTGTTGCGGTAGGCGCCAGCGTTGATGCGGCTCGCATCGGCGAGCGAGTCATCGTCGACCCACTGCTGCGCTCGATACCTGCAGGAAGAGGCTCGACTGGGTACTTCGGCTCGGAACGGGACGGTGCGTTTGCAGATTTTGCAACGGTTCCGGCTGTGAATGCCTGCAAGATCACAAGCCAGTTTACCGACGTCGAGCTCGCATCCTTCCCATGTTCCTATGCAGCGGCAGAGAACATGTTGGCGCTCGCCCGAGTCGATGCTGGTGAGACAGTTCTCGTCACGGGTGCATCCGGCGGAGTCGGTTCGGCCGCTGTGCAGCTCGCTAAGCGGCGCGGCGCGCACATAATTGCTCTAGCGAGTACCGCGAAAGGAGCTGTCATCAGATCACTCGGTGCTGGCCGCGTACTGGACCGCGAAGCAGACCTAACTGCTGAACTTGGGGTGGAGTCAGTCGATGTCGCGCTTGACGTCGTTGGCGGACGGCACTTCCCGCAGCTGATTGAGGTTTTGCGCCGCAGCGGCCGTTGCGCGATTGCCGGCGCTATAGCAGGACCTATCGTCGAGCTGGATCTCCGCTCGCTCTATCTCAAGGATCTCCGATTGCTCGGTTGCACGATCTTTGGGCCGGAGATTTTCCGGAACCTGATCGGTTACATCGAGCGGGAGGAGATCCGACCAATCGTAAGCGCCACGTATCCGATGAACGCGATAGTCGCTGCGCAGAGTGACTTCCTGACAAAAGCGCGTGCCGGAAAGATCGTGCTGACGCCTTGAGCAACGTTACCAAGTAGAGACAGCGCATGTTCATTCACCCCAACTAAATGAGACCTCAACAAATGAGGGCCCCTTGAAGACATCTACATTGAGCGCATTGATCGTGTCGATATCGATTCTTGGAACAGCCAATACCAGCTGGGCAAACGGGGTCGGCGACAAGAATTGGTCGACGCAGTGTGAGGCGATGGTGCGTGCCAATTTCTCCTCAATCGCCGATGCGCCTGCCGAAGTGACCTCCGCAAGCCCTCTTGAGGCAACCGACAAGATGCCGGCACTCTGCCAGATGCAGGGCTATGTATGGCCTCAAGTGAAGTTCCGGCTCGGCCTCCCCGCTCACAACTGGAATGGAAAGTTTTTTGAGGTGGGTTGCAACGGGGGTTGCGGTGATACAGGTTCGTTCGAAGTGCCGCGTATGTGTGGTGCGCCTCTGCAAAGAGGATATGCCTGCATTGCATTCGACGGCGGACATGTCGGAGAAGGAGTTTGGGCAGTCAACAATCTGCAGGCGCAGGTCGATTTTGGCTATCGAGGCGCGCATGTGACCGCGATTGCCGGCAAGGCCATCGTCCAACACTACTACGGCAAACCACCCACATACGCTTACTTCTGCGGCTGTTCGACCGGGGGAAGGATGGCGCTCGTGGAAGCACAGCGCTTCCCGTGGGATTTCAACGGCATCATTAGCGGCGCGCCTTGGATCAACGACACTGACTCCGCAATGAATATGGTGTGGGCCAACAGAGTGCTCCGCGGTTCAGATGGCAAACCGGCCGTGACTCGCAACGACCTTAAAGTAGTGCACGAGGCGGCACTCGCCCGATGCGACCTGGATGACGGTGTAAAGGACGGCGTGATCGGTTATCCCATCGCATGCAAGTTCGATCCGCATGAGCTCGTCTGCAAAGCAAATCCACATTCAGGCTGTCTCTCTCAGGCGCAAGCCGATGCCATCAGCAAGGTCTACGACGGACCGCGGAATTCAAAGGGTGAAAAGCTCTACGTGAGCGGCGCCGCAATCGGGTCCGAGATGGGTTGGATCGATGAAGCCCTCGATTACATCCGAAGCGACGACACTCCGGGCGGCAGCGAAAGTTGGGCGCTTTCTTATTTCCGGTATATGACAATTCCGCCCGGAGGACCCAATTGGCAACTCACGGATTTCGATTTTGACCGAGACTACAAGCTATTCGGCGGTGGTGTGCAGGAGTCGCTCCTAAATGCGGCCAACCCCGATCTGCGCAAATTCAAAGCAGCAGGGGGGAAACTTCTTGTCTATCAGGGGTGGAACGATCAGTCTGATCTGCCACAGATGACGCTCGACTATTACGAAATGGTCATCAAAGCGATGGGGGGAAACGCCAACACTATGGATTTTGCCCGCCTGTTTATGATTCCAGGCATGCTCCATTGCACGGGGGGAGATGGCGCCTTTGCCATCGACTACCTGAGCTATCTTGAGGATTGGGTCGAGCGCGGGCGCCCGCCTGACAAGATGATCGGTTCGCACGTGGATGACTTCTACCTGGCGCGACTTGGCGGCGGCTCCGGCAATTCTGACAGTGAAGTCCATCAGTTCCTGGGTGCGCTGAAGCTGAAATTACCCTTGGACTCGGAAATTCCCGTCAAGTTTACGCGCCCACTTTATCCATACCCGATCCGGGCCATGTACGGGGGCCGCGGTGACCCTTCCGATGCCAACAACTTTGAACCGGTGAAACCCTGAAGTTTTGTGATGTGAAGATAAACACGCGCATAGGATCTGTTTATTATGAAATCGTTCACAACGCGACGTGATGTGCTGAAAGGAGCCGCAGCCTTAGGAGCGGCCTCCATGTTGGGACCGCGCCATGCAGCGAGAGCCGGCTCTGGCAAACGTCCCAATATTCTGTTTCTACTGACTGACAATCAGCGCTATGACGCACTGGGCTATCTCAACAAGGCAGTGCGTACGTCGAATATCGACCGCCTGGCTGGGCGTGGAGTGCATTTCGCAAACACGTTTGTGACCACCTCTATCTGCTGCACCAGCCGGGCATCCATTTTCACTGGCATGTACGGGCGTCGGCACGGCGTGTGGGAGTTCGACACATCGCTCAGCCAGACGTTGCTGCAAAACACCTATCCCGCCCTGTTGAGAAAAGCCGGATATCGGACGGGATTTTTCGGCAAGTACGGGGTTGGAACGTTAAGCAACACAAAAACAGACGACAGACTTTTTAGGGAAGACGATCTGGCAACACAAGATAAAGCTGGATTCGATGTCATCGAAGACACCGGCTTTGCCTATTACGCGCCAGGCGATGCCCGACGGGAGCACCATAACAACAAGATACTGGCCGATAAAGCCGAGAGGTTCATCGATTCCGTGGCCAAAGATCAGCCGTTTTGCCTTTCAATCAGTTTCCACGCCCCCCATGCAAGTGAAAGCTCGGACGAGGACGGCTACTACGCCGAGCCCGATATGCTCGCTCAATATGATCAAGAACCTTTGGCGCCGGGGCCGCTCGTCACGGAGGCGGCCTACAAGTCCCTGCCACCTTTTCTGCAGACCTCGGAGGGTCGGCACCGTCAGCAGCGCTATTATCCCGACCGGCAGAGCTGGATCCAGTCGGTCAGGAACTACTACGGGCTGATCAGCGGTATCGACCGCAGTATCGGACGCATGCTAGTCGCATTGGAGAAGAAAGGCGTGGCAGATAATACGGTCATTATTTTCACCAGCGACAACGGCGAGGTGCTCGGCGATTATGGTCTGGAAGGCTACTGGTACGGGTATGAGGGCTCAATTCGAATTCCGCTTTTGATCTGTCCGGTCGAGCGCCCGAAGGTGCAGGCCGTTGAGGCGCCAGTATTGAACATCGACCTTGCCCCTACGATGCTAGCGCTCGCCGGAGTCCCGATCGCCCCTGTGATGCAGGGCCGCGATGTGTCGCCCTTGTGGCGCGGCGAGCCGCTGGCGAGGGCGTGGCGGACGGATTTTCTTTACGAGCATTATTTATCGGGGCTGCACCCTTCTGAAAAAGTCAAAGAGGATACAGAGCATTTCATCCCCAGCTCCGAGGGCGTGCGCACCGAGCGCTACACATACTTGCGCTACCCGTGGCAGAAGAGTGAGAACGAGCAGCTGTTCGATCGAGTGGCCGATCCGAACGAACTGAAGAACATCATCCATACCGCCCCAGCGGATTTGGTCGCACAGCTACGCAGGCGAACCGATGAACTGATCGCGCAAAATGCCTAAGCCGGAATCATGTGCATCGTGGAGAGGAGCGGCCGCACTGGTCGTACTCACGCTCGCTACGAGTGGCGGCTCTACATACGCTACAGCGCCGATGGTGAAGACCCAGTCAGGCTTTTACCGCATGATGCTCGGCGATTTCGAGGTCACGGCGCTCAACGATGGGGTTGTCGCTTACCCGATCAGTCGCGTGCTGCCAACGGCAACGGCGGCCCACATCAAAAGTGGCCTAGCGGAAAATGGCCTCACCGATCCTGTCGGTCTCTCCTATAACGCTTTCCTGATCAACACCAGCAGTAAGCTGGTCCTAATTGATACGGGCACAGGCGGGAAACTGGACGATCAGCCGGAGTTTCATGGCGCCGGCCACCTGATGACTAATCTGCGCGCCGCGGGCTATCAGCCAGAGCAGATCGACGAGGTTTACATCACACACCAAGGTCAGGATCACATCGGCGGCTTAACGATTGGCAAGGAACGCGCATTTCCCAACGCGCTGGTTCGCGTGCCAAAGAGCGAAATCAACATGCTCATCTTTCTCGATCCAGCAAAGACTACCGCGCTTCTTGCGCAAGCGCACGGTGACGAGCAAGTCAAAGCCTGGCTGCAGTTCACTCAGGCTCTGTTCGAGCCGTACATCAAGGCTGGAAAATTTCAGACCTTCGATGCGGATGTCACGCTGACGCCCGGTATCCGTGCGCTGGCCACGCACGGACATACGCCGGGTCATACGTCCTATGTGGTCGAGAGCCGGAGCCAAACGCTGATCGTGATGGGCGATCTGGTGCTGATGGGCGCGCTACAGTTTGCGAACCCGTCGCTCGGCAGCGCATTCGACGCAGACCCGAAGGCGGCAGCCGAGCAGCGCTTACGGATATTCAGGATGGCGGCCGATCGTGATTACTGGGTGGCGGGAGGCCATCTGCCTTTCCCCGGTATCGGCCATATACAATCCGATCAGAACCGCTACCGGTGGAGCCCGGTGAATTACTCGATTCCGTAACGGCAACGGCCAGGGTTGGCTCTTTGCTCTTGGAGGTTCAGGCATGGGGACGCGTCGCGAGTTCTTAGCCAATATTGCCGGAGCGAGTGTTGCGGCAGCATCGACCGGCGCCCCTTGGGCAGCTAGTACAGCTGCGCCTGCTCGAGCCGGCCCTGCCAAGCGGGTGCGGGGAATCGTGCAAAGCGTGCAAGGGCCACTCGATGCATCCAGGCTCGGGTTTACCTTACCTCACGAACATATTTGCGCGAGTTCCGCCGGATTCTGGCAAGTCTGGCCGGAATTCTTTGGCGGCAGGGAGAACTTCATCAATAAGGTGGTCGATAAGCTCAAGGCCGCCAGAGACGAAGGGGTGGACACTATCGTCGATGTCACTCCCGCCGATGTGGGTCGCGATATTCGGCTTTTTGAGGAGGTATCGCGGAAATCCGGTATGCACATCATCGCGTGTACGGGTCATTGGCTTTACCCCTCCTTATCCATGGCCGCGCGGACCGTGGAAGAGCTCACCGAGTTCTTCATTTTTGAAATCGAGCGCGGGATCGAGGGAACGGATATCAAGCCGGGTGTCATCAAAGTAGCGACCGACCATGAAGGCGTGACTCCGTTCCTGGAAAAAGCCCTGCGAGCCGCGGCCCGGGCGAGCAAGGCCACCGACGTTCCGGTGACTACGCATACCTACGCCGCCGACCGCATCGGCGAGAAGCAGGCCCATATATTCGAGGATGAGGGCTTGAATTCGGCCATGGTATGCCTGGGGCATTGCGACGACACGGACGATATGAACTATCTCACCGGGCTGCTCAAGCGCGGGTATACCATCGGCATGGATCATATGCCTTGGGGCATAGAGGCTCCGGAAGGAGAAGAGCCAAAAGCCCTGACGTGGCAACAACGAGCGAAATGCCTCAAGAAACTGATCGACGCGGGATTCTGCAGCAGAATATTCCTGTCCAACGATTGGTACTTCGGCATCTCGATGGCTCCTGCAGGATTCATGGAGGCCAAGGAGAAGGCGAACCCCGATGGAATCCTCTTCAATAACCGCAAAACAATCCCTTACCTCAAGACACTGGGCGTCACGGACCAAGAAATCAGGATGATCACCGTGGAAAACCCGAGGCGTTTTTTCGGTGGCTTGTGAGCGGAGGAGGAGTGGTCGGGCGCGCGTCGTTTCGAGACGTGCGCGAGTCGGACACATTGCTGATGCGAGTGCTTTACTGCATCTTCCGCGCGATATCCTTGAGCTTTTCCGGCAAGTGCGCATCGAACCCTTCGATGCGACGGACAATCTTCCCATCGGCGTCGGCAATCAACACAGCAGGCACGTTCATGATCTGAAAGGATCGGAACCACACCCCCGATTCATCGAGAGCGAGCGGGATTTTGACCTTGTAGTGGGCCTGATAATCGCTCAGGTCGTCCCGCGTTGCCCATAGCCTCGAGGCGATGCCCAACCAGCGCACATCCATACCCTTTGCCAAGGAATCGATCTGCTCCCGTACTTGGCGGCAGCGGGTGGAGAGGTCCGCGCGCCTTGGCGTCAAGTAGGACTCGCACCACGGCGATAGGAACACCAGCACGGTGGGACGTTTCGTGCTGGGGTCGAGACTGCGAAACACATGGCCATCGAGTGTCGTCACCGAAAGACTCGGTAAACGATCGCCTACCCCGTAGCCTGGGGTACTGTCCGGCACACCGGCAGGCGAGGGTTGCATTCCAGCGGATCTTGCCGTTCGCGCTGACTGAAGCGTCGCATCCAGGCGCTCGTCGGCAAGGTGTCCGACGTACTGAACGCGTCCGTCCCGGCCGATGACGATGTGCTGTGGTGTGACGCGCAGGTGAAAGGCCTCGCCCAGTTTTCCATCGTCGATGACGATCGGCATGGTGAGGCCGAATTGACGGCGGAACTTTTGCACTTCTGCCAGCGAATCATCAAAACCCGCATTGACTGCAATGACGGCGATATCAGGGCCTGCGCTTCGGTAGGTACGTTCAAGATGCGGCATCTGCTCGCGGCACGGAATACACCAGGTCGCCCAAAACTCGAGGTATACGGCTTTCTTGCCGTACAGAGATCCCAGATCGATCGTATCGCCGTCGATTGTCTTGAGCACTAGCTTTGGCGCAAGCGATCCGACCAGGCCTCGGCTCGCCACCTCGGCGCGCTGCTGGCCCGTCAGTTCGGCTGCCGCTTCGACCTGTAGCGACTTGAGGGCAAAACTGGTGCTGAGGAGCGCAAGGATTCCGATGAACAATGCCCGCATATGGGCTCTACTTTTGCTTTATTAGGTGTGCTTTTACGGGATCGAAAAACTTTTTGGCTTCCCCTGCTGGAGCCCAGATCACCAAGAGCTTGACGTCGGCCGTCTTGGGCACGACGTGACGAACGGAATCTTCGGGTCTGACCACCCCGACCATGCCCGGTGTCAGCATGTGCATTTCCCCGTTTACTTCATGGCCCAATGTTCCCGATAGAACATAGAAGATTTCCACCACTCCGTGTCGATGACTACCGACGACCTCGCCAGCGGGAAGCGTCAGTTCGGCCATTTCCAATTCTTTGCCGCCCAGATTGGACTGATCCAGGAGCAGTTTCCAATATTCAACTTTCCCAGCTTCAACCTGGGACTGGAATTCCATAAGGCCTTTTGTCGCATAAGAGTATCTCTTGGTTTCCTTGGCCTTTTCTTGTGTGGTCGCGTGACTCCCACTTAAACTAAGGGCGATCGCTGCCAGCACGCAGACCGTTACCGAAAATGAAGTGGTGTTCTTAATCATCTTGCTCTCCTGTGGAAGTATGAAGTTGGAAGATCCCAGGCTGCATTTTCTTGAGGCTATTCAAAGCGAGATCAGCGCTATTGCCGGTCGCGCCACCCGAGATTGCGAGAGGCCTCCGCCGCCATCGTGTGTAGTTGTGCGGTCGCCTGTCGGCTGAGGCCGCCCTGCAATCCCACCAACGTGAGGACCGCCGCCGCGTTGCCGCTGCTGTCGAGGATAGGCGCTGCAGCTGCAGACAGGCCGGGTATCAGATCACCCGATACTTGCGCGATCCCTGATTTGCGGACCTTATTGCGCAGCGCCGCGACGTACTCTCTGTCGCCGCCCTTGGCTTCCTGCGCGATCAGCCCGGCCGTTTGTTCGGGAGGTAAGTAGGCCAGAAACGCGCGTCCCGTCGCGGAGCCGAGGATGGGCAGCGTCGAGCCTATTGATAGGGTCGTGTGTACGGGCTGGCGGCCGGGTAACCAGCGGACGATCACAGCGCCGCGCTCGCCGAGAATGGCCAGCAAGCCGGTGTGGCCTGTTTCCTCCACGAGGCGCGATAGCGCGGCGAGCCCCGTCGCCACTGAATCCAGCCGCCCAAGCGCGGCAAGGCCGGCGCGCACCGCCAAGGGACCCAGATCGTATCGGCCGGTCGCGGCGTCCTGAGTCACAAAGCCAGTGCGTATGAAACTGGCTAAATAACGGTGGCAGTTGCTTGGGGAGATATTCGCAATCTGGCTCAACGCCTTGAGGGTCTGCGGACCCGTCACTGCGGTCAGAGCTTCAACGATGCGCAGCCCCACTTCGATGGACTGAATACCGCGTCGGTCGGACGCAGGATCTGTCCGCCGGGTCTGGGTTCGGGTTGGTCGTTCCTCCGTCATACGTCCACGGGTCGCCGCATACGCCACGTTGGCTTTAGTATAATCAATTTGCCAATGTTGTATAGGTGGGGCGATTTTCTGGGGTTCGACCGTCGCGCTGGTGGTCAGCCCTCGACCCGGTTACCTACTCGAGCGGCACTCGGATCGCAGTTGTGCAGCGCCGGCCTCGATCTCGGCCCATGACAAGCCGCCATAGCGCAGAAAAAGGCCATCGCGTTTCAGGGGACGCAGGGCGTAGCTCGACAGCGTGGCCAGCGAGAGCCTGCTTTTGCCTGCCACGGCCCGCGCCAACCCCGAGCGAGGCTCGAGCAATGCCACATGAACACCCACCGCATTGGCGCCCAGATTCCAACCAGCCTGGGTCAGCGAGGCGAGCTCCGCGACGAGCCGCGCGCGTTTCTCGGCATAGATCGCGCGCATGCGGCGCAAATGGGCGGCGAGGTGTCCTTCATCGATAAACGTCGCCAACGCGGCTTGAACGGTGAGGGGTGGGAAAGAATCGAGTTGAGTGCGCAGATTGGCGAGCGGCTCGACGAGGGACTCGGGCAACACGGCATAGGCGAGCCGCAGTCCGAGAAACATTGCCTTGCTCAACGTGCCGACATGGATGACCCGCCCACCCCCGTCCAGCGCCTGCAGCGCCGTCAGGGGTTGGCCCGCATGACGGAACTCTCCATCGTAATCATCTTCAAGCACTATCGCGTTGTGCGCCTCTGCCCAGGCGAGCAGCTCCAGGCGCCGCGGCGGGCTCAGCACCGCCCCGGTGGGATATTGATGCGCGGGGGTCACATAGCACAAGCGCGCTCGTGCCGCGCGCCGGCGGGCGGCGGCCACCACCAGTCCTTCGGCATCTACGGGAACGGGTATGATGCGCGCTCCGGCCAGCTTGAGCGCTGCGCGGGCGCCCGGGTAGCCCGGATCCTCCAGCCATGCCGAGTCATCCCGTTCGAGCAAGAGAATGGCGAGTGCCACTAGCACTTGCTGGGAAGAGGAGAACACGACGATACGTTCGGGCGTGGCGCGCACCCCGCGAAATTGCGCAAGATGGCGAGCCAGGGCGGCGCGTAACGGCCAGTACCCTCGTGGGTCTGCGTGATTGAGCGCCTGCTGATCGAGCCCGCGTAGGCTCCGATGGCTGCAGCGTTTCCAGAGCGTCCAAGGGAAAGCGGCCACGTCTGGCACGCCGGCGTCAAAGGCACGCACCCGATCGGGCTCACGGCAGCGTGCATCGCCCGCCAGTTGCGCACCGCGCTGGGACATGGGGATTGAGGCAGCCGCCGTGCGAGAGGCGGCGGGCGGGGCCAGGCGAGGCCCGACAAACGAACCACTGCCGTGCGAACGCAGTAGAAACCCTTCGCTCTCGAGCTGCTGATACACATCCTCGGCGGTCGTGCGCAAAACCCGGTACTCGCGTGCGAGCTCGC
>Ga0207658_10000708_pt1 | contig 28881 bp, 27 predicted proteins | sample KBSS33metaG_FD_184322 | JGI IMG/M metagenome (GOLD analysis project Ga0207658, IMG submission 184322) | Switchgrass rhizosphere microbial communities from Kellogg Biological Station, Michigan, USA - KBS S3-3 metaG (SPAdes) (version 2) | ecosystem: Host-associated > Plants > Roots > Rhizosphere...
CGGCGTAGGATCCGCTCGCCGTTCACCGTCGCCGAGGCGAGGCGGACATGGGCGTCTTCGGCGATCACCGGTTTGCCGTTCTTTTCGGCCTCGAGGTCGAGCGGATCGAGCTCCTTGCTGCCGGTCAGCGGCGCGCCGCTGTACTTGCGGCGGCCGATCGTCTGCTCCTGGTCTTCGAGCGAGGAGCGGTCCCAGATCTCGAGCAGCATCCGGATCCGGCGGGTGACCATGTAGCTGCCGCCGCGCATCCAGCTCTGGTCGGTCTCGTCGCCGACCCAGACGAAGCGGTCCATCGCCCCCGTGTCCTCGGCGCGGATGTTGGCGGTGCCGTCTTTCAGCCCCATCAGGTTGCGGGGAGTGGCCTGCGAGCGGCTGGTCGTCGCGGTCCGGCCGAAGCCGAGTTGCGACCAGCGCATCACCACCGTGCCGCGTCCGATCCGGGCCAGGTTGCGGATCGCGTGGAAGGCGACCTGAGGGTCGTCGGAGCAGGCCTGGACACAGAGGTCGCCACCGCTTTCGAGCACGTTCAGCTCGTCGCCGGGGAGCGGCGGCAGCGGCGCCAGCGCCGCCGGCTTCTTGCCGCTGAGCCCGAGCGCCGGCCGTTCGAAGATCGCCGGGCCGAAGCCGAAGGTGACGGTCAGGCTGGAGGGGAGGAGGCCGACGGTCTCGCCGGTGTCGTCGGGCGGCGCGACCAGCAGGTCGTTCTCGTCGCCGACCGGTTCGCCGCGGGTCATTTCGGCGGCGGCGGCGCTCCACGCTTCGAGCAGGTCGCGCAGCGCCTGCGGGTCGTCCTCGACCAGATCGAAGGCAGCGAAGTGGAGGCGGTCCTGGGCGGGGGTGTCGATCCCAGCCTGGTGGGGGCCGTAGAATTCGACCGTGCCGGTGCCTTCGGCATTCGCCTCGGCGGTCTCCTGGCCGACGAGGAAGCCGGCGCCTCCGATTCCGAGTCCGGCGGCGCCGACCCCGGCCGAGGTCAGCAGCCGGCGGCGGGACAGCGGGCTCATGAGCGCGCCCGGTCCATGGCTAGGCCGCGGCGGTGTCGCCGACTCCGACCTCCCGGCGCGCACGCAACGGCCGCGGCCAGAGCACGAAGGCGACCATCGGGATCGCGTAGGCGAGGTAGACGACGACCTCGGCGATCGTCATCGAGGCGCGCAGGCCGAGCATCCCGGTCAGTAGCGATTCGGTCACCGTGCCCGGCTCGACCAGCCAGCTGAGGTCGACAGCCTGGCTCTGGAAGCTGTTGATCCAGCCGGCCTCGTTGGCGGTGTGGGCGGCGGTTGCCAGCAGGCCGGCGGCGACGAAGACGAGGACCAGGCCGGTGACCCGGAAGAAGCGGCTGAGGTTGATGTGGACGCCGCCGCGGTAGAGGCCGAAGCCGACGACGACCGCGCCGACCAGCCCCAGCACGGCGCCGCCGCCGGCGGCCGTGGTGTTGGTCGCGTCCTGGAAGGCGGCGAGCAGGAAGACCGAGGTCTCGAAGCCCTCGCGCAACACCGCGAGGAAGCACATCGCGACCAGCGCCATCGCCGAGCCGGTCGCCAGCGCGGAGGCAGCCCCGCCCTCGAGTTCGGCCTTGATCCCGCGCGAGTGGCGGGTCATCCAAATGATCATGTAACTGATCATCGCCACGGCTATCACTCCGACGACGGTCTCCAGGGCCTCCTGCTCGCGCTGCGGCAGTTCTTCGCCGACGACGTCGAGGCCGACCCCGACCGCGGCGCAGAGCACGATCGCGACCCCGACCCCGATCCACATCTGGCGCAGCGCGTCGGAGCGCCCCTCCTTGACCAGGAAGGCGGCGATGATGCCGACGATCAGCGAGGCCTCGACTCCCTCGCGCAGGGTGATTACGAAAGTGGGGATCATTCCGCTTTGGAGATGGCTTTAGGAAGCCCTAATTAGGGCGTCCGAAAACCTAGCAGGAAACTAGGAGTTGACGAGACCGCGGCTCAGGAGCCGGGCATCCAGGGCTCGGACCAGGTGGCGACGCCGCGCAGCAGATCGTCGGCCTCCTTCGGCCCCCAGGTGCCGGGCTCGTAGGGGTGGACCGGGCCGGGTTCGTCGAGCAGCGGCTGCACCACCCGCCAGGTCTCTTCGATCGCGTCCTGGCGGGTGAAGAGAGTGTGGTCGCCACGCAGCGCGTCCTCGAGCAGGCGCTCGTAGGGCTCAGGGTCGGCGCCCGGTTCGTGTTCGAACAGCACCTCGAGATCGGCCGGCTCGAAGCCTTCCCCCTGCGGCTGTTTCTGGTACATCCGCATCCGCGAGCCGGGCTCCGGCTCGATCCGGAAGGTCATCTTGTTCGGCTCGGGCGTTTTGCCGTGGCCGATCCCGGTCTGCGGCGGGCGGCGGAAGACCGCGGTCACCTCACTCGACTTGACCGGCAGGTTCTTTCCGGCGCGGATGAAGAACGGGACACCCGACCAGCGCCAGCTGTCGATCTCGAGCTCGACCGCGGCGAAGGTCTCGGTGGTCGACTTCGGGTCGACGTCCTGCACCTCGAGAAAGCCGTCGTACTGGCCGCGTACGTAGCGCTTCGGGTCGGCCGTCCGCACCGCCTTGAACAGCTCGAGCTTCTTGTCGCGGATCGAGTCGGGGCTGTTGCCCGTCGGCGGCTCCATCGCGATCAGCCCCAGCACCTGCAGGGCGTGGTTCTGGATCACGTCGCGCATCGCGCCGACCGCGTCGTAGAAGCGGCCGCGGTCCTCGACCCCGAAGTTCTCGGCGATCGTCATCTGCACGTGCGAGACGTGCTCGCGGTTCCAGACCGGCTCGAGGATCGAGTTGGCGAAGCGGAGGTAGCTGATGTCCATCACCGGCTCCTTGCCGAGGTAATGGTCGATGCGGAGGATCTGGTCCTCTTCGAGCACCTCGCACAGTTCGGCCTGCAGCGCTCGTGCCGATTCGAGGTCGTGCCCGAACGGCTTCTCGATCACCACGTGGGCGCCCTCGGTCAGCCCCGCCGCGCCGAGCCCCTTTACCACGGTGGCGAACAGCGAGGGCGGGATCTCGAGGTAGAAGACCGGCGCCTGCCGCTTGCCCAGCGCGGCCTTGACATTCTCGAAGGTGGCGGCGTCGGCGTAGTCGCCCTGAACGTAGGAGAGCCGCGCGGCGAGGCGGTTGAAGACCTCCTCGTCGAAGTGGTGGATGGTCGCGGTGACCGCTTCACGGGCGTGCTGGCGCAGCGCCTCGTCGTCCCAATCGTCGATCGCGACGCCGATCACGTCGCAGGGCAGCCTCCCCGCCCGCTCCATCCGGTAGAGCGCCCGGAAGGTCATTTTTTTCGCCAGGTCGCCGCTGATACCGAAGATCGCCAGTACGTCGGCCGCCCGATCGGTGTGCTTGTGCGCGCCCTGTGCCATCGGCCGCGCAGGCTACTCCAGCCGCCAGCGTCCGGTCGTCATTTCGTCGAGGTTGCCTTTTGCCTCGCATACCGCGGCAAAAGGCAACCTCGCGGAAGTAAGGTGGCGGCGATGGCGAAGGGCGGGGGAGTTCTAGTGGCTACGGCGGTGCTGTTCGCGCTCGGTTTCGCGGCTCCGGTTGTGAGCGGCGAGGGACGAACGGCGTCTGTCGGCCTCGAATGTGAGGTGGGCCGGGCGGCGAGTGATATTCCGTCCGACCTCGGCGGCGGCCTCCGCGTGAGCAACGAGTTCGATATTGGCTGCGGCCGGTTCGGTCGCGAACCGGTTGCGCTCGTGGGCTACATCGAGCACTACCGCGGCCACCGGCAGCTCTGCTTCAACCTCGAGCTGCGGATCAGTTCTGCAGGGATCGATTGCAGGAAGGAGGGCGAACCGTGGTACGGAGGGCCATGTCCCTTCTCCTGTCTCCGCGTCTACCCCGGCCCCGTTGTGCCGGGCAAGCCGCTGACGACCGAAGTGGCGGCGGTGGTGCCGCTTGGCACTTCGCGCGTGATGGTCAACGCCGGATCGGGCCGCCGCGCGGCCACGGCGCAAGGGCTAGTTGCCCCGGTCGAAGGCCAGCTGCTCGAGTCCTTTGCCTGGAATGAACCTGTCGTCGTCTTCGCAGCAATCGTCAGCGGCTGCTTCCACGCCCGCGCCGTGAGGATCGTTGCTAGCGCCGCTGACGGAACCGTCCTCGACCGAGATCGCGGTCAGCTTTCCTTCGCTCATCCCTGCGAACGCCCCTGATGCCCGCGGTTTCGAAACCTGCGTCCGAACCGTGAGGTTGCGATAACCGTCGAATAACGCCGGGTCCGGCAACCTCGCGGATACGATGCGGCGGCGGGTGCCCGCCCGCGCGACCGGTCCCTGCAGCGCACAACCTCGGAGGTACGGATGGAACTCGGAATCGTCGGCCTGGGACGGATGGGGGCCAACATGGCGAGGCGCCTGATGCGCGACGGCCACACGATCGTCGCCTACGACGTCAACGCCGACGCGGTCAAGGGGCTCGAAGGCGAGGGGGCGACCGGCGCCAGCTCGCTCGAGGACCTGGCGGCGAAGCTGAGCGCGCCGCGGGCGGTCTGGATGATGGTCCCGGCCGGCGAAATCACCGAGAACACCGTCGACGGGGTGATGGCGGTGCTCGAGGAGGGCGACGCGATCGTCGACGGCGGCAACTCCTACTACCGCGACGACATCCGCCGCGCCGCCAAGGTGGGGGAGAAGGGGCTCGACTACGTCGACTGCGGCACCAGCGGCGGCGTCTTCGGCCTCGACCGCGGCTACTGCCTGATGATCGGTGGGCCGGACCGGGCGGTCGACCGACTCGAGCCGATCTTCGCCAGCCTCGCGCCGGGGGTCGACTCGGCGCCCCGCACCCCGGGCCGCGACGGTGACCCGAGCCCCTCCGAGCAGGGCTACCTGCACTGCGGCTCGAACGGCGCCGGCCACTTCGTGAAGATGGTCCACAACGGGATCGAGTACGGGATCATGGCCGCCTACGCCGAGGGGCTGAACGTCCTCAAGAACGCCAACGCCGGCAAGGTCCAGCGCGAGGCCGACGCCGAGACTGCGCCGCTCGACCACCCCGAGTACTACCAGTACGACCTCGACCTGCCGGAGATCACCGAGGTCTGGCGCCGCGGCAGCGTGATCGGCTCCTGGCTGCTCGACCTGACCGCCTCGGCGATGCACGCCTCGCCCGAGCTGGCCGAGTTCGCCGGCCGCGTCTCCGACTCCGGTGAGGGCCGCTGGACCGCGATCGCGGCGATCGACGAGGGGGTCCCGACCCCGGTCCTCACCGCCGCTCTGCAGGAGCGCTTCTACTCACGCGGGCTCGGCGACTTCGGCGACCAGGTGCTCTCGGCGATGCGCAAAGAGTTCGGCGGCCACGACGAAAAGAAAGACTGAGGCCGGGGAGATGGGGATCGAGCTCGAGGTCGCGGGCGACGACCGCGCCGCGGCCAAGCGCGCGGCCGAGCTGATTGCCGAGGCCGGCGCGGCGGCGGTCGCCGAGCGCGGCATCTTCGGCTTCGCGATGAGCGGCGGCCGCTCGCCCTGGGCGATGCTGGCGATGCTCGACGATGCCGAGCAGATGCCTTGGGCGGAGACCGAGCTGTTCCAGGTCGACGAGCGGATCGCCGCGCCGGGCGACCAGGAACGCAACTTGACCCACATCATCCTCGCCCTCTCGATGGCCCACCAGCCGGCGCTGCGGCCGATGCCGGTCACCCACCGCGACCTCGACGCTGCCGCGCACGAATACGAAACCTCACTGCCCGAGCGGCTCGACCTGGTCCACCTCGGCCTCGGCCCCGACGGCCACACCGCCTCGCTGGTCCCCGACGACGCAGTGCTCGAGGTCCGCGACCGCGGCGTCGCCCTGACCGAGACCTTCTACCAGGAGCACCGCCGGATGACGATCACCTACCCGACGATCGACGCCGCCCGCCGCATCGTCTGGCTGGTGACCGGCGAGGAGAAGCGCGAGCCGCTGCAGAAGCTGCTCGCCGGCGACGAATCGATCCCCGCCGGGCGGGTGAAGAACGACTCGATGGTGGTCGTCGCCGACGAAGCCGCGGCGCCGGGCGCCTAGGCGCCCTCTATCGATCGCGCCCGAGCCGGGCGAGGATCTCGCGCAGGCGGGTGAGGCGTTGGTTGTCCTCGCCGGCCAAGGCCTCCAGCCAGGCTTCGACTTCGGGCAGGTCGAGGGGGTCGGTGGCGACGATCATCTGCTCGATGTCGATCCAGTCCTTGGCGCGGTCGAACATCGCCTTGCAGACGGCGAGGTGCTCGGGGGCGAGGATCGGGATCGTCACGCCGCCGAACGGGACACGACGGGCGGCTCGCCTCATCTCATCGTGGAAAGGGTCGTAGGAGAAGAAGAGGTCGACCGGGTTGCGGTCCCACCAGAGCCGTACCTGGCCGTCGCGCTTGAGCGCCATCTCGTCAGCGGTGACGGTGACTCCGAGCGGCTCCAGCGCATCGCGGATCTCCGGCCAGCGGTCTACTGCCACGAAGGCATTGACGTCGACATCCACGGTGGCGCGCGGCACGGCGTAGTAGGCGAGAGCGAGGGCGCCGCCGATCGCGTGCGGGATGCGGGCCGCGGCGAGCGCCTGATGAATCGCGACGACCTTCTGCGAAAGCGAGAGTGAGTCAGGGCCGGCCATCAGAACGACCGCAACCGTGGGAATGCGGTCTCCGGCTCGTGCAAGTTCAGGGGCAGGGCATCGGTCAGGTCGAGCAGTTCACGCGCCGCCTCGCCGCGGCGCTCCGCCTCTACGCCTATCCACTCGCTCGCTTCGCGGGCCGCGTCGGACACCTCTGGGTGCCGCGCCCCGGGCCCAGGCGCCTCGAACCGTTCACCACGCCCCTGCCGGTCGAGGGCGTCGAGCAGCAGCCGTCGCAGCATCGGATCGACCCGTTCGCCGGCGGCGAGCCGGCGCACCGTCTTCGCCGCTGCCTGGTCGACCGGCGCCGCCGCGACCGGCGCCCCCGCCCGCAGCGCCGCCTCGCGTAGTTGCTCGGCGCTCGGGGGCTTCCGCGCTCGCGCCCGGGCCCGGGCGATCACCTCGTCGTCGAGGCGGCGAAAGGTGGCGAGCGTGCGGCTGCGCGGACCATCCGGAGTCGTGGCCGACTCGCGCACCTCGAAGCCGCCACGCCGATTCGCCGTCACGTAGGCCATAGTGGGTAGACTGTACCACTATCGCAATTGCGGTTACGAAGCGTAAGCTGCTCTCAGCCGATGGGAAACACGGGTATCGCTACCGCCCCCCCTGTAGCTCGCGCCGGAACCGTCGACGTGCTCGTCGGCCTGCTGGCGGAACTCGACGAGGCGACCGAATCGGGGGTCTTCTACGACCGCGTCTGCCGGGCGGTCTGCACGCTGACCACGATGGAGCGGGCGGCACTGTTGCTGCACGACGACGCCTACCAGGCGGTGATCCCGGTCGGCTCCCACGGTCTCGACGAGGAGCTGCTGAAGGTGATCGAGGGGACCCTCGACGAGACGCCGATCGCGCGGCGGGCGTTCGAAGAGGACCGGGTCGTCGAGGTGACCGGAGCGCTCGCCGACCACGTGCCGCCGCGCTACGCCGAGCTGGCCGGGACCGAGACGCTGACCTGCACGCCGATCTCCGCCGCCCGGCGCTGGCTCGGGGTGATCTTCGCCGACCGCGGTGGCGAAGCGTTCGAGCTCGCCGAGGGCGAGCGGGAGACGATGGAGACGCTGGGCCGGCTGGCGGCGTTGACCGCGAGCGTCGAGCGCTCGACCGAGCACCGCGAAAGCGAGCGGCGGCTGGCCGAACGGGTCGAGCTGACCCGCGAGCTGCATGAGAACGCGATCCAGAGGCTCTTCGGGGTCGCGCTGGCGATCGGCTCCGAGCGCGGCCTGACAGAGGAGGAGCGGCGCCGCTGCCAGGAAGAGCTGCGCTCGGTGGTCGGCGATCTGCGAACGGCGCTGACCCGGCCGGTCGGCCCGGTCGGGCCGAGCCGTCCCACTCCCGGCCTCGACAAGATGCTGGCCCGACTCTCCGAGCGCCGGCCGGAGCTGCGGATCGACTGGGAGGCGGGAGTCGAGGTGCCGGCCGACCTCGAGCCGCTCGCCACCTCGGTCCTCGCCGAGGCGCTGCGCAACGCCGACCGCCACTCGCAGCCGAGCGCGATCGACGTCCGCGTCACCTCCGACGGCCAGACCTTCAGCCTGGCAATCGAGAACGACGGCGCCGGCGACGGCCAGAAAACCCGCGGCAGCGGCCTCGGGCTGCGCCTCGCCGCCCTGGAAGCTCTGCGCTACGAGGGCCTGGTCGAGTTTGGTCCCTCGCCCGGCGGCCGCTGGCGGGTCCGTCTCGTCGTCCCGGTGGCAAGCTAAGGCGATGGCCTCCGAGCCCCGCAACCTCCGCGTCCTCGTCGTCGACGACCACGACGTCGTCCAGTGGGGCTTCCGCCTGCTGCTCGAGCGGCAGAGCTGGGTCGAGCGCTGTCTCGCCGCCTCCTCGGGCGAGGAGGCGGTGGCGACCTGCCGCAAGCTGCAGCCCGAGGTCGCCCTCGTCGACATGCTGCTCGGCGGCGAGTCGGGCGCCGAGGTCTGCGAGGAGATCCGCGCCGTCAGTCCCCGCACCCGGGTGCTGCTGATCTCCGGCGCCGGGGTGATCTCGCCCTCGGTTGCGCGCTCGGCCGGTGCCTCCGGCTTCATCTCCAAGGACTGGTCGGCGGTCGACGTGGTCAAGGCGGTGCGGATGGTCTCGCTCGGCACCGAGGTCTTCGCCGACGCGGCACCACTCGACTCGCCGCTCTCGGAGCGCGAGCAGGAGGTGCTCTCACTGATCGCGACCGGCGAGACGAACAAAGAGATCGCCGAGCACCTCCACCTCTCGCCGCACACCGTGAAGGAGCACACGAGTGCGATCTACCGCAAGCTGGGTGTGCGGAACCGGGCTGAGGCGACTAGGCAGGCGCAGCGGCTGAAGATCCTCGTCTAGGGATCAAACCCAGGTACCAAGCCGCACAACCGCCCCCCGTCCGTCGCCTAACATACCCCGATCGTCGGGTGATTCACGGCCTTTGTGTCACCTCCGCCGTCACCCGGACCACTATCCATAAGGTGCCAGTCACGCGTTCGAAGATCGCCATCACCTTCCCCGGTCAAGGCAGTCAGACCTCGACCATGGCCGCCGTCACGGCGGCCCAGCGACCCGACCTCCTCGAGCAGGCGCGCGGGGAACTCGGACTCGACCCCTTCGAGCACGTCGCCGACGGTACCCACACCGCCCAGCCGGCCCTCTACTGCGCCAGCCTCGCCCACCACAAGCAGGCCGGCAGCCCCGAGGGACAGATGGTCAGCGGCCACTCGCTCGGCGAGCTGGCGGCTCTGGTCGCGGCCGGCGCCCTCACCGACACCGACGGCCTGCGACTCGCGGTCGCCCGTGGCCGGCTGATGGAGGAGGCCTCCGAGGGCCGGCCCGGGGCGATGCTCGCGGTCCTGGGTGGCGACGAAGAGAAGGTGCGCGAGATCGCCGCCGAGCTCGGCGTCGCGATCGGCAACGAGAACGCCCCCGGCCAGCTCGTCTTCTCCGGCGATGCCGAGCCGATCGGCGAGGCCCGCAAGCTGGTCCGCGGTGAGGCCGGCGCGAAAGCGATCCGGCTGCCCGTCTCCGGCGCCTTCCACTCACCGCTGATGGAGCCCGCCGTCGCCGGCTACCGGGAGGCGCTCGCCGCGACCGAGTTCGCGCCGCCGCAGGTCCCGGTCTACTCGGGGGTCACCGCCGCTCCGTTCGACTCCGACCCGCGCGAGACCCTGCTGTCGGCGCTGACCGAGCCGATCGTCTGGACGGCGACGCTGCGGGCGATGCAGGCCGATGGCGCTGAGACCTTCCTCGAGACCGGCCCCGGCGACGTCCTCACCGGCCTCGCCAAGCGCACCGTCGAGACCGCCGAGGCGCGCTCGCTCGCCGAGGAGGAGACGGTCAATGCCTGAGCTCGCCGGCAACCTCGCCGCCAGCTTCGCGCCGGCCGCCGCCGCGCTCCCGGTCGCCCCGGCGGGCCCGCGCAGCCGCGCCGGCTCGGAGATCGCCGGGCTCGGCATCGCCCTCCCCGAGCACGTCGAACCGAACGGGCCGATCGCCGCGCGCCTGGGAATCGACGTCGAGTGGATCGCGAAGCGGACCGGGATCGAGGAGCGGCGGATCGCCGCTCCCGGCGAATGGCTTTTCGAGCTTGGTGCCGCCGCCGCCGCACGGGCGCTGCTCGCGGCCGGCGTCAGTCCCGGTCAGATCGACCTGGTGATCGTCGCGACGACCTCGAACGATGAGCTGATGCCCGGTGCCTCGCCGCGGGTCGCCGCTGCGATCGGCGCCGCCCGGGCCGGCGCGATCGACGTCAACGCCGCCTGCACCGGCTTCGTCTCGGCGCTCTCGGTCGCCTGCGGGCAGATCGAGTCGGGTCGCGCCGAACACGTCCTCGTCGTCGGCGTCGACCTGATGAGCCGGATCACCGACCCGGCCGACCGCAACACCTCCTGCCTCTTCGCCGACGGCGCCGGCGCCGTGGTGATGCGCGGCGCCGCCGCCGGCCGGATCGGCCCGGTCGTGCTCGGCGCCGACGGCGCCAACGCCGACCTGCTCCGCACCCCGCGCGCGACCGGCTTCACCGAGATGCAGGGCCACGAGACCTTCAAGCACGCGGTCGACCGGATGTCGGAGGTGACGCTGCAGGCGCTCGACGCTTCCGGCCTCACCCTCGAGGACATCGACATCTTCGTCTACCACCAGGCCAACGCACGGATCCTGCGCTCGGTCGGCGAGCGTCTCGGCCTCGACCCGGCCCGCGTCCTCGACTGCATCGGCAAGTACGGCAACACTTCGGCCGCCTCGATCCCTGTTGCGCTCGAGGAGGCACGGCTCGCCGGCAGCCTCGACCGCGGCGCCCGCGTCCTGATCGCCGCCTTCGGCGCCGGCCTCACCTGGGGTGCGACGGTGGTCGAGTGGGGGACAGAGGAATGAGCGAGGGCAGGCCGCAGGGATGCGCGCTAATCACCGGCTCCTCGCGCGGGATCGGCGCCGCGACCGCGAGGCTGCTCGCCGCCGACGGCTGGCCGGTGCGGATCAACTACCGCGCCGACGAGGAGGGCGCCCGCGCGGTGGCCGAGGAGATCGGCTCCCAGGGCGGCAAGGCCACTGTCATCCAGGGCGACGTCGGCGACGCCGGGCAGGTTGCCTCGCTGCTCGAGCCCGGCGAGGACGGTCCGGTGCTGGTCCTCGTCAACAACGCCGGCCTGCGGCGCGACGCTCTCTCGCCGCAGATCGAGGACGAGCAGTGGCAGCAGGTGATCGACGTCAACCTGACCGGCACCTTCCGCACCACCCGGGCGGCGCTGCCCCATATGTTGCGCGCCCGCTTCGGCCGCGTCGTCAACGTCTCCTCGGTGGTCGGCCTCCACGCCAACCCCGGCCAGGCCAACTACGCTGCCTCGAAGGCGGGTGTGATCGGCTTCACCAAGACCGTCGCCGCCGAGGTCGCGCGGCGCGGCGTCACCGTCAATGCCGTCGTCCCCGGGCTGATCGCCACCGACCTCGCCGAGGAGGTTTTGGAGGGCGATTTGGCGAAAGCGATCCCGGCGCGCCGGATCGGCAGCCCCGAGGAGGTAGCGGCCTGCATCCGCTTCCTCGCCTCGGAGGACGCCTCGTACGTGACCGGAACTACGCTGACCGTCGACGGTGGCCTCAGCGCCTAGAGATCACCAAAGACGCAAGAAAAGACAAGGAGAACGAACAGAATGCCAACCCAAGTCAGTCCCGAGAACGTCGAGAAGACGATCTTCGACGGCCTCGTCGAGCTCGGCACCGAGCGTGACCAGCTTGCCCGCGACGCCTCGCTGGAGGACCTCGACGTCGACTCGCTCGACCTGGTCGAGCTGGCGCAGATCGTCGAGGACGAGTACGGCGTCGAGCTCAAGGGCGACGACGTCAAGGACGTGAAGACCGTCGGCGAGGTAATCGACCTGGTGGTCGCGAAGGCGTCGTGACTCGCCGTGTCGTCATCACCGGCGTTGGCGCCGTCACCCCGCTCGGGGTCGGCGCGCAGACTTTGATCGACCGCTGGTCCGCCGGCGAGTCGGGGATCGAGGACGGCTTCGGCCGCTGCCTCGACTTCGAGCCGCTCGACTTCCTCTCGAAGAAGGAGGCGCGCCGCGCCGACCGCTTCACCCAGATGGCGATCGCCGCTGGCAACGAGGCGATCGCCCAGGCGTGGGGCGAGGACGGCGAGCTGCCCTACGACCCCTACCGGGTCGGCTGCGTGATCGCGACCGGGATCGGCGGCCTCGTCTCGCTCGAGCGCGAGCAGGAGAAGCTGATCACGAGCGGCCCAAAAGCGGTCTCGCCGCTGGCGGTGCCGCTGATGATGGCCAACGCGGCGACCGCTGCGGTCTCGATGCGGCACGGCCTGCAGGGCGAGTGCTATGCCGTCGCCTCGGCCTGCGCGGCGGGCACGAACGGGCTCGGCGACGCGGCGCGGATGATCCGCGCCGGCGCTGCCGACGCGGTCGTAGCCGGCGGCGCCGAGGCCTGCATCACCGGTGTCGCCACCGCCGCCTTCGCCTCGATGGAAGCGACCTCGGCGAGCGGTATCTCGCGCCCCTTCGACGCCCGCCGCGACGGCTTCGTGATGGGCGAGGGGTCCGGCGTGCTGGTGCTCGAGGAGCAGCAGGCCGCGGAAGCGCGCGGCGCCGAGATTCTCGGCGAGCTGATCGGCTACGGCGCGACCGGCGATGCCCACCACCTGACTGCGCCGCAGCCCGAGGGCGAGGCAGCGGCGAAGGCGATCAGCCTGGCGATCGCCGACGCCGGCAAATCGGCGGTCGACGTCGACTACGTCAACGCCCACGGCACCTCGACCCCGCTCAACGATGCCGCCGAGACGAAAGCCATCAAGGCTGCCCTCGGCGAGCGCGCGAGCGACATCCCGGTCAGCTCGACCAAGTCGTCGATCGGCCACCTGCTCGGCGCCGCCGGCGCGGTCGAGGCGATCGCCACGCTGGAGGCGCTGCGCCGCCGCGAGGCGCCGCCGACCGTCAACTGGGAAGAGGCCGAGGAGGGGCTCGACCTCGACTACGTCCCGGGCCACTCGAAACCGATCGAAAACGGGGACGGACCGCTGGTCGCGATCTCCAACTCTTTCGGCTTCGGCGGCCACAACGCCGTCCTCGTATTGGAGGCCTGACCCTATGGCAACCGTCGTCGGCAAAGCTCCCACCACCCAGCCCCCCGGCGAGACGCCGCTCGAGCAGCTCGAGCAGCTCTGCGACCCGGGCAGCTTCCGGCCCCTGCGCAGCGCCGTCAGCTCGCTGCGCCTGGGCGAACGGGCGACGCCCGGCGATGGGGTCGTCGCCGGCGCCGGCGAGGTCGAGGGGCGCCCGGTCTTCTGCTACGCCCAGGACCCGAAGTTCCTCGGCGGCAGCCTCGGCGAGGTCCACGCCGACACGATCGTCCGCACCCTGCAGATGGCCGGCGACGCCGGCGCCCCGGTGGTCGGCTTCGTCCGCTCCGGCGGCGCCCGGCTGCAGGAGGGCCACGCGGCGCTGGCCGGCTACGGCCGTATCTTCCGCGCCTCGGTCCAGCTCTCGCGCAAGGTGCCGCAGATCTCGATCCTCAACGGGATCTCGGCCGGCGGCGGCGCCTACTCACCAGCCCTGACCGACTTCGTCGCGATGACCCAGGACTCGCGGATGTTCCTCACCGGGCCGAAGGTGGTCGCCGAGGCGATGGGCGAAGAGATCTCGATGGAGGACCTCGGCGGGCCCCGCGTCCACGGCAAAAACGGCGTCGCCCACCTGGTCGCCCCCGACACCGAGCAGGCGATCGCGAAGACCCGCCACCTGCTGGCCCTGCTGCCGCAGCGGATCGGCGGCGAGCTGCCCTTCCACGACCCGGTCGGGCCCGACGGCTCGGACCCCGGGCTGGTCGTCCCCGCGGAGTCGCGCAAGGTCTACGACGTCCGCGAGGTCGCCGCCGGCATCCTCGATTCCGGCACCTTCCTCGAGATCTCGCCGCGCTGGGCCCCGAACATGGTCACCGGCATCGCCCGGCTCGAAGGCCGCCCGGTGGGGCTGATCGCCAACCAGCCGAAGGCGATCGGCGGCGTGATCGACGCCGCCGCATCGGAGAAGGCAGCGCTCTTCGTCAACGACTGCAACCGCTTCGGGCTGCCGCTGCTGGTCTTCGTCGACACCCCCGGCTTCCTGCCGGGCAAGGTGCAGGAGGAGGCCGGAGTGATTCGCCACGGCGCCTCGCTGCTGCGCGCCTTCGCCGGCGCCACGGTGCCGAAGGTGACCCTGGTCCTGCGCAAGGCCTTCGGCGGCGCTGCGATCACGATGAACTCGAAAGACCTCGGCGCCGACGTCGTCTTCTCCTGGCCCGGCGCCCAGATCGGCATCATGGCGGCGCGCCAGGCGGTCGGGATCGTCCACGGCCGCGCCCTCGCCGCCGGCGAAGGCCCCTCGCGCGACGAGCTCACCGACCTCTACGCCGCCGAGCACCTGACCGCGTCCGCAGCCGCCGCCAGCGGCTGGGTCGACGAGGTGATCGACCCCACCTGGAGCCGCGACCGCCTTTCCTGGGCGCTGCGCTCGCTGGGGGGGCGGTGAGGATCGAGACCTACGCGGCACTCGGCGACAGCTTCACTGCCGGCCGCGAATCGGTGATCGGACAACGCTGGGCCGACCGGGTCGCGTCCGGCCTGCGCCAGGTCAACCCCGGGCTGGTCTACGAGAACCTCGCGGTCGACGGCGCCAACTCGGCCGAAGTGCTCGAGCAGGTGCCGGTGGCGACGGCGCTGGGGCCGAACCTGGTGACGGTGATCTGCGGCGCCAACGACGTCCTGCTGACCACCCGGCCCGACGTCGAGGGCTACGAAGAGCGCTTCGCACGGATCCTCGGCACCCTGCGCGCCGAGCTGCCGGAAGCGGCGATCATCACCGCCACCGCTCCTGAGAGCTGGCACTTCATGGATCTGCGACCGCGGACCCGCAAGCGGATCGCCGATGCGACCGAGGCGCTGAACGAGGCGACCCTGCGGATCGCCGCCGAGCACGAGCGGGTGCTGTGCCTCCCAGTCGCCGGCCACCCGGCGCTCGAAGACCCCGCCAATTACGCCGCCGATGGCCTCCACGCGTCGCAGCTCGGCCACGAACTGATCGCCCGAGAAACCGGCCGCTTCCTGCACGAGGCGTTCGGGATCGAGATCGGCTCGACCGAGGTTTAGGCCGCGAACCCGGTGCCGACCATGGATCGCGTTCTCTCGCTCGATTTCGACGCGCTGCCCGCGGACGTCCGCTTCGCGACCCGCGGCCGCACCATCACCGAGACCGACCTGGTCGCCTTCTCCGGCCTGACCGGCGACTTCCACCCGCTCCACACCGACGCCGAGTGGGCGGCCGAGAGCGAGTTCGGCGAGCGGATCGCCCACGGGATGCTGCTGCTCTCCTACTGCGTCGGCCTGGCGCCGTTCGACCCCGAGTTCGTGCTGGCGCTGCGCGGCTTCGAGCGGGTCGCCTTCAAGCGCCCGGTGCGGATCGGCGACACCGTGCGGCTCGAGGGTTCGGTCGCAGCGAAAAAGGAGCTCGACGCGGCCAGCGGCCTCGTCGACTTCGATTGGCGCCTGCTGAACCAGCGCGACGAGCTGGTCGCGTTGGCGCGGCCGCGCGTCGTCTGGCGGCGCGCACTGGTAGAGGTACCGGCGTGATTCTCGAGGGCAAGAAGCTGCTGGTCACCGGCGTCGTCAACCGCCACTCGATCGGCTACGCGATCGCCGAGCGGGCCCAGCAGGAGGGCGCCGAGGTGATCCTCACCAGCTTCGGCCGGGTCAAGAGGATGACCGAACGCTCGGCGGCGCGGCTCGACCCGGCGCCCGACGTCCTCGACCTCGACGTCAACGACGACGGCGACATCGCGGCGCTGCGGGCCGAGCTGGAGAGCCGCTGGGGCCGCGTCGACGGCGCCGTCCACGCGATCGCCTTCGCGCCCGCCGACGCGATCGGCGGCCAGTTCATGGCGACCCCGCGCGAGAGCGCCAAAGCCGCCTTCGAGACCAGCGCCTACTCGCTGAAGGCGCTGGCCGAGGTCGTGACGCCGCTGATGGACGACGGGGGAGCGCTGCTCGGGCTCGACTTCGACGCCACCGTCGCCTGGCCCTCCTACGACTGGATGGGGGTGGCGAAGGCGGCGCTCGAGTCGGTCAACCGCTACCTCGCCCGCGACCTCGGCCCGAGCGGGATCCGCGCCAACCTCGTCTCCGCCGGCCCGGTCCACACGGCCGCCGCCTCCGGCATCTCCGGCTTCGGCCAGCTCGAGTCGCTGTGGGGGGATGCCGCCCCGCTCGGCTGGGACTCGCGCGACCCCGGCCCGGTTGCCGACGCCGCGCTCTTCCTGCTCTCCGACCTCGCCCGCGGCATCACCGGCGAGATCGTCCACGTCGATGGCGGCGTCCACGCCGTCGGCGCGGCCGTTCCAGACGGGCCGGCCGACGACGCGGACTGAGCCGCTCAGCGCTTCGGCTTTTCGATCTTGAAGCTGAAGCTGTCGTCGCCCTGGCAGATGTAGAAGTGCTGTTCGAGTTCGAGGCCGCTGGAGCCGGTGACTTCCTCGTATGAGAAGTTGACGTGGATGCCGACCGTCCACCTCTTCCCGGCCGGCCTGATGTCCACCGTGTAGTTCTTGGTCACGTCCCCTTTGTACGACATGTATTCGGTGTTGCTGGCCTTGCCGGTCTTGCCGAAGACGAACGAGCCCGGCGGATTGAATTCGGTCGAGAACGTCAGCGGCACGCCGTGGGTCGGGACGCAGGTGGTCGAGATGTAGCCGTCGAAGCCGGAGAGGCGCTTGCCGGTCAGGTCGAAGGAGATTTCCTGGCCGCCGTCGGTCTCGCCTTCGTAGTGCGTCTGCGCCGGCTTCGCCGCGGCCGGAGCCGCGGCGACGAGCAGGGCGAGCAGGGCGAGGGCGGTGATCGTGATGCGCTTGATGCTCATGGCGTTCTCCTCGTGTCTGTCTTGCTCAGGGTCGGCCGGCGCCTATTTGTCGATCCGCTTGAACGAGACCGAGTAGGTGATTTCGGTCGACGACCACTCGCTCTTGGTCCGGTCTTTGGCCTTGCCGTGACCGATCGCGATCCACTTCTGGAACTTCGGATCGAAGAGCTCGTCCTGGGTGACCTCGGCGTAGATGTAGTTGCCCTTGTGGCCTGACTTTTCGACGATCAGCCAGGGGAAGGTGTCGAGCGAGTCGCCGGGGCAATTGACGTATGGGTCGTCGACGCTGCTGCTGCCGCTGAGCAGGAGAGCGTTCTTTTTCTTCTCCGCGTACTGCAGGTCGACCGCCCAGTTCTTGATGGTCTTGGTGCCGCAGTCCGGAGGCGTCACTTCGGCGCCGCCGCCGTTGTCTTCGCATTCTTTGGCGGGCTTGCCGACCACCGGGGTGAAGTTCCGCTCCACCTTTGCGACGGCCGGGAATTCGATCTGCTTCGCCGAGAACATCATCGGGTTGAATTCGCCCGGCATGTGAGTGGCGGTGAGGTAGATCGGTTCCTTCGTTTCGAAGTGCAGGATCTCGCGGCCGAACGAGTGGTCGCTGGTGCTGCATTCGTCGGGCGCTTCGACCGTGCGGTGCCAGGTCGTCTTCTGTTCACCCTCGATTTCGATCTTGAATTCGGCCATCTTGAAGCCGCTGTAGTCGGCCGCCTCCGCCTTGTTGGCGAACGCGGCGACGACGGCGATGGCGGCGCAGACGGCCAGGAGGGCGGCGACGATCTTGTCGGTCCTCGTCATGGTCATTGGTCTCGGTCCTCTCCTTTCGCGGTGCCGCCTCAGCGGGCGGCACCGATCTCGTGGTTGGGCTGGAACAGCCGCTCGGGGTCGTAGGCGTCGCGGGCGGCGGTCAGCCGGGCCGCGGTGTCGGGGTCGAAAGCGGCCTCCGTCGCGGTCTCCCGCTCGACGAAGTTGAGGTAGTGGCCTGCTTCGTGCTCGCGGAGCGCGGCGCTGACGCGGGCCAGGTCCTCACGGGTCTTGGCGGCGATCTCCGGGATCGCCATCCCGACCGCGAAGCTGGCGAACTGGCCGGGCAGCGAGGCGATCGCTCCGTTGCCGGGCCGGCGCCGCGCCAGCTCGCCGCCGGTGTGCCGCAGCTCGACCGAGACCAGGCTCGAGCCCGACTCGGGACCGGCGGCCGCCACCAGATCGTCGATCGCAGCCGCCGGCAGCTCGCCGAGCAGGGCGTGGTCGGAGTCGGCCGGGACCGGGTCGCGCGGATCCATGTGGAGCTCGGCGATCCCGACCGGCGGCACCATCGCGAAGGTGTCCATCGCCGGCCCCATCGCGGCCAGCGGCGCGATCAGCTCGCGCCCCTCGGCCTCGGAGCCGAGGAAGACCGCCTCGACCAGCGCGAACGATTTGCCGCGGACCGGCTCGGGAACCTCCGGGACCGGCGGGAACTGGAGCAGGCGGCCGACGGAAGTCACCTCGTCGGGGGCGTCGGCGGTCCACTCGTGCCAGGCGTGGAGTACCTCGGCGGCGCGCTCGAAGGGGAAGAACAGCGCCCCCGCGAAGACCTCGGCAAGCGGCAGCAGGTCGAACTCGAGCGCCGTGACGACGCCGAAGTTGCCGCCGCCGCCGCGCAGCGCCCAGAACAGCTCGGGCTCGTTCTCGTGGTCGACCCGGCGGATCTCGCCGTCGGCGGTGACCAGCTCGATCGCGCGGATGCTGTTGGCGGCGAGCCCATGCTTGCGGGCGTACCAGCCCATGCCGCCGCCGAGGCTGTAGCCGGCGACGCTGACGTCAGGAGTCGAGCCGTGCAGGGCGGCGAGCCCCAGGTCCGAGGCCTGCGGGACGACGTCTTCCCAGCGGGCGCCGGAGCCGGTGCGGGCGCGGCGAGCGGCGGCGTCGACGTGGACGCGGTCGAGGCGGTTGGTCTTCAGCAGCACGGTCCCGTCCAGCGGGCCGAGCGGGCCGGCGTTGTGGCCGGTGCGCTGCGGCGCCACCCGCAGGCCTTCCTCGCGGGCAAAGCCGACGACCGCGGCGACTTCCTCGCGGCTTCCGGGTTCGGCGATCAGCGCCGGGCGCTGGTCGATGGTCAGGTTGAAAACGCCGCGTGCCTCGTGGTAGCCCTCGTCGCCGGGGCTCAGCGCCGGGCCGCCGATCAGGCGGCGCAGGGCGCGGGCGTCGGGCATGCGGAGCGGGGTCTGGGTCGGGTTCATCGGGTCCTCCTTGGTCCTGCCCGCGGCAGCGAGCAGCTCGTCGATCGTGTGCATCAGGCCGAGCCGGCCGCTGAAATCGCGGGAGAGGCCCTGCTCGTCGCGGGCCCGCCCGCTGAGGCCGTCACCGGCCTCCAGCAGCTCGAGGGTGATCGTGTGGGTGCGGTTCATGGCCCCAGGATCTGCGTTGCAGAGCCGTTTGCCATCGGGGAGGTCCCTAATCCCGACCCCAATCTTGGGGTGGGGGACCCCCTAGGGAGACCGGCGCGTTTCCAATCTTCACCCCCCTATAGCGGGATCAATCCTGGAAACGCGGGAGTACCAGGGCGGATGCCCCAGTGGAAGGGCTATGCGTCGGTCAGTGCGCCGGCGAGCTCGCGGCGGGAGCGGATGTCGAGCTTGCGATAGGCGTTGGAGAGGTGGACCTCGACCGTCTTCGGGGTGACGAAGAGCTCCTGGGCGATCTCGCGGTTGGTCATCGCCTCCGCCGCCATCCCGGCGACGCGGCGCTCGCTCGGGGTCAGCGACTCGACCCCGCCGAGGGCCTCGCGGCGGGGCCTGGCGCCCGCGGCGCGGAGCTCCTCTCGCGCCCGCTCGGCGACCGGGTCGGTGCTGCAGGCGACCGCCAGCTCGAGGGCGCGGCGCAGCGGCTCGCGGGCCTCGCTCGGCTTGCGGGCATGGCGCAGCGCGGTGCCGAGCGCCAGCAGCGCCTTGGCCAGCTCGAGGCGGGCGCCGGAGCGCTCGAGCGTCGCCACCGCTTCGCGCAGGTCGTCGAGGCCCCCCTTGCCCCGCACTTCGCCCAGTACGCGCAGAGCGCGGCCGATCGCCTGCGGAGCGCCGAAGCCGCGGGCCTCCTCGAGCTCCTCGAGGACGAGCGGGACCGCCTCCTCGGCCCGGCCCAGCCGCAGCAGCGCTTCGGCCTTGAGCGAGCGCCAGGGGGCGGCCGCCGGGCTCCGGAACGAGCCGAGGTTGGCGGCGTACTCGTCGCACACCTCCAGCGCCTCCTCGTAGCGGCCTTCGGCCGCCAGCAGCTCGATCTTGCCGCGTCGCCAGAAGCTCACCGCGTCGCCGACCGCGGGGCCGCTGACTTCGCCGCGCTCGACCGCGCGCGCCGCCGCCTCCAGATTCCCCCGCTCGACAAAGATCTGGGCGAGCATGCCGGCCGGCCACTCGACCGTCATCCCCCTTTCGGCCCCGGCCCACATCGTCATCTCCTCGATCGCCGATTCGACCGATTCCTGCGCCTGCGCGAGATCGCCGCGACGCAGCATGTCGAACCCGAACCAGAGGTCGACGCTGAGCATCGTGAACAGGGAACCGCGGCGATGGGCGATCCCGCGGGCCTCCTCCCAGATGTCCTGGGTGTCCTCGAGGTCGGCGTAGACGATGACGACCACCGCGGTTACCCAGAAGAGGCCGTTGTCCACGGTGAAGAGGGTGTCGCCGGCGAGGGCTTCGCGGGCGAGCGCGGCGCAGCGGTCATTCGGGCCGCCGCTGTTCTCCCAGCCGTAGGCGGTCGCCGCGGCCAGCATCTTGCTGCCCGGGCCGTCACCTGGCACTCCGTCGCGGTACGGAGCGGTGCGCTCGACCTCGTCGGGTGCGTTGCGGCCGAAGTAGATCGTCTGGATCTCGAGTGCCAGCAGGGCCCGAGCGAGGTCGTCGAGGCCATCCGGCAGTTCCTCCCGCGCCTCGCGGGCGACAGCCGCCGCCTCGTTCTCCTGGCGGACGAACATCAGGGTGCGGGCCAGGGCGAAACCGGCCCACCCCTTCTCCTCGGGGTCCTGCAGCCCTTCGTAGCCCTCGCGCAGGTGGGACACCGCTTCATCGCCGCGGATGTCCATCTCCCGCTGACCCAGTTCGTAGACCACCCGCGTGCGCCGCTCGGGCGGCAGCGGCTCGTCGAGCGCCCGCTTCAGGTAGGCGACAGCGGTCTCCGGCGCGCCCTGCTCGGCGGCGGCGTGTGCCGCCCCGACGAGCAGCTCGGCCGCCCACTCCTCGCCCAGCGGCGGCACCAGCAGGAAGTGCGCGGCGACCCGCTCCTTCGCCGCCCCGGCGTCGCGCAGGATCCGCGCGGCGCGGGCGTGGTCGAGCTCGCGCTGGGGTGCCGGCAGGTCCTCGTAGACGGCGTCGCGAACCAGCGGGTGTACGAAGCCGAGAGGCGGCTCACGGCGCAGGATCTCGACCCGCATCAGCTCGCCGGTCGCCCGCGCCACCTCCGTCTCCTCGAGCCCGGCGAGCGCCGCCACCTCGGCCGCCTCGGCGCCCTCGCCGAGCACCGCCAGCGCCCGGGCGACGGCGACCTCGGCGTCGGCGAGCCGCGCCAGCCGCAGCAGCACCGCTCGCGAGACCGCCCGCGGCCCGAGGTCGCGGACCACCGCGACCTGGTCGGTGCGCGGCTCGATCCCCTCCGCCGCCAGCCCCTTCAGCAGCTCGTCGAGCAGCAGCGGGTTGCCGCCGGTGGCGTCGTGGCAGGCGGCGGCGAAGGCGCCGTCGGGGGCGGAGCCGAGCCGGCGCTCGATCAGCCCCGGCATCGCCGCCGGGCTCAGCGGTCCGGGCTGGATCCGCTCGGTGACCGGGTCCTGGGCGATCTCGGCGAGCAGTGCCGGGTCGGTCCCCGGCTCGTTGCTGCGCAGGGTGGCGACGATCAGGACCGGCATCCCCTCGAGCCGGCGGATCACGTAGGCGAGCATCCGCAGCGAGGAGCGGTCGCACCAGTGGAGATCGTCGATCGTCAGCAGCAGCGGCCTGTCGCCGACCAGGTCGAGGGTCAGCCAGTAGAGGCCATGGAGGACCGCGAACGAGGCGTCGCCGCCAAGCGATTCGGCGCCGGGCGGGGCGAACACCGAGGCCGCGACCTCGGCGGCGCCCTCGAACAGCTCGCCACGGTTCGGCCGCGCCAGGAGTGCCGGCTCGAGCATCTGGCGGACGACGCCGAACGGGAACTCGCGCTCGAGCTCCGAGCCGCGCGCCCCGAGCGAGGGGATGCCGCGTTCCTTCGCCGCCTCGCGAGCGGCAGCCAGCAACCGCGTCTTGCCGATCCCCGCCGGCCCCTCGATCAGGGCGGCACGCGAGCGTCCCTCAGCGAGGCCGTCCAGCAGCGCTCCGAGGCTCCCCAGCTCGCTCTCGCGCTCGACCAGGTCCATCAGTCGCGGATGGTCGTCCTCTCGACGCCGTCACCCCTGCCAATGAGCAGCTCCGAGACCATTGTCGGTGGAAAAAGGCCGTGAGCGGCGACGCCGGGGTCGGCCTCGAGCCGCGCCGCCAGCTGCGCCGGGTCGCCGGGGATGGCACCGCGGTAGTCGGCGATCACGCCGCCGTCGGGGCTGGGGGGGACGTCGCGCGTAACCACGTCCGGCCCGAGCCGCGCCAGGGTCGCCGCAGCGCCGAAGCCGAAGACCTCGACCGGCACCGGCCCGCGCAGCTGCTCGACCGGCTTGCTCGAGTCGCCGATCACGACGAACCGCGCCGCCGCAGCGGCGACGATCTTCTCGCGCAGGTGGGCGGCGCCGCCGCCCTTGATCAGCCAGCCGTCGGGCGTCACCTCGTCGGTGCCGTCGATCGCGATGTCGAGGCGCTCGAGCTGCTCGAACGGCTCGACCGGAAGGCCGAGCTGGCGCCCCTGCTCTTCGGTCGCTACCGAGGTGGAGACGCAGCGCAGGCCCTGCAGGCCGCGGGCGGCGAGCGCCGGCAGCAGGAAGGCGACGGTCGAGCCGGTCCCCAAACCGACCTTCATCCCGTCCTCGACCAGCGCCGCGGCGGCCTCGGCGGCGAGCTTCTTCTCCTGGTCGGCGCCTGGCACGAATCCGCACGCTACATTGCCCGAATGACTTCTACTACCGCAGCGACCGCAACCGAGGATTACAAGGTCGCCGATATCGGCCTCGCCGATTTCGGCCGCAAGGAGATCTCCCTCGCCGAGGTGGAGATGCCGGGTCTGATGCAGATCCGCGACGAGCTCGGTTCGAAACAGCCGCTGAAAGGCGCGCGGATCACCGGTTCCCTGCACATGACGGTGCAGACCGCGGTGCTGATCGAGACGCTGGTCGCGCTCGGCGCCGAGGTGCGCTGGGCCTCCTGCAACATCTTCTCGACCCAGGACCACGCCGCCGCGGCGATCGCCGCGGCCGGCATCCCCGTCTACGCCTGGAAGGGCGAGACGCTGGAGGAGTACTGGTGGTGCACCGAGCAGGCGCTCTCCTGGCCCGAGGGCGACGGCCCAAACATGATCCTCGACGACGGTGGCGACGCCACCCTGCTCGTCCACAAGGGCGTCGAGTTTGAGGCCGCCGGCGCCGTGCCGGACCCGTCGACCGCTGACTCCGAGGAGTTCCGGATCGTCCTGCAGACCCTGCAGAACGCCTTCGAGGCCGATCCGCAGCGCTGGACCAGGGTCGCCGCCGGGATCAAGGGCGTCACCGAGGAGACGACGACCGGCGTCCACCGGCTCTACCAGTTCGCCGAGCAGGGCACCCTCCTGTTCCCGGCGATCAACGTCAACGACTCGGTCACCAAGTCGAAGTTCGACAACCTCTACGGCTGCCGCCACTCGCTGATCGACGGCATCAACCGCGGCACCGACGTGATGATCGGCGGCAAGGTCGCGGTCGTCTGCGGCTACGGCGACGTCGGCAAGGGCTGCGCCGAGAGCCTGCGCGGCCAGGGCGCCCGGGTGATCATCACTGAGATCGACCCGATCTGCGCCCTGCAGGCGGCGATGGAGGGCTACGAGGTGCGCCGGGTCGAGGACGTCGTCGAGCGCGCCGACATCTTCATCTCGGCGACCGGCAACCGCGACGTGATCAGCCTCGACCACATGCGGCGGATGAAGCACAACGCGATCGTCGGCAACATCGGCCACTTCGACAACGAGATCGAGATGGCGGCGCTGGAAGAGTCCGATGCCGAGCGGGTCAACATCAAGCCGCAGGTCGACGAGTGGCGCTTCCCCGACGGCCACTCGATCATCGTCCTCTCCGAGGGCCGGCTGCTGAACCTCGGCAACGCCACCGGGCACCCGAGCTTCGTGATGTCGAACTCGTTCACCAACCAGGTGATCGCTCAGGTCGAGCTCTTCACCAAGGCTGAGGACTACTCGAAGCAGGTCTACGTCCTGCCCAAGCACCTCGACGAGAAAGTCGCGCGACTGCACCTGGGCTCGCTCGGGGTTGAGCTGACCGAGCTGACCGCCGAGCAGTCCGCCTACCTCGGCGTTCCGGTCGAGGGCCCGTACAAGTCGGACCACTACCGGTACTAGGAGGGGCCCTCACGGCGCGGGAAGGAGCGGCGGCGTCCCGATGGACGCGCGGCTCTGGCTGAGCACCGGCGGCGAGCCGCCGCGCTCGGTGCCGCTGGCCGGCGAGCGGACCGTGGTCGGGCGCTCGCCGGAGGCGGACGTCGTCCTCGATGACGAGGCGGTTTCCTGGAACCACCTCGAGATCGAACGCCGCGGCGACGTGCTGATGGCCAACGACCTCGACAGCCGCAACGGCACCGCGCTGAACGGCGAGCCGCTCGACCGGCCGCGGCGGCTACGCGACGGCGACACGCTGATCGTCGGCGGCTGCCGGCTGGAAGTGTCGACCGGGGCGGCGACGCCGGTCGGGGCGACGGTCGCCAGCACAGAGCCGGGCGTGGCGCTGAGCGAGGAGGAGCGGGCGACCGCGGCTGCGCTGGTCGCGCCGTACCGCACCGAGGGCGCCTTCGCCGGCCGCCCCGCGACCCGCGCCGAGATCGCCGCCGACCTACACGTCTCCGAGCGCACCGCACAACGCCGTCTCGAGGCATTGGCAACGAAGCTCAACGTTCCGGGCGAGTCCGGCCGCGAACGCCCCCGTCTGGTCGCCGCCCGCGTGATCGAGCTGGGGCTCGACCGCCCCCGCTGAGCTCGACGGGGGAGGGGCGGCACGGTCCGGGCCAAACCTGGCCCGGTCAGGGGCGCCGCTGTCGTTTTCGCGCACGGCTGCGGATCCGATCATCGCTGTGCAAATCGCAATCGCAGCGAAAGGAACCCCAGAATGAGCAAGCGCAACTACATCGTCTCCGTCCTCGTCGCCCTCTTCGGCCTCGCCCTGCCGACGATGGCCTCGGCCGCGCCGCGGACCGGCGCGGTCGTCTACTCCAAGGCCGAGAAAGTCGGCGGCATCGAGGAAGGCGGCCTCTACGCGGTCCGCGACGGTCGTCTCAACCAGCTGACCGAAGATCCTGCCGATGTCGAACCGGCCTTCTCGCCCGACGGCACGGTGATCGCCTTCGCCCGCGGCGGCGACCTCTTCACGGTCCGTCCCGACGGATCCGGCCAGCGCCGTCTGACCAGCGGCACGGAAATCGACTCGCGGCCGATCGTCTCGACCAACGGCCGCTACGTCGTCTTCGAGCGGCGGGCCAGCGAAGGCGCTCCGGCCGACCTCTGGACCGTCGCGATCGGCGGCGCCAACCCCCACCAGCTGACCAGCGGCGGCGCCGACGATTACGAAGCGTCGGTCTCGCCCGACGGCAAGGGGATCGTCTTCGTCCGCTCGCTGCCCGGCGTCGGCGGCGACGTCAACGAGGACCTGTTCTCGATCCAGCCCAGCGGCGCCGGTCTGAAGCGGCTGACCCGGACTGCGCGGATCGACGAGTTCGCGCCCCGCTACTTCGCCGGCGGCATCCTCTTCAGCCGCGGCGACGACAGCGAAACGCCGGCCGCCTACGCCGACGTCTACACGATGAAGCGCACCGGCAAGGTCGTCCAGCCGCAGGTCAAAGGCGTCGGCTCGGCCTACGTCGAAGACGTCTCGCCCGACGGCCACACGTTGCTCTTCCGCCGCGACCAGGGCCTCTGGGCGAAGCGGATCGGCCCGGCCCGCGCCCACAAGCTGACCGAGCTGCCCGACGGCTCGCAGACCACCTCGGTCTTCTCCTCCGACGGCCAGCGGGTTGCGGCGATCGTCGAATTGGAAGAAGAACAGCGGCTGGTCTCGATCAGCGTCGCCAACGGCGCCAGCGTCCAACTCGCCGCCGGCTACGACCTCGCCGAAGGGGCAAGCGAAATTGGCCCCGTGATCGACTGGCAGCCCACGCGCTGATTCTGACGAGTGCCGGGGGCCGATCCGGCAAGGACGACGGGGGTCGGAGTAGCAGCGCTACTTCGGCCCCCTAGGACGCCGCCGGTCGGTCATCCGGTGCCGTCAGACTCAGCGCGTGCCAGCACGTCTGCAGGTCGGATCAACCGTGGCCGGATATCGCATCGATGCCCTCATCGCCCGCGGTGGCATGGGGGTCGTCTACCGGGCGACCCATCTCGGCCTCGAACGGCCGGTGGCGCTGAAGGTGATCGCCCGCGAGCTCGCCGACCGCGGCGGCTTCCGCGAGCGTTTCCTGCGCGAGTCGCGGCTCGCCGCCCGCCTCGACCACCCCTCGGTGGTGCCGATCTTCGACTCGCGCGAGGTCGACGGCGAGCTGCTGGTCGCAATGCGGCTGGTCGAGGGGGGAGACCTGCGGCGGCTGATCGACCGCGAGGGGCCGCTGCCGCCCGAGCGGGCGACCGCCCTGCTCGGCCAGGTCGCCGACGCGCTCGACGCCGCCCACGCCGCCGGCATCGTCCACCGCGACGTCAAGCCCCACAACGTCCTGGTCGAAGGCGACCGCGCCTTCCTCTCCGACTTCGGGCTGGCGAAGGCGCTCGACGAGTCGGGGGCCGCCAGCGGCACCTCGGTGGTCGGCACCGCCGAGTACATGTCGCCGGAGCAGTGGCGCGGCGGCAGCGTCGGTCCAGCCGCCGACGTCTACTCGCTCGGCTGCGTCCTCTTCGAGGCAGTGACCGGGATCCCGCCCTACGCGCGGCGCGAATCGGACACCGAGCCGGAGATCCCGGAGGGGCTCGAGGACGTGATCGAGCGCGCCGTCGCCAAGGACCCGGGCGACCGCTTCCACAGCGCCGGGGCGCTGATCGCCGCCGCCCACCAGCGCCAGGGCTCCGAGCTGCGCCCGACCAAGGTCCTCTCGGCCGAGTGGGAGGAGGCGCGGACCCGTGAGCTCGGCGGTAGCCCCGGACGAACGAGCAGGCGCCGGAGGCGCGGACTCGGATTGATCCTGGGCGGCGCGGTCGGGATCGCCGCTGCTGTCGTCGCCGCGATCCTCGTCCTCGGCGGCAGCGGTGGGATCGACGTGGGGGCCGCGATCCCGGCCGGGCCGGGGCCGCTGCGCGTAGCCGCCAGCGGATCGGAGGCCTGGGTGGTGAGCGAGGCCGACGGCTCGCTGACAACCCTCGACTATCCCCGCTCGGGGCCGGTGCGCAACGAGCGCCGCGACCTTGGCGCCGCTCTCGCCGGGGTCGCCTTCGGCGGTGGCCACCTGTGGGTCACCGAACCGCGCCAGGGACTGCTGCTGCGGGTCGACCCGGCAACCGACAGGGTGACCGAGCGGATCGAGGTCGGCGGCCATCCCGGCGCCGTCGTCTACGGCCGCAACCGCGTCTGGATCGCCGACGAGGAGGGCGCGGGCATCACCGCCGTCAACGCCGCCAGCGGCAAGGTCTTTCGCCGCGGGATCGCCCCCCACGCGGCGCCGCTGCGGCTCGCGGTCGGGGCGGGCGGCCTCTGGGTCTCCAACGCGACCGCCGGCACCGTACGCCGCATCGACCTCGCCACCGCGACCCCCGCGGCGGCGATCGCCGCCGGCCGCGGCCCCGCCGGGATCACCGTCGCCCGCGGCTTCGTCTGGGTCGCCGACAGCCGCTCCGGCACCGTCGCCAAGATCGACCCGGCGATCCGCTCGGTTGTCGACACGGTCGAAGTCGGGGGCAACCCGGGCGGGATCGACGCCGGCCCGAACGTGCTCTGGGTCGCCTCCGCCGACGACGACACGGTCACCAGGATCGACCTCGACAGCGGCGAACCGGAAGGCTCGCCGCTCGTCGTCGGCTCCGCTCCGGGCGCGGTCGCAGTCGGTGGCGAAGCGGTCTGGGTGGCCAACAACGGCGACGGGACCGTGACGCGGATCGAACCGTAGGACGGGGGCGGGGCGGGGAGGGGGCGCGGATGCTGCGAACGGGTGAGCTGAGTAGCGTCCGCGACCCCTCCCCCGCAACCTCGATCATTAGGATCGCGGTATGACGACTTCGCAGATCGACCTCGACATCGACACCCTCTGCATCGACACGATTCGCACGCTGTCGATCGACGCAGTCCAGAAGGCCAATTCGGGCCACCCGGGCGCACCGATGGCGCTTGCCCCGGTCGCCTATGAGATCTGGCAGAACCACCTCCGCTACGACCCCGCCGACCCGACCTGGCCGAACCGCGACCGCTTCGTCCTCTCCAACGGCCACGCCTCGATGCTGCTCTACTCGGTCCTCCACCTGGCCGGGGTCCGCAAGGTCGAAGATGACTACACGCTGACCGACGAGCCGGCCGTCTCGCTGCACGAGATCGAACGCTTCCGCCAGCTCCACTCGCGCACCCCCGGCCACCCCGAGTACCGCTGGACCTCGGGGGTCGAGACCACCACCGGGCCGCTCGGCCAGGGGATTGCGACCTCGGTCGGGATGGCGCTCGCCTCGAAGTGGCAGGGCGAACGGTTCGGCAAGGACCTCTTCGACTTCGACGTCTACACGCTGGCCGGCGACGGCTGCCTGATGGAGGGCGTCTCGCATGAGGCCGCCTCGCTCGCCGGCCACCTCAAGCTCGACAACCTCTGCTGGCTCTACGACAACAACCACATCACGATCGACGGCAAAACCGAACTCGCCTACGAAGACGAC
>Ga0207658_10000713_pt1 | contig 28783 bp, 26 predicted proteins | sample KBSS33metaG_FD_184322 | JGI IMG/M metagenome (GOLD analysis project Ga0207658, IMG submission 184322) | Switchgrass rhizosphere microbial communities from Kellogg Biological Station, Michigan, USA - KBS S3-3 metaG (SPAdes) (version 2) | ecosystem: Host-associated > Plants > Roots > Rhizosphere...
GACAATCTGCCCATAAATGATGGAAAGCAGCGCGGCTAAAGCGCAGCCGCCCTGCCAACCTGTCGATGATTTTAAAGAACAGACCTCCCCTGTTTGGAGGCATCGACAATCCAGTTTTAGGAGATTGGAATGCGGGGATTGAGTGACAAAGTCGCCATCGTTACAGGCGCCGCCGGGCGAATTGGGCGTGCTGTAGTAAAGCGCCTGATCGAAGAAGGCGCAATTGTGACCGTTGCCGACGTCAATGAAGGCGGGGCGCGTGAGGTTGCTGGCGAATATGGTGAACGGGCTTTCGCTTTCGCGTATGACGCTGCTGACGATGTCTCGATCAAGGCTTTGATCGATAAGACCGTGGATCGGTTCGGGCGTCTGCAGATTCTGCACAACAACGCCGCTCTCGTTGACATGGGCGAGCTTGGTCCCGATACCAATGTCTTAGAGACGCCGGCGGCGCTCTGGGACAGCACGATGCAGATCAATGTCCGCGGCTACTTCCTGGCTGCGCGCTATGCGATTCCGCACATGATCGCGGTCGGTGGCGGAGCGATCGTCAACACGAGTTCCGGCGCTAGCTTGTTCGGTGACGATGTCCGCGTCGCCTATGGCACATCCAAAGGCGCGGTGAATGTGCTGACCAAATATATTGCGGCTCAGCACGGGAAGCAGGGCATCCGTTGCAATGCCATCTGTCCGGGCATGATCGCAGATGAAGCGATGTTGAAAGCTGTACCAAAGCTTGCGGCCGTCCATGAGCGTCATAGCTTGCTTACACGTATCGGGCGACCAGACGACATTGCGTCGATGGTGGCCTTCCTCGCTTCTGACGAAGCGTCGTTCGTCACAGGCCAAATCATCTCGGTAGACGGCGGCGAAGCTTCGCATTCGCCTGCCATGGTCGATGCGTTGGAGATGGGGTCGGCTTACGCCTGATGCGCCAGACCTCGTCGCGTGACGGTGAGACGACCGCGCGGGGAGTCGGATAGCGCTCCACACATAGGAGAACGAAATGTCGAATAGTGCAGCTATCGAAGACATGCTGGCGAAGGAGGCTATCCGAAATCTCGTTGGCCAATATTGTCGCGCTGTTGATCGCAACGACCTCGACCTGCTCCGGTCGCTCTACTGGGAAGACGCTCTCGACGAGCATGGCTACAACAAGAGCAACACCGCAAAGGAGTTCATCGACCGAATTCCTGAGTTCACCGGTATCAACTTCATTCAACATAACGTCACTAGCCAAGTCATAGTGGTCAATGGGGACGAGGCCGAAGGGGAATCCTACGTTCTTGCCTATCATAATTACATGACCGAAAACGGACCCGCCGTAATGATGATAGGCGGGCGATATCTCGATCGCTATTTGCGCAAAGATGGCGAGTGGAGGATCCAGCACCGCAAGTGCACCACGGATTGGGGCCACGAATTTCCCGTACCTAGCCTCAATCCGCCCGTGGGCTTCGTCGACGGTGTCATTGCTGCCGGGACGAAGAGCGGCGATGATGTGTCCTATGAATTTTTCAAGCTGTTCAAGCGCGGACAGCGCGTAACCTGAGGATCTACCAAGCCCGGTCGAAACGACGTCGCCGGAGTTGCAACGGTGCGAAATCGGAACGTCCGGGCAAGCGGAGCTTTCCTGAGTCCGGGTTACTGTGGCCGGCCGATTGGCGAGCGCTTCAGTAACCCGGCCGAGGATCAGGGGAACCGGTTCTTGGAGGAATAATCACGCTGAAAATACGCTGTGGATCGTGAGACAGAACACGGCAGCGTAGAACAGCCGTCCTGAGCCGGGCTCCGGTAGGACGCCAGCGAAAGTGGGAGGGGGCAATGTACAATCGTCTTTATGCTGTGGTTGCAGCGCTTGTTCTTGCCGGATGCTCGGGCACCAGCGGGAAGACCGATGGAGCGGGTGCCGCCGATCCCGCCAACTGGGCAGCGCACAGCGGCGGGGACGATGAATCGGCCTATAGCCGGCTGGACGAGATCGACCGTGGCAACGTCAAGAAGCTGGGTCTCGCCTGGTATCTTGATCTTCCGGGCGAGGCGGCGCTCGAGGCGACCCCGCTGGCAGTGGATGGCGTGTTGTATTTCACGGGCAGCATGTCTGCGGTCTATGCGGTCGATGCACTGACCGGCAGGCAGCAGTGGCGCTATGAGCCCGAGGTCTGGAACCACATGCCGCAGCATATGCGCAAGGGCATGGCGGTGAACCGGGGCGTCGCCTATGCGAAGGGTCGCATCTTCGTCGGCGCGATGGACGGGCGCGTGATCGCCCTCGACGCCAAGACGGGCAAGCAATTATGGACCGCCGAGTCGATCGCCGCCGATGCGCGCCGCACGATCAGCGGCGCCCCGCGCGTCTGCGACGGCAAGGTCATCATCGGCAACAGCGGCGGCGACTGGGGCGAGCGCGGCTATGTCACCGCCTTTGACGAGGCGACCGGTAAGCAGGCCTGGCGCTTCTTCACCGCGCCCGGCGATCCCGCCAAGGGCTTCGAGGACGACGCGCAGAAGATGGCGGCCACCACCTGGCGCGGCGAATGGTGGAAGACGGGCACCGGCGGCACCGTGTGGAACGGCCTGACTTGCGACACCGAGCTCGACCGCCTCTATATCGGTACCGGCAATTCGGGACCTTATGATCCCGAGGTGCGCAGCCCCGGCGGCGGCGACAATCTGTTCCTCGTGTCGATCGTCGCGCTCGATCCGAAGACCGGCAAATATATCTGGCACTATCAGATGAACCCGCGCGAAGCCTGGGATTACAAGGCGACCGCCGACATGGTCTCGGCCACGATCGAGATCGACGGCAAGCCGCGCAAGGTGCTGATGCAGGCGCCGACCAACGGCTTCTTCTACGTCCTCGATCGGGTGACCGGAAAGCCGATCTCGGCCGAGAAGATCACCAAGGTGACCTGGGCCGACCGGATCGACATGAAGACCGGCCGGCCGGTCGAGCGGCCCGGAATCCGGCTGGAGAACGGCCCGATCACGATGTGGCCGAGCCCGTCGGGTGCGCATAACTGGCAGGCGATGTCGTACAATCCGCGCACCGGGCTGGTCTATATTCCGGCGACGAAATTGGCCGCGCGCTACTCTCGGATGTCGGCCGACGGCAGTTCGGTGGACTTCACCGGGATGAAGGGCGCCATCGATATGACGCCGGCGAAGGTCGATCCCGATGACGGCACCGCGACCTTGCTGGCGTGGAACCCGGTGACCCAGAAGAAGGCGTGGGAGGTCAAGCAGCCATCCTTCTGGAACGGCGGCGTGATGTCGAGCGCGGGCGACCTCGTCTTCCAGGGCAACGGCGCCGGCTGGTTCGAGGCGTTCGATGCCAAGACCGGCGAGAAGCTGTGGCGCTTCAATGCCGGCCACGGCATCGTCGGTGCACCGATGACCTATACGGTCAAGGGCAAGCAATATGTTTCGATCCTTGTCGGTTGGGGCGGCGGCGTGATGTGGAGCGAGATTACCAATCAAGGCTGGAAATACGGTGCCCAGCCGCGCCGGCTGTTGACCTTCGCGATCGACGGCAAGACTTTGCTGCCGCCCTCGGCGCCGGCCGACATGACTGTGCGGCCAGTCGACGATCCCAAGATGAAGCTCGACGAAGCCATGGTGAAGCGCGGTGCGGTTACCTTCGCCGTCAACTGCGCAACTTGCCACGGTCTGGAGATGGTCTCGCCCGGCGTCCCCGCGCCTGACCTGCGCGAATCGCAGATCGCGCTGTCGCTCGACGCGATGCTAACGGTCGTGAAGGGTGGCGCGCTGGTCAGCAACGGCATGCCCCGCTTCGACGACCTGACAGAAGCACAGGTCGCAGACATCCACCAATATATCAGGGCTGGAGCCCGCCAGGCTATGGGCAAGCGTCCCCGCGTAGTTCCCAAAGCTCCCACAGCGCACTTTTGAGTACCATGGGCCTGCTGCTCGATGCCTTCGCAGCTACCGAATGCGACAACTACCTCAGAAACAGCGGACATGGTCCGTCACAACGGGAAATGCTCTAACCAGCAGGCCGACCTAAGGCTATCCATGCATTTCGTCGGAGAGAATGTTGATTGCGCGCTCCGGGCACAACCTGGCCGCGCGCTTGGCTTTGGCCTCATCATCGGGCGATACGTTGAATGGCTGCATACGGTTGTAGCCGTCATCATCGAGTTCGAAGAGTTCCGGCGTGTTATTGAAGCACATGGCGTGCCCTTGGCAGCGGCCGTGATCCACGACGACTTTCATAATATCCTCTGCATCATCACTATGGAAGCGTCGGTTCAGTCCGCGCGCCGCGAACGAGCCTGCCCGGAAGGCGGCCAGTGTGTTTCCCGCCACGATATGTCACTTCCCCCGAAAGGATGGTGGCCCGATAACCGTCGGCTCGTTGCAGAATGCGTCGGCCCTGTGACGGTAGGTCGTAGCTGATTTGGGGCTTGCCGAGCCGCATTGCGTCCAGGTCGATCACGTTGACATCCCCCTTATAGCCAGGGCGGAGCTGTCCTCTGTCCAGCAGGCCGACGGCCTCGGCAGGATCGGCAGTCAGCATCTTGATTGCTTCAGCAGGGGTCAACCTTTCTCCGTCGCGATCGCGCGTCCAATGGGTCAGAACGAACGTCGGATAGCTAGCGTCACAGATCAGTCCATAATGCGCGCCGCCATCGCCGAGCGCGACGACCGTTTCGGAGTGGCGCATCATCGCGAGTGCTGTGTCCAGCGAGCCTTCGGTGTAATTTGTGATCGGCAGATAGAGGAGCCGATGACCTTCATTCTCCAGCAAAGCATCGTAGGCCACCTCCCAAACCGAAGCGCCGGAAAGTTGCGCGCGACTAGCAAGATTCTCGCTGAGGGGCCGCTCGTAATCAAAGCGCTCGTCCATGACGAACATCTTGTCCACCAGACTGATCAACCAGATCAGGTGCTGGTTTAGATGCTGGGCGTCCTCGGACAAAATGCGCGCTCGCCGGCTAGGTTGCCGCATCTCCTCCACCCTTTCGGAGAGCGGCAGGTGTTCGATTTCCGCATAGGATGGACGGAAGGAGAATGGGTTGAAGGACAGATCGAGCCCATAGCTGATGCCTATTGCCCGCGCGGCCACCTGCCCACGAATCTTAATCCCGTCGGCATTTGCCTGTTCGATCAGTTCAAGCTGCCTGCGCCAGCCAGCCGGATCCGAATCGATCTGGATGAGCGTATAGGAAAGAGGCCTGCCCGCTGCCGTCGCAAATCGACGCATCAGGTCGAAATCGGCGGTATCGTCATAAGGAAGGCCGGGGAAATCGGTGATAAACTCAAGAACCCCTTTGTTCGTGTTACGCATGCCGCGTGCCAGGGCGAGCAACTCGGCCTCGGTCGCGGTTTCAGCCGGAGCGAGTGTTCCATCGACGGCGCGATGCGCGAGAGTATGCGAGGAGCTGACACCGATCGCGCCAGCTTCCAGGGCCTCTTCTACGATGGCGGTCATGTGGGCGAGATCCGCGGCGGTGGCCGGCTCGCGATCCGCGCCGCGCTTACCCATCACGTAAACACGCACGCAGCCGTGCGGAAGCTGCGCGGCGAAGTCGACGTCGCAATGGCGTTTCTCCAGCGCGTCCAGATATTCGGGAAAAGTTTCCCAATTCCACGGTAGTCCTTCTGCCATCACCGCTTCGGGGATGTCCTCCACGCCGGCCATGACCCCGATCAGAAGATCGCGCTGCTCAGGCTTGCAAGGGGCGAAGCCGACCGCGCAATTACCCATCACGACGGTGGTGACGCCATGTTCCGAAGACGGCACGATGCGGTCCTCCCACAATATCTGGCCATCATAATGTGTATGGATATCGACGAAGCCCGGCGTCACGGCGCACCCCCGCGCATCGATCTCCTCTCGCCCTTTTTGGTCGATTGCCCCGATCGCGACGATGCGCCCCTTCTCGATGGCGACGTCGGCTGCGAAGGGCTCAGTTCCGGTGCCGTCGTAGACCAGGCCGTTTCGGATCACGATGTCATGCATGGGCGGTCTTTCCGCTCCAGACCAGAGGCAGCCGGTCTACCGTATATACCAGGCCGGCGTGCATCACCGGCACATCATCCGGGTTGAGACGGAACGCCGGGACGCGATCGAACCATTCCACCAGCACGTTCCGCAGTTCGAGCCGTGCGAGGTGGGAGCCGAGACAGCGATGGATTCCGGTGCCAAAGGTGACAGGCGGGATGTCGCGGTTGAGGATTATCTCCTCAGGATCGGTGAACACCTTGCCATCCAGATTCGCCGCAGGGACGAGAAGATGGACGCGATCGCCGGGCTGAAAGTGCACACCGTCATATTCGGCATCGCGCGTGACGGAGCGGAGCACCGAGCTCACCGCGTAACGGCGCAGGAACTCCTCCACGATAGCCGGGACAAGCTGACGTTCCTGGCGAAGCCGCTCCTGCAGTTCTGTGTCCCGGGCAAGGTGCAGCATTGCGAAGCTCATGGCGTTCGTTACGGTGTCGAGTCCGGCGTTCGTTAACAGGAGAAGATAACGTTGCATCTCGTCGAACGTGGGATGGCGCTCGCCGAGCCGGGCGTCCAGAATCCGACTGATCATGTCGTCTTCCCGTTGCGCCATACGCGCTTTAATGATCGGGTTCAGGATGGTTTCGAGTTGCTCCTCGAAGATAGCATCGCGGCGAACCGCATCCCCTTCAGCGAGGACGGCTATGATCAACCGGCGGAGTTCGGCCATGTTTTCGACGGGCAAACCTAGCATCCGCATGAAGATGATAACCGGAAGCGGTTCCGCGACATCAGTGACAAAGTCGCAACGCCCGCTCGAGGCAACATTCTCGATGAGCTCCACGATCATCTCGCGGATCATCGGAAGCATCGCGTTGACATTTTTCGGCGCGAAAGCCTGGAGTAGCACGCTGCGATAGTTGCGGTGCTCAGGTGGATCGGTTGCGATCGGCAGCAACTGCCGCTTCGCCCCCGCGTTGCTCGAGAAGGTGTCCGTATCGTGCGCCACGTGGAAAACCGCTTCGTGCGATTGCACGACCCAGTGACCGCCATATCGCGGCGTAAAAAAAATCCCTGGCGCGCGCTTTGCCAGTTCAAGCAGGCCCTTATGGGGATCGGGGCTCAACAGGGGGTCACCGACGAAGTCGAAATCGAACACCCGTGCTGGCGGCACATGAGGAGGAATCCCGGCAGCTATTTGATTCACGTCGCTCTCCTGACTGCCGATTCTATGTATGCGTGACTTAGAATGTCAATCAGATGATAGGCGTAGCGATAAGTGACGCCAACCCCGGAGGTCAAAGGGGCGGCGTCAATTTGCAAACGGAGCCTTCGCTGGATTTGGTTCCGCGGCCGTGCCGCATCTCGACACGCAAAGGAAATATGCGGATCGATCCCAGCGTTTTCGCGTGCAACTTGAAAACAAGCGCTATTAAATTGGCTTACCTGGCTTACTCGCCGAATTGGGCCTGCTGGGTGCCGTCCATGGAGATACCAGCACTAGCGGACGCCAAGAGGGTGAGCGTTTCGGAACTGGCGAACTGAATGTCGGCATGAGCGACTGCGCCTTGTCGGGACGCGGCCGCTCCCGTAAAGCATTGAGCAAGACCGCAGCACCCGGCTCAACGCAACAGGCATGACTTCCATTAGGGGTCGACTTGAACCTTTCAGAAATTCAGGAATCCATCATTACAGCAGCCGAGCAGCTTTTTGGAAAGCTTGGCGTGGATGCAGTATCGATGAGGGCGATCGGCGCTGCGGCTGGGTCGGGAAACCACTACACGGTCCAATATCATTTCGGATCGAAGGAAGGGCTTATACGAGCCATTCTTCTGAACCGGGCACGGGTCCTTGAACGGTATCGAGGCGAGTTTCTGGCGGAAGTGACAGCTGCCGGGAAGCTAGGGGATGCTCGCGAACTCGTGCGCGCGCTACTTATGCCGATGGCCATGCAAACGGACGATAACGGGCATCATAGCTATGCGTCCTTCGCAATCCACCTCTATTGGCTGTCAAAGGCCAGCGCGACCTGGATGGAGTCGCATGAGTTCTCGCCGATGATGCTCCATATCCTTGACCTCCTCCGCCCGCTCATGGATTTGCCACCCGACCTGAAAGAGTCACGGCTGCGCAACGGAACGCTGTATTTCCTGCAGGTTTTGGTGGAGTGCGACCGGGCGCGGGCAGCGGGCACACCATATGAACGACCAGATAGCGAATTCTGGGAAGATGCTATCAGTGCGATCACGGCATCCTATCTCGCACCGCGCGAGAAAACTTTCTAAACCATCACGGGGAGGCCGTTCTCAGTCCATCTAAGCGGAGGTCAGGGAGTCGGCGGATCGATCGCGAAAACGTAGATCGCGTTACCGTTGTTCGGCAGGAAGATCTTACCGATCTGCCCGGTGACGAGCGCATAGGCGCCGAGCGTGCCGGCGGGCACCGCGATATATTGGCGGCCCTTGGCCGAATAGCTGATCGGGAAGCCATGGGCCGGCGCGCCGAGCCGCGTCTGCCACAGGACCTTGCCGGTCTTGCTGTCGAAGGCCCGGAAATAACGGTCGGCGTCGCCCACGAAAACGAGCCCGCCCTTGGTGGTCAGCGCCGCCGTCGTGAAGGGCGTGCGCTGCTGATAGTCCCAAACCTGCTTCAGAGTGCGGACCTCATAGGAGGCAAGCTTGCCGAAATTGCCATTGCTGCCCGGCATCTCGATGGGACCCGGCTTGGCAGACACTCCGCCCAGGCCGCCGCCACCAACCTTGAACTCGACATCGCCGCCTCCGACGCCACCGCACATCTGCAGCAGCGGGATGATCAGCGATTGGCTGGCGGAGTCATAGGCGCTCGCCTGCCAGTCATGACCACCGAAGGTGGTGGGGCAGGTGAGGATATAGTCGCCCTTCTTCGCCGCCACGATGCTCGGGCGGTAGGTCAGGCGACCGGTCTTGCGGTCGACCTTTGAATAGACGTCCTGATAGACGGTCTCGGCGACATCGACATAGGCGCCGGTGCGGCGATCCAGCTTCCACAACAGGCCGTCCTTGCCGATCGTCAGCAGGCTGGGTCGGCCGTCGATATCGACCAGCACCCGTTCGAACACGTTGTCGAGGTCGAGCGTCTCGCCCGGATTATGCTGGAAATACCATTTCAGCTTGCCGGTGCGCGGATCGAGCGCGAGCGTCGAATTGGTGTAGAGCACGGCGTCATTCACCGTCATGCGCCGGCTACGGGCGACCCAGGGCTTGGCCTGCGCCGTACCGATGTAGAAAGTGTCGAGCGCGGCGTCGTAGCTGCCCGCGATCCAGCTGTCGCCACCGGCCCGGAACTCTGCCGGAAGCCCCGCCCAACTGTCCCCGCCCGGCTGGCCCGGCTGCGCGACCGTGGCGGTGCGCCACAATTCGCGGCCGGTTTCCGGATCGTGGCCGGAGATGAAGCAGGGCGTGGTCTTGAACCGCTCGCAGCCGTTGATGCCGCCGACCACCACGCCATGCGCGATGATCGGTCCGGCCGTCTGGGTGAAGCCGTCGGAGGTTTCGGCCTTTTGCGTGCGCCACAATTGCTGGCCGGTGCGGGCGTCGATCGCGACGAGCGAGGCGTCCTGCGTGGCGACGAACAGGCTGGTCCCGTAGATCGCCATGTTGCGCACCGGGCCCAGCGCGACCTTGGCGCCATCGGGCCGCTCATAGCGATACTTCCAGATGAAATCGCCGGTCGCGGCGTCGAGCGCCTGGACCCGCCCGCCCGGCGCCTGTATATACATCACCCCGTCATGGACGATGGGGGTGGGCTCGTTGGTGCCATCGGGCAACGCCATCACCCAGGCGAGCTTGAGCGAACCGACATTGGCGGTGTCGATCTGGTCAAGCGGGCTTTCGCCATGGCCGTCGCGGGTGCGGCGCCAGTTGAGCCAGTCGCCGGGAGGCGGCGTGGTCAGCATTGCCTCGGTCACCGGCGTGAACGTTTCGAGCGCGCTGTTGCGCACCGCCATCGCGGCGAACATCTGGGCCAGCGCCTTGTCGGCGGCGGGATCGGAATGGGAGCTGGAACCGAGCACCGGGACATGTTCCTCGCTCGCCCCGGCGCTGCTTTTCACAGCGGTGGCGGCGGCGGCCGAGGCGATCCGCACCGGCTTGCCCAGGGTCAGCGGCGCGCTGTCCGCGGCATAGCCGTTGTGCGACAGGATATAGGCGGTCAGGTTCACATATTCGCGGTCGCTGAGCGAGTTTTCAGCCCCGGGCGGCATCATCGCCTTAATGAAGGCAAACAGCTGATCGCTGTTCTGCGGGCCCCATTTGTCGAGGAAGGCCTTGCCGGTCAGCGGCGCGCCGTGGGAGCCGCCCTGCAGACTGCTGTCATGACAGATGGCACAGTTGGCTTCGAAGCTTTCATGGCCCTGATCGATCTGTGCGGAGGCCGTCAGGCCCTGCTGCGCGGGGCTGCCTCCATTCATCGCCAGAAGCGCAAGGACAGCGGCGGATACAGAGGTCTTCAGTGCCCAGTTCATAGATCTTCTCCCCGATGAGAGGCCGATAGGGATATTTGGCTGTAAAAGCTACTCCGGGGCGGGCGTTTGAGGAAAAAAAAGGCCGATCTGTCGGCTTCGCGAAGAAATACGTCCAATTTGGTCGGATGTGCTCAGTTTTGATCGTTCGGCGCGCTCGCGATCCCGTGCGTGTTTCCCTATCTGCATTCGTTCGCATGATTGGACTGATGGCATAATTAAGAAAATGCCATGAGCCGGCGGCGGCAGCTTTGTGCCTTAGTCGTCAGTGGCCGATCCGGCATAGTCAAGCAGTCTGGCGTTCGCTGTGGCTACAGCGGCTATTGTCGACATTACTGTCCATATAGGTGACTATTAAGGAACTGTGGGTTGGTACGACGATGCATTTCAGAATACCGCGGCGGCGCCGCTCTTCACAATAAATTGACGTTAAACCGTAAAAGGTGATAAGCGGATAAGCGTCTAAGTGTAAATGATGGAGTGCAATCATGGGCGAGGTAACACGCTGGACGGTCAACGTCGCGCCGGAGACGGACATTGAAGTCCGCACCTATCTCGCCCAGCGCGGAATGAAAAAGGGCGACCTGTCTCGGTTCATTGAAGACGCAGTGAAATGGCGGCTGCTGGACCTGACGCTCTTGGAGGCGAGATCCGGCTTTGAGGATTTGTCGCCCGATGGGATGGATTCGTTGATCGACGAAGCCTTGGCAGACACGCGGAAGCATTGAATTCATGCGTGTCGTCATCGACACCAACGTGCTCATCAGCGCGTTGCTTTACGACCGATCCCTTCCTTATCAGCTGGTCTCTCTGTGGCGTCAGGGACGTTTTACCCTCCTGACATCAGAGGAGCAGCTCAACGAGCTGCGAAGGGTCACGCGATATCCCAAGATCCGCAGCCGCCTGACACCCGCCCTTGCTGGCCGCCTTATCAATGACCTTAAAGCAGTAGCGGACGTATTCACTGCTCTCCCACAGGTTTTGGTGTGTCGCGATCCCTGGAATAACTATCTGCTGGCAATGATTGAGGTCGGCAATGCGGACGTACTCATCACAGGCGACAAAGCCGACCTGCTCAGTCTCGGTGGCCATGCGGGCGCCGCCATCGTGACGGTAAGGGAGTTTCTGGATCAAATAGGCGGAGGCAAATCAAGGGGGAGTTAGCGTCACGTCGAGAGTGTTCATGTCACTTAGCTGCCTTGACCACGTTTCGCGCGCGCTTCAGTGAAGCTGGCTGAGACGACATGATACGCAAAACGCGGTGAAATCCCGGAGGACCCGCTGACTGCCTTCCCTCTTTGGAAACGTCTCCAAACACTGACCAACCGTGCCTTTTCCAGCTCTACAACTCAACTTCAACGATGATATAGAAGGTTGTCGTAATTTTATAAGTATCTGAGAACTACAATATTATCGGGTTGGCTGCTTGCGGGAGCGAACGTGTGACGAACCGATATTTGACGGAACAGTTGACGCGGCGCACCATCCTCGGCGCGATCGCATGCGGAGCCGTGGCCGCCTGCACCGGCCCGGTAACCAAGGGAGGCAAGCTTTTCATCGGTGATCAGCGCGGTGGCTCCCCATCTCATTGATCACAGCCAGAAGATGATGGTTGCGGCGATGGCGATGGCGGACATGAAGGTGTGGGCACAGCGGTCGTAGCGGGTTGCGATACGCCGCCAGTCCTTGAGGCGTGCGAACAGGTTCTCGATCTTGCGGCGCTGGCGGTAGAGCTGTTTGTCGTAGCCGTGCTGGACCATACGATTGGCGGTAGGCGGAATGCATGGCGCGATGCCGCGAGCGGCAAGAGCTTTACGGAACCAGTCGCTGTCATAACCCTTGTCGGCCAGCAGTTCCTTGGCCTTCGGCAACTGCGGGAACAGCAGGACTGCGCCTTTGTGGTCGCTCATCTGCCCCTCGGTGAGCAGCATCATGATCGGCCGCCCCTGGCCATCGCAGACGGTGTGGAGCTTGCAGTTCAGCCCACCCTTGGTGCGCCCGATACATCGGGAAAGAGCCCCCCTTTTAAGAGGCTCGCTGCCGTGCGGTGGGCCTTGAGATGCGTCGCGTCGATCATGATCCGGTCGGGTTCCCCGGCTCGTCCGGCCAGTTCGGCAAAGATCCGGTTGAACACCCCAAGCCTGCTCCAGCGCACGAACCGGTTATAGATCGTCTTGTGCGGTCCATAGCACTTGGGGGGCATCACGCCACATCAATCCGTACTTTACGACATAGACAATGCCCGAGACGATCTGGCGATCATCGACCCGTGGAATGCCATGCGAAAGCGGGAAAAACGGCTCGATCCGGCGCATCTGCGCCTCACTCAGCAAGAACGGAACATCCAATTTCAGCGCCTCCTCGACACTGATGTTGAATCAATCCCGCATCGCAGATGCAAGCAATTTAATGGGTCCTGACCCTAGTTGTCTGGTTGCGACACATCATTGGCGTAATATAATGAATAAAGTCCCACGAAAATATACCATTTTCATAATTAGAAGAAAATAGAGCGTCAGTTCATCGATTCTCTCTTGAGGTTTAAGTCAATTTGTGTAGTTTTTCACTCCAACGGTCTGCCACGGGGCTTTTTTCTGTGATAAATCAGGACGGAAAGACTATGTCTTTCCCAACCGACGGAGCTTTGCTCCGGGCAGCAAGGGCGATCGTGTCGTATACGCGATGTTGCGAACAATTCGATTTCACAGCCCAAATTGCCCGTTTTTCTGCTGGAGAGCCGTTATGACTCGCGGTGTGATGCAATTTTTACTTAGATTCCTGCGCCACATCAGCGCATTGCTGTACGTTTGCTCAATCGTGCCGGCCAGCGCGCAGACATATGTTGCACCGCCGCCGATACCGCCCGGAGTGATGTGGCACGTTGCTATTCCCAATGCCACCAATCCTGAAAACTACGGCAGCGCTGGATTGGCATGCCAAAGGCAGCATCAACGCTTCAATCCCGGGGCGACTTATCAGTCGCCGGTTTATGCGCGCTGGGATACGTATGGATGTCAGTGGGATATGAATTCACCTGGCGCGGGCACGACATTTCCTTCAATCGTTTGGATGGTTTGCCCAAATGGCTGGGGGCTGGTTTCGCCCGGCCGGTGCATCAGAGGAGGGCGAGACAAGGAGCCACAATGCGACGCTTGCGATGCGGCGCGTCGCAATGCTCAATCTTCCTTGCCAAGTGGTGGCAGTGGCACGACCGGTGGTGGATCGGGTGGCGCCTTTCAATCAGGCTCTTCGCCGGTGGCATCAGGTCCTCAGCCTTCAGTGGGCGATCCAATCGCGCTCAATTATTCGGCATTGGTTGAAGAAGAAACCGATTACAGCACCGCCGATGGACTATTCGGCGTCAAACGGATTTATCGAAGCCGACAACGCGATCCTGTTGAGTGGATGTCTACCTCGGAAATCGCCGGCTTCGGGTTGCTTTGGCATGGACTAATTCCAGGAAGAATAACTGTCGGCGGGAACGGAGCTGAGCAGCTCGAATATCTCAGCAGCACCGGTGGTCTCAGTAAGTTCTATACTGACCGCTGGAATGGATCGAATTTGACGTGGTCGTGGGAGAACACGAGGCGCCGTATATCGATGATAGCGACGCCGGCGGATCGCTACACATATTTTTATACGGATCCATCAGTTCTCAATGGACCTGCAGAGATGCGTTTGGATCTAGCAAACGGCGATTACATTCTGTTTCGGCGCGCTGGTACTTTTAACGCCAATGATCAGCTGAGATTCCTCGTTCCCATCGAGCAGGGATTTGCGAGCGGATACAAGATCTGGTTCGAATACCCCGACGCAGGCCAATTCCCCAACCGCATTCATGATAGCCTCAACCGCGAGATGTTGCTGACCTGGGAGACGCCGACGTTCAGCGGGGGAGAGAGCTATTCCAACACCGTGCCCTATGCCGTTATAAAACAGATCGTGCTCCCCGACACTTCCAAGCTTGTCTACACATACGGTTTTGGAGGCTCTTCCAGCATCGAAGGCAGTCGCGCGGACAGGCTTGAACATGTCGAACGGCAGACTTCGACGGGATCGGTGTTGTGGGCCAGGTCCTATATCCACGAGGATACAAGATTTCCTTATGCTCTGACAGGGATTCTCGACCAGAACAACGTCCGGCTTTCCACTTACGCCTATGATGCGGCTGGATTGGTGGCGTCCACGGAGCGCACAGGCGGCGTGGATCATTATACGATCGCAAATTATGAAAGCCAAGAGGGCGACTATTTTAGTAATTATCGTAAAAGAGAGGTTACCAACCCGCTTGGCCGGCGGGAAGATTATGTTTTTTTCAATGGATATGGATCAGCCCCCACTCAGCTTCTTTCCATAACTGGGCAGGCTACCGCTCATGTGCCGGCCGATATCGCTACGTTCGGTTTCAACGACACATGGTATAATATGGGGCTCAGATCGAAAACGGATCAGCTAGGTCAAGTAATCGGTCTGGACAGTGATTCGGTCTTGCGGCCCACGACAATAACTGAAGCCTATGGCACGTCGTCCCAGCGTGACACGCAGATGAGCTGGCACACCAACTTCGATCTCCCGACGCGCGAGGAGCGGCCGGGCTTGCGGATAGAGTATAGCTACGCGACGACGGGCCAATTGTTGACGCGCACGGAGACGGACACGACCACCCAGACGGTTCCGTATTCCACGGCCGGTCAGGCGCGGACCTGGACCTATAGCTGGGCGACGACCGGGCGGCTGCTGTCAATCAACGGCCCGAAGCCACTTACGGCCGGCAAGGATGACACGCTCACCTTCACCTACGACACCGCGGGCAACCTGCTGACCTCGACGAATGGGTTGAGCCAGGTCACGACCTTTGCCGGCTACGACGCCAATGGCCGTCCGGGCACAATGACCGATCCGAACGGGATCGTGACCCAGTTCACCTACGATGCGCTGGGCCGCACGACGGTGATCAACGTCAAGCACCCAACCTCGTCGGCGAGCGATTCGATCACGACGATCGACTATGATGCTGAGGGTCGTGTGGTGGGCGTCACGCCGCCTGCGATCGACAAGCTGTTCATCGACTACAACACCGCCGGCCAGGTGACCGCCGTCCGCGCGGCCTCGGGCGAGCGGATCGACTTCGTCAACAACGCGATGGGCGGGGTGACGTCGGAGACGGTGAAGCGGACGAACGCGACCGTGGCGCGTCAGGTGACGCGGACGTTCGACGAGTTGAACCGGATGCTGACGGAGACGCTGGGACCGGGCCGCACGACAACCTGGGCCTATGACAAGCTGGGCAAGGCGACGCAGGTGACCTCAGCGCGCAGCAACGCGACGCAGCTGGCATTCGATCCCTTGAACCGGCTGGCGCAGACGGTGGCGCCGGACACAGGGACGACCGGGCTGAGCTACACGCCGTGGGACGATGTGGCGACGCATACCGATGCGGTGTCGGTGCAGACGAGCTATGTGCGCAACGGCTTCGGGGAGGTGATCCAGGAGACATCGCCGGATCGTGGCACGAGCATCTATTATTATGACCAGGCGGGCGACATGACCGCGAGCATCGACGGGCGGGGCCAGCGGGTCGATCTCGTGCGCGACATATTGGGGCGGGTGACCAGCAAGACGCCGGTGGGCCTTGCGGGCCAGGCGATCACCTACAGCTATGATGCGGGCGGGATCGGCTCCTACCAGAAGGGACGTCTGACCAAGGTGGTGGATAGCTCGGGGACGACGCTGTTCCAGTACGACCATCATGGCTACATGCTGGTGAAGCGCCAGACGATCCGGGTGCAACCTTATAGCGACCATCCTTACGGAATATATGACGCGCCGGCGTAGGGATCATAGGCATTGTTGCGCTGCGGCGAGGGTGGAGGGGTTTCCATTTTAGCTTCGGTAAAAGTCGGCCCTGCGTTTTCTTGCCCCGCAGCCATCGCGCTCAATCCTTGAGCGATTGTCGAGGCGCCAAATATAACGAAGCAGCCGAGGACGACCGTTGCGCCGTGGCGAATGTTGACGCGACCGGATAGCATCAAGAACCCGATCGATGCGACAGCAATGACCGCGATCATTTGGGCAACCGACCCCAGCACTGTTCCCTGCAGCCATAAAACCGCATCAACGATGGCATTGGATGGGGCAGGATCGGCAAGCGATTGTTCCATCATCAACGCTCCCGATGCGTGACCTGCCAAACACACCCAGTTGGGCTATCCGACAAAGGGTTGGTGCCGATTCAATATCACCTCAGTGATATCGCGTCGACCTGCAGTACGGCCTAGCTGGACGAATACATCGACCGTTTGCCGAATGTAATGGCGAACATCATCCCGGTTGAGGCGAGAGCTTCCTTGCAGCACAAGCAATGCCACCTGTTCGACCGCACTCTCAGCACTATCCGCGTGGACGGTGGTCATCGAGCCAGGGTGTCCGGTGTTGATAGCCCTCAGGAACGCATAGGCCTCTTCACCGCGCAGCTCACCCAGAATGATACGATCCGGCCGCATGCGAAGCGATGCCGACACCAGATCATTGGCACTTACCCGCGCCTCACCGAGTGCGGAACGTGCCGCCAGCAGTCCAACCGCATTGGAATGATGAATCTGGAGCTCAGGCGTATCCTCGATCAGGATCAGCCGCTCGTTGGATGGAATTTCTTGCATGAGCGCATTGAGAAAGGTCGTTTTGCCGGTCGATGTGCCACCGGACACAAGAATGTTCTTCCTAACGCGTACCGCGGCCCTAAGCAGCCCCGCAAGATCGCCCGCCTCAAGTAGGGCGGCTAAGGTCTCATCGCCCTTTTTGCCACCCAGCATATCGTCACTGCGTGTATTATCGAACGCTCCAGTAGAGACATAATCGTCCAGCGTCAGGTCCGACGATATATGTTTGCGAATCGCAATGGCCATGTGACCGCGCGTCGCAGGCGGTGCGATGATCTGAATACGCGCGCCATCTGGAAGCGAAGCGGATAATAAGGGGTGTTCGCGGCTGATGGCCTGATATGCGATCGCCGCAACTTGGCGCGACAGGCGCCCAAGAAGAGTTTTATCAAGCGCCGGAACAGCATGTCGTTCGGTCGTCCCGCCGAGTGTTTCGGTCCAGGCCTCGCCGGGCCGATTGATATAAATGTCGGTTACGTCCGCGCGGGCAAGGATCTCGGCAAGTGGCGCCAGAAAGCTTTCGAGATAGATACCGGTTCCCGCCACTGGCCTCAGTGGCCCTGGTCGGGCATGGTGAAGTCGAGATCGCGCGCCACGAAAATGCTGATGCTGGTGCCCCGTGCAACTTTGAGCGTCGGCGTGATCTTCGTGGGCTGCACCGCCTGGGTGGTTGTCCCGGTTAGGCTGCCGGGAAGCAACACGACCGACCTGCTGGCCGAACTCGCTGCAAGTGCTACGCCGGCATCCAGCGTCGATTGCAAAAGCGCGCCAGAAAAGCGCTCAAAAAAATGACTGTTCACCTTGGCATCGACACCCCCTCTCCCGAGCGTATCCGTGGCCGGCGATCCGATCGCGATAGTGACGCCATCTGGGCGGATAAGCCGATTCCACGCGATAAGTGCCCGCTTCTGGCCCGGCGCGACATCGGCGCCATAGTCCCCGATCAGCCGGCTGCCGCGCGGAATGAGGATACGCGTCCCGTCGAAGCCCTTTACATCGCGCGACACAATGGCACGCGCAAAGCCGGCTTGCGTAGAGTTGAACGCCGTTTCGAGCACGGCTGGAATCAACGTCCCCTGTGGCACCGTCGTTGCCTTGTTCGCAAACATGCCCGCACGGGTACGGCCCCCCGAACTGTCGCTACGCCCCGATCTTACACCAACAGAGGTTGGTATTGGAGCAGAGAGGGCGTCAGCTCCGGTCTCTCCAGAGCTGCCATCAAACACCAAGGCAGGGCTGGAGGAGGTCCGCGCGACCGGAGCTGGCTCGGCAGACTGCGGCGCCGATTGCGGGACATAGACGATCTGAGGTTGAACTGCTGCATCGGGATCGCGAACCGGGGGAGGCGCGGCGGTATTCGGTGTCGGATCAATTTGTACAGACAGGGTCTCTAAGGGTTCGGGCGGTATATATAGAGGTGGGGGCGCTGGCGGGAGAGCGATCGCATCTGCCCAGCCTGGCCGGACCGCCTGGACCTCGAGCGCACGACGGCGCGAATCAAGCATGGAGAACAAGATTATCCCGGCAGCTACCGCGGCGATAACAAGCGCAAGACCCGAAGGTCCGCTTTTGGCCATGCGAACGACAGGCATGATATCGCGTTCTTGTTCACCGGCCGGACGTACAGTTTGCTCGCCGCGCGGATCGAGACTGGGCTTATCTCCCATCATGTCTTTGTTTGCCGCTTCTTGCGCGAGGCAGTGGCCACCTGGCGATCGATCCGAAAGACAAGTCGTGGCAGAACGCTGTCAATAACATAGACGCCATCACGCATTGCCCCGTTTACCAAGCTTTCGCGTCCTTGCGCATCCAAAGTATATACTGCAGGAATTGGCGTATCGCGGGGCCAGTCGATCAGAGTGCGTTTGCCGTCATCGCTGATACGGGCCGGCCACAGCGCCCTGCTGCCGCTCATCTTGTAGTGTCCCTCTACAGCCGGTCCATTGACCTGATCGGTCTGGGGGGATGCGGGATAGCGAAACTGTACCGAGTAAGGCATATCGGGCGACGGCGCGCCGAGCGACTGAAGATCGAACACGTAGAGCCTGGCGCTGGTGATGACTGTCATGTTCGTCGAAACGCCAGCCTGGATCGATTTGACGAACAAGTGATCGCCCACCTTGCTGGCGCTGACCTGCCAGGCACCGCTGTCGCCAACCGCAACGCTTTCGATATGCTCGTCGGCAGCCAGTTGAATAGTGACCTGATAGCCGGGTGCAGCACGGATGAGAACAATCTGTTCGGGTTGATATTCGACAACCTGAAAACGCGGATCGCCGGCGCCGCTATGCGGCGCAATCTGCGCCACAGCTGCTTGCGCGAACAGTATGATCAGGAACGCAGCACGTTTTGTCATGGGCGGCCGGGAATAGTGGCGGTGTGTGTTTGATTGGGTGCCTCGGATGGGGGCTGCGGAGCCGGATCAGGTCCCGCCAGTGCCTCGGCACTGCGGCGGTAGCGGACCACCTGGAACCCGAGTGGATTGACGAAGCGATCCTCCACCTTCATCGGCTCGCCCGAATAACGATACCGAACGATCGCGACCCAGGCGCGAGGCTGACCAATCTGAGCGTCTGCATCCTGGCGGCGTGTCTCGAACCTTACCATGGCAGTATCGGGTGCTACGGACGACACGCTCTTGACGCGCGTCTCGATCGTCGTCGAACGGGGATAGAGGACGAGAGGGCTCTCGGGGTTCGATACGGGCATTTTGGCGAGATAATTGGCACGCGCGGTTTCAGCGGACCAAAGGGCAACCTTGCGATAATCGGTATTGAGCGTGTTGATGTCATAGCCTTCTCGGGCAATCACATATTGGACGAGAAGCGATTGGGTGAGGGCCGCATCGGGTGAGATCTGTTCCGGTGTAAGCGGCTTCAAAAGCTGCACGAAGCCAGTTTGGCGATCGACCATCAGGGTGTAGGGTTCTACCGTCTTGAGCGGCGTCAGAAACAAGAGCGCAAAGGCTTCGCAAACCGCTGCGGTTGCAGCCGCACCGGCCACGATCCACGCCACCTTCCGCGAGCGGCGCAAGCTATCCTGGCGATCCTTCGCCCAGCTATCCCCCTCGGCATAATAGGCCGTTAGTGCCTCGCGCGAATTGATCTTGTTCATGATGCCCTATCCCGTCGGCTCGCGCTGGCGGACACGCGGGTGGTGGTCCGGCGTCGCGCGCTTTGTCCCAAGGCTTCGCTTCCCGCCGTGATTGCCTGATGCCTGCGCGTGGATATGGGGGGCCCCGATACATTTCTGATCGCGCCACCCGGCATCGCATTGCCCTCGCGGCGCTGCACGGCAGCGACAGCATCTGCTACGACAAGGGCCCGCGACCGGGAATGCTCCGCGAGCCGTCCGGGAGTGGATGCCGAAAACCCTTGGGATGGCGACCGCGCCAACTCCGCAGTCCTCGCAAAAATGCCCTGTGCGGCGGGGAAGGCGAGGCCAAGTCCGGCTGTAACCCGTCCAGCCGCAACGATAACCGCAAGCAGCGCGAGATCGAACACTAACGCGATTGCGAGCAACTGGGTGGGGATACCGCCTATTCCTTGATTGGTGTAGCGCCGACCGATGAGATCGATTAGCCAAGGTTCGAGTAGCGCGAGTTCGATGCCGAGCACCACGCCGATAAATGCTGCGCCGAGCACCGCACCGGCCAGGACACGCAACCACCCGACGAACATTCCGCGCGCGCCCTCGAAAAGCAAGAAAGCGACGAACAATGGCCCGAGTGCCAGCAGAAGTGCAGCGATGAAACGCACGCCCGCAAAAGCGCCGATCGACCCTACAAGAAAGGCAAGTCGCGCTAGCCCGATTGCCCATGCGTCGAAGCCTGTGAAAACCGGATCGGCCGGCGCGCCGGGATCATTTGTGGTTAAAGTGCCAAACGGAGATGTAGCAGGGCGCGCCACACTTCCTGCGCCGAGTCCAGCGAGTGTTGACAGCATAGCATCGGCATTATCGAGGCGAGCGACCAAGCCGCTATTGGCTCCAGGAATGTCAGCACCCGATCCGATAGAAGCGGCGAGTTGTGCTGGGCCCTGTAACACCACATTGTAGGCAAGCGTGCGGTAGGCCGGCCAGTTTGTTGCAAGCGTAAGAACAATGCCAACTTTGACCAGTGCCAAAAGCCCATCACGCACTTCGGGCGTACGGCCAAACAGCATACGATAGCCGAACAACGCGACAAAAAGCGTAAGAAGCCCTGTCAGCATCTGTGATGTTGCCGATCCAGGGGACGCCATGGCCTGATAGCCATTCGCGCCCAGCGTCAATGTCTGACAATCGATAAAATTGAGCACGTCGCGAACCAAACCGCCGGAAGCGGGATATACCTGGCAGAGCGACATCAGGCTTTCTCGAGCAAAGGTGCGAGCCAGGCGGAAGGATCATCGCCATGTTCAGCGCGCAATTCGTCAAGCAGGCGCACGGTTTTCTCACGCCCGGAAAGGATCGTCAAAATCTCGCGCTCGCCAGTCAGGTTAAGCCTGGCGACCACGCTTTCCATTCCATGCTTGATAAGGAAGCAATGCGCGCTGTCCGGCAAGGTCCGCACAAGTTCATATTCGTGCGCGGTAAGGCCAAACCCCTCCATATAATCGATTGTACGCGCTTTGGGATTAGCCATGAAGATCTGCGTGGCAGCCTGTTCGATGATTGCGCTGGCGATGCGACTCTCGAGGGCATCCTGCGCGCTCTGAGTTGCAAAGCCGACGATGCCGTTGCGCTTCCGGATGGTCTTTTCCCAATCCTTGATCCGCCGCACGAAGATATCGTCGTCAAGGGCCTTCCAGCCTTCGTCGACCACGATGATCGACGGCGTTCCATCGAGCCGCTCCTCAACACGATGGAAGAGGTACATCATGGCGGGCGTTCGCACCGCAGGGTCATCCAGAACTTGCGTCATGTCGAACCCAATCGATTCTGCGGCAAGGTCGGTCAGATCCTCCGGATTGTCGAACAACCAAGCCCGTTCGCCATCGCCCCACCAAGGGCGTAATCGCGCCCAAAGATCGCTTGCGTGGGGACGATACCCACCGCGAAACAGTTCGACCAAATTGCGCAGCCGGCGATGCAGCAAAGGCTGCGCGAAGTTGGCGTCAACCGCGTCCTTGATAAGTGCCGCCTCCTCGACATCTACGCCGCCGGCGAGGTTCGTCAGCCAGTCAATGAGAAACTGGCGATTTGCGGGCGTGTCTTCAAGCTGAAGCGGATTGATGCCAGCAGATTGGCCGGGACGCAACACGTCATAACGGCCATTGATGGCGCGAATGAACAGTTCGGCTCCGCGGTCCTTGTCGAAGAAGATAATCCGCGGCGCGAATTTGCGCGCTTGGGCAAGCAGAAAATTGAGCACGACGGTTTTGCCGGATCCCGATGGACCGATCACGGTGAAGTTGCCGAGATCACCCTGATGGAAGTTGAAATGATAAGGTCCGGCCGCGGTCGTCTCCAACAAGGTGACAGCTTCCCCCCAGTGATTATCGCTGGCCCGGCCGAGCGGGAAATTATGACCGCTTACCAGTCCTGCAAAATTGGACGTCGAGACGAGGCCGCGCCGCGCGATATATTTGAAGTTTCCTGGAAACTGTGCCCAGAATGCCGGCTCCAGGGCGATATCCTCCCGTACTGATATGATGCCCAGATCTGCCAGGGTTGCCTGAACTTCGGCAACGCCCTGGTCAACTGTGACGAGCGTGTCACCGCGTACCGCAATCGTCATATGATGCTCGCCAAAGCCCGCACGGCCAGCAGCGACGTCGTCTTTGGCGTTGCCAAGATCGGCGCGCAGGCTGAGCGCCTCATCTTCTGTCGAACGCATGCGCCGCAGTGCTAGATTCATGCGCCCCAACGCCGCTTGGCGATCCACAAATCCAAAGGACTGGGAGATGGTGAGTTCGAACGGCAAGCGCATAAACTCGTCGAACATGCCGGGACTAGTTTGACCGGGATAATCCTTGATCGAGATCAATGCCGCAAAACTGCGCTTTGCCGTACCGATCGGCGCGAGTTCCACAGTCTCGGCGCCAAAGCTTGCGCGTCTGTATGGAAGATAAGCGCCTACATCCTGCGTCGGCAGCAAAACCGGGCGCATCTCCGCGTTATAGAGATACGACAAGAACTCCAGTGGTTCGGAACAGAGGCCCTGTACAGTCTCATAGATTGCGAGAAGGCGGGGCTCGTAACTGCCGAGCGCCGCGATGAGACCATCGCGCGCGGTGTTCAGTTGATGGAGTTCGGCGACACTTGTTGCAGCCTCAGCTCGGAGTGGCCGACCGAACATTTCCCTTAATCCGTCCAATAGGCCGATCTTGCCCTGCAAAGGGCGTCGTACGAGGGTCAGGAAAAGGTCGTTGATATAAAGCTGCTTGCCGGCGAGACGAGTACGCCAAACCGCGTTGAGACGGTCAGAAAAAGCGTCGCCATAAATACCGTCTAGCGTCGTATCGATTCGTCGGCGAATGATATGGTGGTAAATTGCATATCGCGAAGAGCCGATAGACTGCAGCATCGCATCGCGCAGGTGCTTCCGGTAGTTGAGTTCCTCGGTATCGGCGGTTTCAAACAACAGTCCACGCAGCTGGATAGTCTGTAACAGCAGGCCATTGCGAGTTTCTATCGTAAAATCGTCGACATGCCGTGCGTATGGGAGATGAAAGCCCGCAGGCTTTTCACGCTCCGCAGCCCGTCGATCACGGTTTAGGGGCGATAGGAGTTGCAACGCCAGATCGAAAAGTTTGGGATGCGGGGACACCGGCCGATTTTTGCCAGCCAAAGATCGAAGAATCGTGGCTCGCGAACGCACAGCACCACACCCGCCAGATGAATGCCGAGGGCGATGACGACCGCCCAGGGAGATTTGAAGATCAGAAACAGCTCGGTTGCGATCACCCCGTTTGCGACGAAAAAGCTGTACGTGACACCTGCAAACATCTGTGGGCGTGTGAGCGCGATAAACACCGTGTCCCGCTCGATACCGTCCACAATCAGTTGCCCAAGGATGCGGTGGATTGGATGCCGGCGACGATACTCGCAGCGCCGAAAAGGATAAAGCAGCCCAGAATGACGGTAGCGCCGTAACGCCAATTAATCCGTCCGGTCAGCATCAGGAATCCAACAGAGGCCACGGCAATAACGGCGGCGACCGTTGCGACCGTGCCAAGCAATGTCCCTTGAAGCCAGCGCACTGCGCCGATGAGAACCCCCGAGCCTTGTGGATCCTGAAAAGCACTTTGAGCGAAAACTGCATCTGGAAGAAAGACCAGGCCCGCCAATAAGATCAACACAGCAATGAAATAATCCACGCTGGAAAAATTGATTGAGCGATTTCCGTTGATGGGCATTTCATTCCTCGATCTTGGTTTGTGAATTCTACCATTAACCCTGCAGCGAAAGCAATCGAGACTTCGATCCCAAATTGGGGTCATGCTTCCGCTGTAATTGCAATTTGCGGCTGTGTGTCGCAGATAACGTCGCCAAGATGGGTTCACACCGACGCTCAGGAAGCTGCCTTTGTTCTTACCGCCGTCCTGCAGCCTTAGGTGTTGAACATACGACCGATCAGGCGACCAAGCGGATATCTGATGTGGGTGAGGTTAGCTGTGATGGTCACCCGATTTTGTGGACACGGTTTAGGCCATTTGTCGTTCGGCCTTTAGCCTTCCCCCGGAGAAGTGGTCCATTTTTTGGTAGTTAGAGTTTCGGCTATTTTACGCTTGGAAGGAGCGGAGAATGGCACGGAAGAACTACACAGCGGAGCAGATCATTGGGATGCTACGGGAAGCGGAGGTTCGGCTCCGGAGGCGAGAAGACCGGCGCGATATGTCGTGGTCTGGATATCTCGGAACAGAACTATTACCGTTGGCGGCGTGAATATGGCGGATTGAAGGTGACACAGGCGGCGCGTCTGAAATCGCTGGAGAAGGAGAATGCGCGGCTGAGGGAAGCAGTCTCCAACCTGACGCGGGATGCGCTGATCCTTAATCAGCGGGTCCTAGGTTCGAGCCCTAGTGCGTCCACCATTTTTCCGTTATTTTACAAGCACTTGAAGAGTAGTCCTGCGCTTTGGGCGGCTCACCTTTGAGTGCTAGGTAGCTGGCTAGGTAGCAGTCTTCCACTTAGAGAATTTTTCTCCCTTTGTCTCCATGGCGGCGACTATCGTTGCTTGATGGCGATGCCTCACCTTCACAGCCGCTCGTAAACGAGCTGTGGCCACGCCCAGGCACCCGTCAACGCGGATGCCGCCCTTGCGCGCCAACGCGCGATCATCGCCAGCATTAAAGGCCTGGGACCAATCACCGCCGCCCAGTTGATCGCAACCATGCCCGAGCTTGACTCACTCGAAAACAAACAGGCAGCAGCCCTGGTCGGCCTCGCACCGATCAACCGGCAGTCAGGCCAGTGGACCGGCAAAGCCCATATCCAGGCAGGCAGAGTAAATGTCCGACAATCGTTCTACATGCCAGCCCTCGTCGCAACCCGCTTCAATCCAGACATCGAGGCAAAATATACCGATCTCATCAGCATCGGAAAACCGCAAAGGTCGCCATCACTGCCGCCATGAGAAAGCTCATCGTCACCGCAAATGCTCTGCTCAAAGCCGATCGGCTCTGGACAGAAGCAAGGGCTTGATCATCACGGATACTGTAAGGGTTCCTGCTCTCACCACGTCCGCCACATTGACGAAAGGCCGGAGACAGCGTCGACCACTTCAAGACAAGTGAGGCTTACACTTCCGACGCGCAAGCGCGCGTAGCCGGGATTTAGGTGCGTCAACCAAAAGTTTTCTAATACTCAATTATAATGATAGACAAAGCGCAGCCTCTCTAGCAGGAAGCGCATAGAGCCCGGGCGGAACTTGTTGCCCGATGATTACACATCAAGACGGCCCAACGGACGCTGTCCGCGCGCACATGGACTGTGTGCGCGGCGGGTGGTGCGGTGTGCTGGCCGCAAAGGGGGTTACAGTGAGCACAGGCGGATCATATTTTCGTCAAACCGGGCGCGCCGCCTTGGGATCGATCGCCCTCTTGTACGCCGTCGTTGCGGCGGACAAGGCGCAAGCTGAAGAGGCGATGAGTGCGGATGCTGCTTTCGACACGCCCGATGGGGGCGCCATCGTCGTCACTGCACGGCGTCGCAACGAAAACGCGCAGGATGTGCCGATTGCGCTGAGCGTTCTCGGCGGCAAGCGGCTCGAATCGACGAACGTCTTCACGCTCGATCAGGCCAAGCAGCAGACACCCAGCCTTCAGATCTTCGCCATAAATCCACGCAACACCAACATCAACATCCGCAACCTCGGCAGCAACGCTTCGGTCAGCAGCGACGGGCTTGATTCCGGCGTCGGTGTCTATGCCGATGATGTCTACTACGCGCGCCCCGGCCAGTCAGTGTTTGATCTTGTCGATATCGACCGGATCGAGGTGCTCAAGGGCCCTCAGGGCACCTTGTTCGGCCGCAACACCACCGCAGGCGCGGTCAGCATCACGACCCGCGCGCCGAGCTTTATGCCCGAGGCAACCGCGGAGGTGAGCGTCGGTAATTATGATTACGTCCAGGCGCGAGCGGCCGCATCGTTGCCGATCATCGACGACAAGGTCGCGATCCGCCTGACGGCGTCCAACACCTATCGCGAAGGCACGGTCGACAATGTACGAACCGGCGGCAAATTGCTCAATCTCAACAGCCAGACCCTGCGGGGCCAGATCCTGATCAAGCCGACTGAAACGTTCACGCTGCGCATCATCGGCGACTATTCGAAGCGAACCGAGGATTGCTGCGTCAGTCTGCCTGCCGGCGTCGTCTCCACGCTCCCCAGTGGTGCACAAATTGCGAATAATTTCTACGAGCGCGCCGCCCGCCTGAATTACACGCTGCCGACGCTGAACGCCTTCGACCGCGTCACCGATATCAACGCGCCATCCTACTACACCGTGAAGCAGAGAGGCATTTCCGCGAACGCGCAATGGGCGACAGGTGGCGTCGCGCTGACGTCGATCGCGGCCTACCGCGCCTGGGACTGGGAGCCGCACAACGATTCCGACGCGACCGGCCTCTCGGTCTTCAATCTCTCCCAAACCACGACGCATCAGAAACAGTTCAGCCAGGAGTTGCGTCTGGCCTCCACCGGGGCGCGCACGATCGACTGGGTCGCGGGCCTCTATTATTTTCACCAATCGCTGTCGACCCAGGCGCTCACCGAGTTCGGAAGCGACGCGGCGGGCTTCGCGCTTCCGCCCACCGTTCCTGCCGCGATCGGGAGCGCGGCACTGAACGGCTTCAGGTTCGTCGGCGATTCCCGCGCCAAGACCGACAGCTATGCCGCGTTCGGGCAGGCCAACTGGCACCTGAGCGATCGATTGACCCTGACCGGCGGGCTACGCTTCACGCATGAAAAGAAGTCCGGCAACTTCGACCAGCGCCAGATCGGAGGGACCGACCTGTCGACGCTGCCAGCGGCGATCGCAGGGGCAGCCGGTGCGATCCGCAACAACTTCGGCCCCGCCAGCAGCTACACCGCGCGTACCACCAACGACAGTCTCTCGGGGCAGGCGACTCTCGCCTACAAGCTGGCATCCAAGGTGCTGACCTATGCGACCTACGCGCGCGGCAACAAGTCGGGCGGGCTCAACATCGCCAATCTACCGAGCGGGGTGGACCCTGTCGTCGGGCCCGAGAAGGTCGATCATTACGAGCTCGGGGTGAAGACCACGCCGCTGCCCGGCGTCACTCTTAACGGTGCCGCTTTCTGGACCGAGATCCAGGATTTCCAGTCGACCTTTTCTGACGCCGCGCGTTCACTCACTTATCTCACCAATGCCGCCCAGGTGCGCTCGCGCGGCGGCGAAATCGATCTTCAGGCCGATCCCTTTAAGGGCGCGTGGTTCTATGCCTCGGCGACCTATGCAGACACCGTCTACCTCTCCTACCGGAACGCACCGTGCCCGTTCGGCGTTCCGGGTGTCGGTGGTACGGCCACGTGCGATTTGAGCGGACAATCGCTGCCGAATGCGCCACGCTGGGCGTTCGCGGCAGGCGGCGAAGTGGCGCGGCCACTGGCCGGGAAAGAGGTCTATGTGGGTGCTGATTGGTCGTACAAGTCCTCGTTCAATTCGGCCGCGGACAATTCGTCCTTCGGGAGGATCGACGGATATTCGCTGGTCAACGCCCGTGCCGGAATCCGGCTGCCGGGCGGGCAGTGGGACTTTTATGGCTGGGCGCGAAACCTCTTGAACAAGGACTATTACACCCGGCTCGGCCTGGCGCCGTTCAACACCGGTTTGCTGGTGGCCAGCGTCGGTGAGCCGCGCACGTACGGTGTCACGGGCCGGTTCCGCTTCTGATGGCCGCCGCGACTCACGGGACGAAGCTGTCGGGCTGGCGGCTCGCCGCCTTCTCGACGCTCATGGTCACGATCAGCGGCGCTGCCTTTCCTCTCACCGCTTATCTGCCCGCCTTCTACGCGCAATATCACGGCATTGCGCTTGGTACGGTCGGACTGGTTTTCGCGCTGGTGCGGATCGTGGATACGCTGTGGGATCCGCTTGTCGGCCACCTGTCCGATCGCAGCCGGAGCCGTCTTGGGCGGCGACGTGTCTGGATCATGATCGGGCTGCCGATCTACGTCATTGCGACGTGGGCGACGTTCATGCC
>Ga0207658_10000724_pt1 | contig 28537 bp, 29 predicted proteins | sample KBSS33metaG_FD_184322 | JGI IMG/M metagenome (GOLD analysis project Ga0207658, IMG submission 184322) | Switchgrass rhizosphere microbial communities from Kellogg Biological Station, Michigan, USA - KBS S3-3 metaG (SPAdes) (version 2) | ecosystem: Host-associated > Plants > Roots > Rhizosphere...
GGTCGCGGCGCCTGCGGCAGATAAAAGGCGTTGCCGTCGACCGCGATCGAGTACTCGCTGCCGCCGGTGGCCCAGAAGGTGTACTCGCGGCCCTGCACGGGGCAGTGCGGACCTTCCTCACTGCTGCGCTGCGCGACCCTGGTCAGTTTGACCAGTTCGGTGCCGGTGAAGATCCCGATCGTGGTCGGAAACGTCGCCGTGCAGGCGCCAACCGTGACCCACCCGGTGCTGCCCGCAGTCCAGCGGAACCAGACGGAGTGGCCGGCGGCGAAGCTGCTGGCGTTCTCGGCGCCGATCTCCTTCGTCGCGCCGACGTTCGAGCCGCCGATTTCGATCGGAAGCGAACCGGCAAGCGGCAGCGCTTCGGCGAAGTTGTCGCCGGGCGTCGCCGCCCTCGCCACCGGCGCCATCACCGCCATCGCGGCGACCGCAGCCACCAGCCACCGAACCAATTTCCCCCAGCTCTGTTCATCTCAACCCCTTGCCTGGCCGTTCAGAGGAGCGTCAGCTTACATTGGTGGAGAAATCTCTAGCTCACCCACGCGGGCCCAGACCAAACGGCGGCGACGGGTCGCCATGGCAGTCTTCGCGGTCGTGCTCGGAGCGATCGTCTACCTGGTGCTGGCAGCGACGGCCTTCGGGCCGATCGACGAGCACGGCGCCCGGATCGAGCACCTGACGATCGACAGCGCCGCGGTCGGGCGCGAGCTTGGCGTCAACGTGGTCGTGCCGGCGCGGCTGCCCGAGCCGCGCGGCGAGCGGCCGCTGCTCGTCTTCCTCCACGGCCGCGGCGGCTCCGACGACACCTTCACCGGCAACGAGGCGGTCTTCGACGGCCTCGCGAAGCTCGGTGGCAGGGCGCCGATCGTCGCCTTTCCGGACGGCGGCGAACACGGCTACTGGCACGACAGGCCCGAAGGCGACTGGGCCCACTACGTGATGCGCGAAGTGATTCCGGCGGTCCAGCGCCGCTTCGGCACCGACCCGCACCGGATTGCGATCGGCGGCATCTCGATGGGCGGCTTCGGCGCCTACGACCTGGCGCTTCACCACCCGCGCCGCTTCTGCGCCGTCGGCGGCCACTCCCCCGCGCTCTGGTTCGAGGCCGGGGAAACCGCCCCCGGCGCCTTCGAAAGCCCCGGCGACTTCGCCCGCAACGACGTCGTCGGCACGATCCAGTCCGACCCGGACGCCTTCGGCTCGATGCGGGTCTGGAACGACTACGGCAGCGACGACCCGTTCCGCGTCTACGACGAAGGCTTCGCCTCTGCGATGGAACGCGGCGACACCGACTTCACCACCCACAGCTGGCCCGGCGGCCACGACAACGGCTACTGGAGCGCCCACTGGGCGCAGTACCTGCGCTTCTACGCCAATTCGCTTGCCCGATGCGGATGAGGGACGAAACGCTGGTGGTTGGGCCGCCTTTGTTCGTCCATTTCGAACAAATGCGGCCCAGGCCGCCTACGAGACGCTCAGCGGCCGGGCGAGCCGGCGGGCGGCGTCCCTGGCGGGGGCGCTGGTCCCCAGCTCTCGCGGCCATCGGCGGTCTGGATCGGGATCTTCGGGCCGGCCATCGCCGGAGTGTCGATGGTGACGTCAGCGAGCGCCTTGACCCGCGAGAAGATCTCGCGCATCGAGCTCTTCCGCCCCTGGTAGCCCCAGTGGTGGAAATCGGCCGTGAGGCCGGTGGCGTGGATCCCCGCTTCTTCGGCGAGGAACAGCGCCCGCGGCATGTGGAAGCCATTCGTCACCACCACCGCGTCCTGCACGTTGAAGATCGACCGCGCCCGCACCATCGTCGCCCAGGTGTCGAAGCCGGCGTGGTCCTCGAACACGTCGCGCGGTGGCACCCCGCGGGCGACCAGGGCCTTGCGCATCGTGTCCGGCTCGTCGTAAGCCCAGGTGTGGTGATCGCCGGAGACGAGGATCTTCCCCACCTTGCCCGCATGCCACAGCCGCGCCGCCTGCTTCACCCGGTCGGCCAACATCGCGCTCATCTTCCCGTTCGGCTGCACCAGCGCCCCCGGCACGATCGCCACTTCCGCCGCCGACACGTCAGCGATCTCAGAGGTCGCGTTGCCGTCCTCGCGCAGGAGGATGTAGGCGTTCGCACCGATGACGAGCAGCACCACCGCCACAAAGCCGCTGGTCAGCGTCCAGGACGTCCTTGGAAACCGCCGCCACGGCCACGCAAGCTTGAGAAAGCCCCTGCGCATCCCGGGGAACCCTAGCGCCCGCCCCCGTTGGGAGGGGACGGGCACAGTGCGAGCGGGTGAGCCGAGTACTGTGCCCGGCCCCTCCCCGCCCGCGGTTCGTCCCTAGAAGTGAACGATCGGGATGATCAGGATCGCGACGATGTTCGCGACCTTGATCATCGGGTTGATCGCCGGGCCGGCAGTGTCCTTGTAGGGGTCGCCGACGGTGTCGCCGGTGACCGAGGCGGCGTGGGCCTCGGAGCCTTTACCGCCGTGGGCGCCGTCCTCGATCAGCTTCTTGGCGTTGTCCCAGGCGCCGCCGCCGGCGGTCATCGAGATCGCCATGAAGAGCCCGACGACGATCACGCCGATCAGCAGGCCGCCGAGCGCGTCGACGCTGAGCAGCCCGACGATCACCGGCACCACAATCGGGATCAGCGCCGGCAGGATCATCTCTTTCTGAGCGGCCAGGGTGACGATGCTGACCGTTTCCCCGTACTCGGGTTTTTCGGTGCCGTCCATGATCCCCGGGTGCTCTTTGAACTGTTTTCGCACCTGCTCGACGACCTGGCCGCCAGCGCGGCCGACCGCCTCGATCGCGAGGGCGGAGAACAGGTAGACCATCATGCCGCCGATGATCAGCCCGATCAGCACGTCGGGGCTGGTCAGGTGGAACAGGCTGTTGATGTCGAACCCGGGCTTCTCCTCCTGCAATTCGCTGCGGAAGGCCGCGAACAGCACCAGCGCCGCCAGCGCCGCCGAGCCGATCGCGTAACCCTTGGTGACGGCCTTGGTCGTGTTGCCGACCGCGTCGAGCGGGTCGGTGACGTTGCGGACGTCCTCCGGCAGATCCGCCATCTCGGCGATGCCGCCGGCGTTGTCGGTGATCGGCCCGAAGGCGTCGAGGGCGACGATCAGGCCGCAGAGCGAGAGCTGGGCGACGACGGCGATGCCGATGCCGTAGATGCCCGCCAGCTCGTTGGCGCCGAGGATCGCCAGGGCGATCACGATGGCCGGCGCCGCCGTGGACTGGAAGCCCTGGGCGAGGCCGGCGATGATGTTCGTCGCGTGCCCGGTCTCCGAGGCGGAGGCGATCGACTTCACCGGCCGGAAGCGGGTCGACGTATAAAATTCGGTAATCCCGAAGAGGAGCGCGGTGACCGCGACTCCGATCACGGCGCAGAGCCAGAGGTCGCCGACACTGACCGACTTCGCAGCCGCGTCGGCAAAGCCGAGCCGCAGCGGATCGCTCATCAGCCAGTCGGTGATCGGGTAGAACGCGGCGATCGAGAGGATCCCGGAGATCAGCAGCCCGATGTAGAGCGCGCCCTCGACTTTGTCCGTTTTGGTCCGCACGCAGAGGGCGCCGATGATCGAGGCGATGATCGCAATGCCGCCCAGCACCAGCGGGTAGATCGCGACCTCGCGGGCGTAGTCGCCGGTGAAGGTGAGGACGCCGAGGAGCATCACGGCGACGGTGGTGACCGCGTAGGTCTCGAACAGGTCGGCGGCCATGCCGGCGCAGTCGCCGACGTTGTCGCCGACGTTGTCGGCGATCACAGCCGGGTTGCGGGGATCGTCCTCGGGGATCCCCGCCTCGACCTTGCCGACCAGGTCGGCGCCGACGTCGGCCGCCTTGGTGAAGATGCCGCCGCCGAGCCGGGCGAAGACCGAGATCAGTGAGCCGCCGAAGCCGAGCCCGATCAGGGCGTCGACCGCGTCCTTGTCGGAGCTGCCGGTGATGACCAGGAGCCCGTAGTAGCCGGCGACGCCGAGCAGGGCGAGGCCGACGACCAGCAGCCCGGTGACCGAGCCGCCTTTGAAGGCGACGTCAAGCGCCGGCGGCACGCCGCCGCGGGCCGCCTCGGCGACGCGGGCGTTGGCGCGCACGGAGACGTTCATGCCGATGAACCCGGTCGCGCCCGAGAGCGTGGCTCCAATGATGAAGCCGATCGCGGTCTTGTAGTCCTGCAAGACCAGCAGCACTACCGCGATCGGCACCGCGACCGCGGCGATGATCGTGTACTGGCGGTTCAGGTACGCCTGGGCGCCTTCCTGGACGGCGCCCGAGATTTCGCGCATGCGGTCGTTGCCCGGTGACTTGGCAAGCAGGCGCTGGGTTACGACAAGTCCGTAAACAACGGCGGCGCCCGCGCAAACGAGCGCGACGACTACCCCGTAGTCCGTCAAGAAGCTGGTCAAAGTACTTTCCTCCGGTGGGTTTAGCGGGCGCGAGTCTATATAGGTGCCCGGCTGTTCCGCTCTGCGCCGCGAGAACTGGCCTGGCAGCCAGGCCCTTCGAGTGCTATGCCGGCTGCTCGACCCCGGCGTAGGTGCGTTGCGTCTCAGCCACCGCGTCGCGCAGGATCGCGGCAATCTCAGCGCCTCCGCGGAGCGCTTCGCGCGCCCGCTCGGCCCCGTTCCTAGCCGGTAGCTCAACGTCGATCCCGAGCTGCGAGCGGGCCGGCTCGGTCCAGGCGAGAACCGACTCGAGGACCGCCCTGGCCTCGACCTCGACGCCGCGCCGGAAGTCGATCAGCTTGCCGCCGACCCCGTAGCGAATCGCCCGCCATAGGTTCTCCTCGATCTCGCGGTCGGCGAGCGGCGGCCCCGCCCCGTCGTAGCCGTGCTCGTCGTAGTCGAGCGCGGTCTGGGCGACGCAGGCGGCGATCAGCCCGGCCAATGCGGTCGCCTCATCGCCGCGGGTCTGGGCGTCGCAGATCCGCACCTCGACGGTGCCGAAGCTGTGGTGTGGCCGCACGCTCCACCACAGCTGGGTCGACTCGACGACGCTCTCGGTCCGCACCAGCAGGTCGACGAACTCGGCGTAGGTCGCCCAGTCGCGGAACGGCGACGGCACCCCGCAGCGCGGGAAGGTGCGGGTGAAGATCTCGGTCCGGACCGAGTGCAGGCCGGTGTCGCGCCCGTCGAGGAAGGGCGAGTTGGCGGAAACGGCGAGCAGCAGCGGCAGCAGCTCGCGCATCCAGTCGCAGACCGCGATCGCCCGGTCGGCGCCGCGCACGCCGACGTGGACATGCAGCGACCAGGTGTTGTTGCGCTGCGCGACCCAACCGAGTTCCTCGCGCAGGCGGTTGTAGTGCTCGGTGTCGATGATCCGCTGGTCGAGGTAGTTGGCCCACGGGTGAGTGCCGGTGGCGCCGAGCGCCAGCCCCATCTCGGCGACCAGCGCGAACAGCCGCCGGCGCCGCTCGCCCTGCCGCGCCACCGCGTCGGCGAAGTTCTCGCCGCGGCCGGACCGGATCTCGATCTCCGAGGCGATCAGCTCGCCCGCCGCCGACTCGGCCAGCACATCGTCACGCTGGCAGGCGGCGTAGACGTCCTCGAAGCGGTGCGCCAGCTCGAGCGAGCCGGGGTCGAGGATCGCGAACTCCTCCTCGAGCCCGATCGTGAAGTCGGTCGAGGCCTCGAAGCTCTCGCGGGCGCCGTCGAGGTCCACGGTTAGGAAGTCAGGCCAGGTAGAAGTAGAGCGCGTAGAGCAGGTCCACAGCCGGGCTCGAGGTGTGGACCGTCACCTCCGGCGGCACCTGCAGGAGCTGCTCGGAGTAGTTGAAGATAATCTTCACGCCGGCTTTGACCAGGCGATCGGCGACCTCCTGGGCGGCGTCGGCGGGGACGGCGAGGACCCCGACTACGACCTCCTCGTCGCGGACCACGGCGTCGAGGTCGCTCAGCTCGCGCACGTTCAGCTCGCCGATCTGTGTCCCGACCACCTCGGGGTTGACGTCGAAGACGGCGACCACCTGGAAGCCGTGGTCGGCGAAGATCGCCGAGGAGGCGATCGCCTGGCCGAGGTGGCCGGCGCCGAAGAGGGCGATGTTGTGCTGGCCCGAGGTGCGGAGGATCTTGCGGATCTCGGAGACCAGCGAGTCGACGTTGTAGCCGACGCCGCGCTTGCCGAACTTGCCGAAACCGGAGAGGTCGCGGCGGATCTGGGTCGGGTTGATGTGGGTGTACTCGGAGAGCTCCTGCGAGGAGATCGTCTCGCGGCCCATCTTGCGCGCCTGGGTCAGCACCTGCAGGTAGCGCGACAGCCGCGCCGCAACTCCCAGCGACAACCGCTCGCCTTCTACCGGGAAGGCGCCCGCGTCGAACTCTTCGATCACCTCGACCATGCCCCCACAGTATCGAGCCGGGCGCGCACCGATGCCTCGTCGAAGATCAGCTCGGAGGCGACCATGCCGTCGACCTCGACCACCGGGATGCGCTCCAGGTGGCGTCGCAGCAGGAGATCGTCGCTCTCGATGTCGATCTCGTGCAGCTCGAAGCGGTACCCCGCCGAATGGAGGTTGACCAGAGCCGCGATCGCCTCCTCGCAGAGATGGCAGCCGGGACGGGAGTAGACGAGGACCTCGGGCACGGTCGCTAGTGGGCAGCGGCGAGGGGCGCCTCGCCGCTGGCAAAGGCGTCGTAGCCGAGGTAGTCGGGGTAGGCGAGGCTGGGCGCGTAGCGGGCGGCGGAGCCGATCATCGCGGCGTTGTCGGTGCAGAGCGCCAGCGGCACCAGCTTCAGCCGCACGCCCTGGTCCTCGCAGAGCGCCCCGACCGCTTCGCGCAGCGGCCCATTGGCGGCGACGCCGCCGCCAAGCGCGACCGCCTCCCAGTCGCCGCGCTTCAGCGCTCGCTTCAGCTTCGAGACGAGCTGGCCGACGACCGCCGCCTGGAATGAGGCGGCGAGGTCGGCGCGCCGCTCCGCCACCGCCTCCGGCCCGAGTTCGCGGCAGCGGTAGACGAGCGCCGTCTTCAGGCCGCTGAAGCTGAAGTCGAGGCCGGGGTCGCGGGCCATCGCGACCGGCATCTCGAACGCCTCCGGGTCTCCCCCCTCAGCCTCCTTCTGCAGCGCCGGCCCTCCCGGGAATCCGAGCCCGAGTAGCCGCGCCGACTTGTCAAAGGCCTCGCCGGCGGCGTCGTCGTGGGTCTGGCCGAGCAGCTCGTAGCCGGCGTGGTCTTGGACCCCGGCGAGCAGGGTGTGGCCGCCGCTGGCAACCAGACAGAGGAACGGTGGCTCGAGCGGCTCGGGCTCGAGGAAGTTGGCGGCGACGTGGCCCTGCAGGTGGTCGACCGGGATCAGTGGCAGCCGCCGCGCCGCGGCGATCGCCTTCGCGGTCGAGACGCCGACCAGCAGCGCCCCGATCAGGCCGGGCCCGGCGGTGACGGCGACCGCCTCGATCTCGTCCAGTCCGATCCCGGCCTGCTCGAGCGCCGCCGTCACCAGCGGCGCCGTCAACTCCAGGTGGTGGCGCGCGGCGACCTCGGGGACGACGCCGCCGAAGGCGGCGTGGGCGGCGTGCTGTGAGGAGATCAGGTTGGCGAGGATCCGCGGCCCGTCTAGCACGGCGGCGCAGGTGTCGTCGCACGACGTCTCGATCGCGAGGATGAGGCTGCGGTCGTCCACCGGCAGCCTCAGTCCAGCCACATGATCAGCGCGTCCTCGCCGTTGTCGTGGTAGTAGCGAGGCCGAACGCCGGCGGAGCGGAAGCCGAACCGCTCGTACATCTCGATCGCCTTGGTGTTGGAGACGCGGACCTCGAGCGTGAACGGCAGCACCCCGCGCGCCTCCTCGACCAGCCGGGTCATCAGCGCCCAGGCGATGCCGCGGCGGCGGTGCTCCGGGGCGACGGCGATGTTCATCAGGTGCCAGACCTGGTCGTAACGCGAGCAAATCACGTAGCCGAGCATGTCGTCGCCAGCGCTGGCGGCGAGGCAGATCCCCGAAGGCTTCGAGAGCTCGAGGACGAACATCGCCAGCGACCAGGGGGTCGGGAACGAGCGTCGCTCGATCGCGATGACCGCCGGCAGGTCGCTGTAGGCGAGCCGGCGCACCTTGACCCCTTTGGTCAGGCTCTCATTTGGCTCTCTGGAGAGAATCTCGCTCACGCCAGCGCTCCGCGTCAGGTGGTCGAAGGTAGATCGGCTCGAGCTGGCCTGGCTCCGCGCCCATCGCCGCCGCCAGGGCGCATATATCGCGCGCCGCGACGCGGTGGACGGGATCGGAGTCGTCCGCAATCCGGACGCCATCCACGGTCAGCTCTGCTCGAAATCGTACCGCGCCGGGGCCGGCGACAGACGGCGGGGTTTCCAGAGCGGCGAGGCGCTCGGCGAGCTGCTCGGGCCGGCAGACCAGCGGTTCCCAGAGGCGCTCGCCGTCGGCCCCGTAGAGCGCCGCGAAGACCTCGCCGCGGTAGCCGTCGAGGACGGCGAGCCGCTCCCCGCGCGCCCCCGCCTCTCCGATCCCGCGGCCGAGCGCGTCGAGCGTCCCGACCCCGCGCGCCGGCAGGCCGAGGCTGGCGGCCAGCCCGCGCGCGGTGGCGACGCCGATCCGCAGCCCGGTGAACGAACCGGGCCCAAGTCCGACCGCAATCAGATCGACCGCCGACCAGCCGCCGGCCGCGCTCGCCGCCGCCTCGACCTCCGTGAGCAGCGCCGTTGCGTGGCGTGGCCGGCCGGCCGGCGAGAGGCCAAGCTGCGAGGCGTGCAGGACCTCGCCGTCGCGCCAGGCGCAGACGGCGGTGTCGGCGGTCGCGGTGTCGAAGCCGACGACGACCAGGGTTGTTCTCCGCGCCGCCCGGGGGCGCTAGCGCTTCACCCGGAAGGCGGTCGAGCCGACTTTTTTCCCTTTGACGAACCAGGAGACGACGTGGCGGCCGGGGATCGTCGAGGTGATCTTGTTCACGTAGAGGGTCCCCTGGTCAGCTTCCTGGGATTTCGCGCAAAGGTTTTTGCCGCTCGGGAATTTGACGCAGACCGAGTAGGTGACGTCCGCTTTGAGGCTTTTGAAGAAAGCGCCCTTTTTGCTCTGCCGCGGACAGACATGGGCCGGTTTGGCGTTGCGTGAGATCCCGCAGCCGATGTAGTGCTTGTAGGCCGCGGCACTCGCCGATGCGGTCCAGACGCCGGCCACCAACCCGGTCACGACCAACACCGCCACAAGCGCCTTCAGTCCCTTCATGTCCACCCCTTCTGGCTCGACTCCTGGTCCGCCGATGCTACCGGCGGTCGCTGAGAGCCCGATAAACGGTCAACTTCCACAACCCGCCTACCCTCGTCGAGGTGCGCCATTCGCACCGTCAGCGCCGGATGGCCGAGGCGCTCGGCGCCGGCCGCGGGCCACTCGACGAAGGCGACCGAATCGGGTCGCAGGTAGTCCTCCAGCAGCGCCGGGTCCTCGCCCTCGAGGTTGGCGAGCCGGTAGAAGTCGAGGTGGGAGACGGGCAGGCGGCCGCCGCCGTAGCGCTGGCCGATCGTGAAGGTCGGCGAGGTGACTGGGTCGGTGATCCCGAGTCCGCGGCAGGCGCCGCGGATCAGCGTCGTCTTGCCGGCCCCGACCTCGCCCGAGACGACGACCAGATCGCCGGGCCCAAGCCGCTCGGCGAGGCGAGCGCCGAGCGCTTCCGTCTCGGCAGCCGAAGCCGTCTCGATCCGCTCCACACCGACCGCCATCAGTTGACCGACATCAGCCGAAGAACCCCAGCTGGTCGTCGCGGGGCGGCGCATCGGCGGCGGCCTCGGTGCGCGTGAGCGTCTCCTCCGCTTCCAACTCCTCGCGCGAGGGCAGCGGCTGCGGCAGCGGTTTCTCCAGCAGCGCCGGGATCGTCGCGAAGTCTTCGCGCAGCTGCTGCTTGACCGCGGGGGTGCGCAGCGCCGCGGCCGGGTGGAAGAGCGGCAGCAGGTAGACGGTGCGGCCGCCGAGCTCGTGGACCTGCGGCTCGCCGCGGACGCGCGTGATCCCGGTCGGGCTGCCGGTCAGCAGCTTGGTCGCGAAGTTGCCGAGCGTGCAGACGACGCGCGGCTCGATCAGCCGCACCTGCTGCCAGAGGTAGGGCTCGCAGGCCTCGATCTCGCCCGGCTGCGGGTCGCGGTTGCCGGGCGGCCGCGACTTCAGCACGTTGGCGATGAAGACCTGCTCGCGCGAGAGCCCGATCTCGACCAGCAGCTCGTTCAGCAGCTGGCCGGCGCGGCCGACGAACGGCAGGCCCTGGCGGTCCTCTTCGGCGCCCGGCGCCTCGCCGACGAACATCAGCTCGGCGTCGGCGTTGCCGGCGCCGAAGACAGCCTTGGTGCGGGTCTCGTGCAGCGGGCAACGGGTGCACTCGGCGACCTCGCGGTAGAGCTCGACCAGCTGCTCGCGGCGCTCGGCGGCGTCGGTCGCGCTCATAGCACCTCCTCGCGCTTCGCTTCCGGTGCGAAGAACCAGATATGCACGCTTGGTCGCTCCGCGCTCAATGTCCCTCCCGCTTCTTCTTCGACGCGGCGAGCCGCTCGCCGCGGGCCGCCTCGCGCTCGCGACGGCGTGATTCGTCCGAGCGGACCGCCGCCCCGCGCGGCTGGCGCCCCGGCGGCGCGAACCCGGAGAGCAGCCGCCGCGTGCGGGCCGAGGCGCAGGCCGGGCAGGGCACCGACTCCGCGCCGGCGGCGACGAGCTCCTCGAAGCGCTCCCCACAGCCTTCGCACTCGAACTCGTAGATCGGCATCCCGGTGAATGTAATCCCTCCTGGCGGAGCCCGGGTCGTCCAAACGCCCTAGCCCGGCGGTGACGCCGACCAACCTGATCTAGACGACGGTCACCGGGTGCCGGACGACGGCCCAGAACTGGTAGCCGTTGGTGTTGAAGGGCACGGTGTCGGGCTGCGTCGTCCCGGCCCAGTCGGTCGCGCGGGCGAGCAGCTGGTAGGTGCCGGGTCCGGGCGGGCACCAGTCGATGCTCCAGCGCACCCAGGCCTGCGGGAAGTTGGGGTCCTGCAGATCGGCGTTGCGCCAGCCTTCGGGGGTCGGCTGGGGATCGTGGCCACCGTCGTTGCCGCCTCCGCCGTGAGGGTGGTCTTGGTGGCGATGACGATGGTGGTGGAAGTGCTGACGGCCGAACGAGGAGCGCCGCGAATGCCGCGCCGTCCGGGCGGCGACGGCCGCCGGGGCGGCCTCGACGTTGACTTCGACGCGCTGGATCGGCCGGTCGCCGGACCAGGAGCGCCCCTCGAGCCGGAGCTTCTGGCCGGACGGCAGCGTGGCCGGGAACGGCAGCTCGAAGGCGCTCTTCACCTGCTGCTTGGTGAGCGGCGGGGAGTCGGCCGGGTAGTCACCGCCGATCATCCGGTACTGGGTCGTGTTCCACGGCGAGAAGAGCGGCTGGTCGGAGACTTCGATCTGCCCGAGCCACTTGATGCTGGCGATGCCGATCCAGCCGGGAACGACCAGCCGCACCGGGAAGCCGTGGTCGGGCGGCAGCGGCTCGCCGTTCATCTCGTAGGCAAGCAGCGCGTCGTCGAGCGCCTTCGCGACCGGCAGCGGCCGGCGCACGTGTCCCTGGTCGACGCCGTTGCTGACGACCGTCGAATCGAGCCCCTGCGGCATCACGTCGACGGCGCTTGGCTTGATTCCGGCGCGCTCGAGCACCTCGCGCAGCGGCACGCCACGCCATTCGGCGACACCCACCGCACCGAGTTTCCAGGCCGAGCCGGTGACCGGCGTTCCCTGCTGAGTGGCGAAGAAGCTGCGCCCGTTGCCGGCGCACTCCATGAACGCGGCCCGGGTTTCGGAAGGCATACAGCGCAGGTCACGGAGGCTGAACGAGGCCCCGTTCGGATCCTCGAGACCGGTGCCGAGGACGCTGAGTCGCCAGCTGGTGGGGTCGACCAGCTCGGTGGCGGTGTGGTTGCGGACGAAGAACTTCTCGACGGGCGTCAGGTAGCCCTCGTCGGCCATCGCCTCCCATTTCAATTCGGCGTTGGTGCCGATCGGGACGAACCACTCGGGTGGCAACGGCTTGACGATCGGCGTCGGAGCCGGCTGCGCGAAGGCGCGCGGGGAGCGCACCAGTCCGCCGCCGGCGAGCAGCAGTGAACCCGCCGCCCCGAGCTTCAGCAGCTGCCGGCGCGAGAGACCATGCTCACGCTGCAGCTTGCGGGCGAGCTGCTGGTCGCGGGTGTCGAAGTACTCGGCTTCGTCGGTCAGGCCCATCCGTTCCTCCTCGTCCGCAGGTTCGATCGCGGCCAAGTTTACTAAGATGGTCGACAAAGTCGACTACTTTCCGGTACGGGAGTGCCAGCTCCGTTTGCAACGGCTTGCCGCAGTCCCTAGGGTGGTCGGAACGCAGTCTGGCCGGTCACAAGGGCCATCGGCACGCCAGCCAGGCGGAGAGGTTGTCGAGATGTTCTATTGCGAGCGCTGCGGGTCCCGCTTCAACGAGACGGTGGCCGCGGCGAGCTCCAACTGCCCGCGCTGCCGCGAGGCCGACGGCGTCGAGTCGCCGTTGCGCTTCCGGCTCTTCTCGCGCTCAGCCCTGCGCGTCGCGGGCATCGAGCCGAAACCGGCGGAGCGGCACCCGGCCGAGCCGGCCAACAACCGCTAGCGCGGCGGCCGCTCGAAGAAAGTGACGAAGGCGGTGATGGGGATCTCCCCGTCACCGTCCTTGCCGGCGCCGTCGGTTGCGGCCTCGGCGCTGCCGCGCTCGGCGCGGCGCTGGTCGCTGGCGGCGCGGACCGCAAACAGCCGCTCGACCATCTCCGAATAGAGCTCCGCGAGTTCGCCCCAGCCGTCCTCGTCGACGACCATCGGCATCCGCACGACGTGGGCGTCCGGGCGGCGGTTCAGCGTCTTCGCGTCGAGTGCGATGGTGGCGTCGGCGGCCGCCAGCTGGGTCGTCAGCCGGGCGAACTCGAGCCGCTCGTCGAGCGTCAGGTCGGAGTTTTCGGCGGTGTCCACGTAGGGCATCGCGATCGCCCGGTAGAAGTGCTGGATCGAGCCGCGCACCGGCCGTTCGCCGACCAGCTCGATCGCGCCGGCTTTGAGCAGGGTCGCGACGTGGTAACTGACGTCGCTGAGCGGCTTGCGGAACTCGATCGCCAGTTCCGCCGGGCTGGCAGTGCGGTCGGCAAGAGCGGTTAGGCAGCGGGCGCGAAGCGGATGTGCGACTACCGATCCGATCGTGCGGCCCACGTTTCGCTTGTTGGCCGAAGCCATGTTGCTCCTCCGGTCGATTGCGATTGGGCGAACATTCTAACCCGGTCCCGAGGCTTCGACCTGAAATTGAGATACCTGTTTAGAAAGATCGAAGTTCTTTAAGCGATCTAAATTGTTTAAGCGCCGAGCACGTTCACCCACGAATGGAAGGGGGTGATCACGTGAAGATGGCGATCTCGGCGCAGACGGTCCCGGCTGTGTTCACGACCAAGTCCTCGTGATTCCAGGCGCCGGCCTCCTCCTCAAATGGCGGAGCCGGCGCCTGCCATGCACGGCGAGGGCTCGGTGCCGCTCTCGGGCCCTGGTTTCCGGGCCGAGATCTGCCACGGATCGCGCCAGACGGCGCGCCGCAGCCCGCCTCAGGGCAGCGGCTCCCACGCCCAGTCGCTGTTCGACACCAGGCTCTCCTGGTCGAGGTAGCGGCGGAACTCGGCGAGCTCCTCGGAGTCGACGGCGTAGCCGTGCTCGGGGCCCGGGAAGCTGTGGCCTCGGACCTCCTCGCTGTAGCGGCCGAGCGCCGCGACCATCTCCTCGTGGATCTCGGCGTAGCGCTTGACGAACTTCGCCATGTGGCCGGTGGTGATGCCGAGCAGATCGTGGAAGACGAGGACCTGGCCGGAGGTCGACGGGCCGGCACCGATCCCGATCGTCGGGACCTCGAGCCGCTCGACGATCGCCGCGGTGATCTCCGCCGGCACTGCCTCGAAGACGATCGCGAAGCAGCCGACCGACTGCAGCGCCAGGGCGTCCTCGCAGAGCTTGATCGCCGCCCGCGCCGACTTGCCCTGGGCTTTGTAGCCGCCGAGCGCGGTCGCGGTCTGCGGCGTCAGGCCGAGATGGCCCATCACCGGGATGCCAGCGCGGATAATCGCCCGGGCGCGCTCGACCGAGACGCCGCCGGCCTCCAGCTTGACCACCTGGCAGCCGGTCTCCTTGACCAGCCGCTGGGCGTTCTGGATCGCCAGCTCGTTGCTCGACTCGTAGCTGCCCATCGGCATGTCGCCGATCATCAGCGGCGTCTTCAGGCCGCGGCGGACCGCTTTGCCGAGGACGATCATCTCCTCCATCGAGACGAGGTCGGTGCGCTCGTAGCCGAGCACGACGTTGGCGGCAGAGTCGCCGACCAGGACGAGGTCGACGCCGGCCGCCTCGGCGACGCTCGCCGAGGGGTAGTCGTAGGCGGTGACCATCACGATCGGCTCACCGTTTTCCTTCATCTCCTGGAGCCGCGGCAGGCTCATCGCGACGCGGTCTTCGACGGGGGCGGTGTGGGAGAGGCTTCCTGAGCTCATGAGACGAGCACCTCCGGGCGGTTGTCGACGGCGAGGGCGCGGTTGTCCTCGTCGACGTGGACGACTACTGGCTGGTAACGCTCGAGATCGGCCTCGCTGTAGGCGCCGAAGGAAGCGACGATGATCTTGTGGCCGGGCTCGGTCAGGTGCGCGGCGGCGCCGTTGACCTGCATCGTCCCGGAGCCGGGCTCGCCGTCGATCACGTAGGTGACGAAGCGCTGGCCGTTGTCGATGTCCCAGACGTGGACCTGCTCGTTGGTCAACAGGTCGGCGGCGGCCATCAGCTCGGTGTCGATCGTGATGCTGCCGATGTAGTCGACGTCGCAGTCGCTGACGGTCGCGCGGTGGATCTTCGACTTCAGCATCTGTCTCTGCACGGGGCGGTCTCCAGTTCCTAGTCGTTGCCGGGTGAGGACGTGGCGGCCTCGCCGCCGTGGTTTGCGGGGTCGATCAAGACGTTGTCGATCAGCCGCGCCGGTCCGACCGGGGCGGCGACGGCGACGAGGACGGGGCGCGCGCCGAGCTCCGCGACGGCCGCGAACGTCTCGGCGTCGCGCGCCTCGAGGTACTCGGGCTCGATCCCGGCGGCGGCCAGCTCGGCCTCGCCGGCGGCGAGCGCGGCGGCCAGCGGGCTGCCGCCGAGGGCGGCGTCGCGGACGGCGGCGAGGGCACGCGAGAGGGCGACCGCGCGCTCGCGGTCGGCCGGCTCGAGGTAGGCGTTGCGCGAGCTCATCGCCAGGCCGTCGGGCTCGCGCACGGTCGGCAGCACCGCGATCCGCACCGGGAAGTCGAGGTCGCGGACCATGCGGCGGACGACCGCGGCCTGCTGCGCATCCTTTTGGCCGAAGTAGGCGACGTCGGGGCCGACCGAGTTGAGCAGCTTGGCGACGACGGTGGTTACGCCGCGGAAGTGGCTGGGGCCGCGGCGCGAGGGATCGCCGTCGAGCACCTCGGTGAGTGGGCCACCGACGGCGACGGTCGTCGCGAACCCCTCCGGGTAGACCTCCTCGACCGGCGGCGCGTAGACGAAGTCGACGCCGGCCTCGGCGGCAAGCCAGAGGTCGCGCTCCTCGTCGCGCGGGTAGCGGTCGAGGTCCTCACCGGGGCCGAACTGGGTTGGGTTGACGAACAGGCTCATCACCACCAGGTCGCACTCGGCACGAGCCGCCCGCAGCAGCGAGAGGTGCCCGTCGTGCAGGTAGCCCATCGTCGGCACCAGGCCGATCCGCAGGCCCTCGCGGCGCGGCCGCTCGAGCGCACGGCGCAGTTGCGCCTTGGCGCGAATCACGCTCACGGCAGGGTCGTTGCTGGTTGCGGGGGAAACGAGATCGAGGTCCATAGGTCCATGCCCTTCAGGGTCACGGCCGGTTGCGCGCGGATTATACCCGGTCTCAGGCGGGGCTTTGGCGCTCTAGTGGCTCGAACTATCGTCCGCGACGCGGTACTCGATCTCCCGCAGCGGCTTGGCGGGCGCCCCGGCGCACACGTGGCGCGCCGGCAGGTCGGCGGTGACGACCGAGTTGGCGCCGACCACGCAGCGCTCCCCGACGCTGACGCCGCTGGTGACGACGCAGTTGACCCCGAACCAGACGTTGTCGCCGATCGCCACCGGGCCCTTCGAGGTGAAGCCCTGCCAGGTGACCGGCAGCTCGGGATCGTCGTAGCGGTGCTCGGCGTCGCCGACGAAGCAGCCGTTGGCGAACATCACGTGGTCGCCGATCGTCACCCGCCCCTGGGCGGCGACCATCGTGTTGCGGTTGAGGAAGCACCCGGCCCCGATCTCGATCTCGGCCTCGGGAGCCATAGTGATCCAGCAGCCGGGCTCGAGCAGCGTGCCTTCGCCGATGCGGAGGCGGCCTTGGTCGAGGGCATCGAGGATCTCGCCCTCGACGGGATGACGGATGAAGAAGCCGCCGCGGGCGGCGTGGCGGGCGAGACGGATGCGGGCGCCGAGACGGCGGTTGCGTTCGTACCAGCGGTGCTTGATGAGCCAGGTGCGGTAGCCGCGCTGGGACGGGGACATGGCGGGACGGTATAGGGATGCGAGGGACTCCCTAGCAACTAGTCCCTCGCCAGCCATACACTGCCGCCCATGCCCGACCTACTCCGCGGCGGCATCGACCTCGGCGGCACCAAGATCCAGACGGCGATCGTCGATGCCAAGGGCGACGTCAAGGGTGAGGCGCGGCATCCGACGCCGACCGAGGGCGGTCCGGCGCAGATCGTCGAGGCGATGGGCGCGGCGCTTACGGAGGCCGCCCAGCAGGCCGGGGTCGAGACCTCGGCGCTCGCCGGCGTCGGCGTCGGCTCGCCAGGCGACGCCGACGAGAAGACGGGGGTCGTCTCCTCGGCCCGCAATCTGCCCGACTGGGAAGGCAGCTTCCCGGTTGCCGAAACGCTGAAGAACTCGCTCGGGACCGAGGTGAAGGTCGGCAACGACGTCGACGTCGCCACCCAGGCGGAGTTCCACCTCGGCGCAGGGCGCGAGTTCCAGAGCTTGATCGGGGTCTTTTGGGGGACCGGGGTCGGCGGCGGGCTGATTCTCGACGGCAAGCCGTGGATCGGGCGCGGTGCGGCGGGCGAGATCGGCCACATGGTCGTCCAGCGGGGCGGCGCCAAGTGCACCTGCGGCCGGCGTGGCTGCATGGAGGCCTACGCCGGACGATTGGCGATGGAAGCCGAGGCGCGCCGCCAGCACAAGGAGGGCGTCAAGACCGACCTCTTCAAGCTGATGGAGAGACACGACAAACCGCGGCTGACCAGCGGTATCTGGGAGCGCGCGCTCGACCACGGCGACACGCTCGCCCGCGAGCTGCTCGAGCGGGCGATCGAGGCGATCGGCACCGCCGTCGCCTCCGCCGTCAACCTGGTCGACCCGGAAGCGATCATCATCGGCGGCGGGATGGGCATCCGCCTCGGCGAGCGCTTCATGGACCCGCTGACCGAGGAGATGGGCCTGCACCTGTTCGTCGACGAGCGCCCACCCGCGGTGCGGGTCGCCACGCTCGGCGACCTGGGAGGCGCCATCGGCGCCTCCCTCTTGATCGCCGAGCGCTGAGCGCCCTAGACGCGTCCCGAGGTCTGCCGCTGCTGCCTGGCGATCGCGTCGACCAGGACCGCGAGGAGCAGGACGCCGCCGGTGACCATCAGTTTCACCGGCGAGGACAGCGAGAGCAGGTCCATGCCGTTGGAGATCGAGCCGATCACCAGAGCACCGAGCAGGGCCGTCCAGACCGAGCCGCGGCCGCCGAACAGGCTGGTGCCCGCGATCACCGGACCGGCGATCGCCAGCAGCAGGAGTTCGTTGCCGCCGGAGTTCTGGTTGACGGCGAACAGCCGCGAAGCCGCCATCACGCCACCGACCGCGGCCATCGAGCCGGAGATCATGAAGACCGCCACGCGGACGCGGTTGACCCCGATCCCGGCCCGCCGCGCCGCCTCGGCGTTGCCGCCGACGGCGAAGACGTGGCGGCCGAAGCCGGTGCGGGTGACGACGTACTCCATCCCGACCACGAAGCCGAGCAGGATCATCACCGCCAGCGGTACACCGCGATCCGAGTTGAGGATCGCCACCGCGCCGATCACGATCACCGCCAGCACCACGAGTTTCGCGATCAGGATGACCGGCGAGCCCTCGTCGATCCCGGCTGCCGCCCGGCGCCGGTAACCGAGCGCCAGGATCGCGGCGTAGGCGGCGATGATCACCGCCGCGAAGATCCAGCCGACGGTGTCGGAGTAGAAGATGTTGGCCAGACCGGTGATCTTCGGGTCGGTGATGTTCAGCGAGCCGGTCTTGCCCAGCACCTGCAGCAGCGCGCCCTGCCAGGCTAAGAGGCCGGCGAGGGTGACGACGAACGACGGAACGACGAATTTGCTGAACAGCGATCCCTGGGCAAAGCCGATCGCGGCACCGACCGCCACCGCGGCGGCGATCGCCAGGTACGGGTTCCAGCCGTGCTTGACGTTGAGCACTGCCATCACCGCCCCGGCCAATCCGGAGACGGCACCGACCGAGAGGTCGATCTCGCCGAGCAGCAGCACGTAGACGACGCCGACCGAGATCAACCCGATCGTCGTGATCTGCAGCATCAGGTTGGTCAGGTTCTCGGCCGAGAGGAAACGGCTTTCCTGGACCTGGAAGATGATCGCGATCAGGATCAGGCCGAAGACGACCCGGACCGAGGAGAGGTCGCCCTGGACGATGCGGCGCACCATCTGGCCGAAGTTGATGCGCTCTTTGGGCTTCCCGGTCGTCTCGACCGACGTTGCGTCGCTCATCGCCCTTCGCCCCCTTCGGCTGGTTGTGGTTTGTCGGGCTCTTTAGGCTCATCGTTGCCGCCGTCACGGACCCCGGTAATGGCGCCGACGACGAGCTCCTCGGTGGTTTCGTTGGCCTCGAAATTGCCGGCCTGCCGACCGAGGCGGAGAACGAAGATGCGGTCGGCGACCTCGAAGACGTCGACCAGGTTGTGGCTGATCACGACGACGCCGAGCTCCCGTTCCCGCAGCCGTTTGATCAGCGCCAGCACCTGTTTGGTCTGCGGCACGCCGAGCGCTGCGGTGGGCTCGTCGAGCAGCACCACTTTCGGCTCGCCGAGCAGCGAACGAGCGACCGCCACCTGCTGGCGCTGGCCGCCCGAGAGCGTCCCCACCTCGGAGCGCAGACTCGGGATCGTTACCGCCAGGTTGGAGAGCAGATCGCCCGTCTCCTGCTCCATCTTCACCTCGTCGAGCTGGCGCGAGACGGCGCGCGGGCCCGGTGAGACGAGCTCGCGGCCGAGGAAGAGGTTGGCGACGACGTCGAGGTTGTCGCAGAGCGCAAGGTCCTGGTAGACCGTCGCGATCCCCAGTTCGGTCGCGGCCTGCGGGCTCGAGATCGAAACCTCTTGCCCTTCGAATTTGATCGTTCCTTCATCGGCGGAGTGGATGCCAGCAATCGCCTTCACCAGCGTCGACTTGCCGGCGCCGTTGTCGCCGACCAGGCCGACGACTTCACCGGAGCGGACGGCGAAGTCGACCCGGTCCAACGCGTGGACCGGGCCGAATCGCTTGCTGACTCCCTCCAACTCGAGAAGAGGAGTCCCGACTGCCATGTCAGCCGGAGATCCCTACTTCTTTGCAGGCGGCCGCGTATGGGCCGGTGCAAAGTTCGCCGGCACTCACGAACCCTTCTTTGATCACGGTGTCTTTGATGTTGTCCTTGACCACCGCGACCGGTTCCAGCAGCACCGCCGGAACTTCGGCCTTGCCGTTGTTCACTTCTTCGGTGACTTTGTCTTTCGGGACTTCTTCACCGTTGCCGAGCGCGATCGCGATTTCGGCGCTGATTTCGGCCTGCGGCCCGATCGACTTGAACACGGTCATGTACTGCTGGCCGACGAGGATCCGCTGCAGGCCCGCGACGGTCGCGTCCTGTCCCGTGACCGGCCGTTCTTCCGGATTGATCCCGGCGCCTTTCATCGCCGCGATCGCGCCGCCGCCGGTGTCGTCGTTGGCGGCGTAGATGCCGGCGAACCCGTCGTTGCCGAGCGCCGTGATCGCCTGCTGTGCCTCGCGCTGCGCGTTTTCCGCGGTCCAACCCGGGGTGTCGTATTCCTTCGCGATTTCGACCCCGGCGGCTTCGAACCCTTTGTGCGCACCGGCCTTGAAGAGGGCGGCGTTCGGGTCGGCCGGATCGCCGTTGATCATGATGATCGGGCCTTTCGGGCTGCCGTCTTCTTTCAGTTTTTCCGACAGCGATTCGGCCTGCAGTTCGCCGACCCTTTCGTTGTCGAACGAGACATAGGCGTCGACTTCGCTGTTTTCGATCAGGCGGTCGTAGCTGACTACCGGAACGTCCTGGGCGTTCGCTTTTTCGGCGATGCTCGCCGCCGATTTCGAGTCCATCGGGTCGAGGACCATCACGTCGGCGCCTTTGGTCAGCGCCGCTTCACCCTGCGACTGCTGTTTTTCGGCGTCGCCACCCGCGTTGAAGTAGATCACTTCACATTCGGGGCACTTTTCTTCGACCGCTGCTTCGAAATCCGGGCGGTCGTTGGTTTCGTAGCGCGGCGTTTCGTTTTCGGGCAGCAGCAGGGCGATCGTCAAACTGCCGCCGCCCCCACTTTCTTCACCACCGCCACCAGCTTCTTCGCTGGTGCCACCGCCGGTGCCGCCGCTCGTGGTGTCATCTCCCCCGCCACAGCCAGCTGCGACCACCGCGATCACAGCACAGGCGAGTGCGGCGAACAAGAGCTTCCTAAGCGTTGAACCTGGCATAGCTCCTCCTCTTATCTTTGCCCGGTTGCTGCTGCCGACCCTACCCCCACGGCTCGACATTCAGGCGCATGAGTGCAGGCGTTTCCGCGAATTGGCCAATGATTCACTGGCTGGTTGGCCGAGATGTCCAGTGATTGATCAGGGGTTTTGGCGGGCGATCGCGCCTGCCAAACCCTGATCCCCAGGAACTACGCCGCGACTGCTTCACGCCGCCGCCCGCCGCGCTTCGGCTTCGACGGCACCACCAGCTCAGTCAAGAATCGACCGGTGTAAGACTCCCCCACCGCGGCGACCTCCTCGGGGGTGCCGACGGCGACGATCTCGCCGCCCTCTTCGCCGCCCTCGGGGCCGAGGTCGATCAGCCAGTCTGCCGTCTTGATCACGTCGAGGTTGTGCTCGATCACGACCACGGTGTTGCCAGCATCGACCAGGCGGCCGAGGACGTCGAGCAGCCGCTGGACGTCGGCGAAGTGCAGGCCGGTGGTCGGCTCGTCGAGGATGTAGAGGGTGTCGCCGGTCGCGACTTTGGAAAGCTCGGTGGCGAGCTTGATCCGCTGCGCCTCGCCGCCGGAGAGCGTCGTCGCCGGCTGGCCAAGGCGGATGTAGGAGAGGCCGACGTCGTGCAGCGTCCGCAGCCGGCGGGCAATCTTCGGCACGTTCTCGAAGAACTCGACCGCCTCCTCGACCGACATCTCGAGCACGTCGGCGATGCTCTTGCCTTTGAAGCGGACCTCGAGCGTCTCGCGGTTGTAGCGCTTGCCGTGGCACTGCTCGCACGGCACGTAGACGTCCGGCAGGAAGTGCATCTCGATCTTGATCTGGCCGTCGCCCTTGCAGACCTCGCAGCGGCCGCCCTTGACGTTGAAGCTGAAGCGGCCCGGCTTGTAGCCGCGGGCTCTGGCCTCCTGGGTCTGGGTGAAGAGCTGGCGGATGTGGTCGAAGACGCCCGTGTAGGTGGCCGGGTTGGAGCGCGGCGTGCGGCCGATCGGCGACTGGTCGATGTTGATGATCTTGTCGATCTGGGAGAGACCGTCGATCCCGTCGTGGGCGCCGGGCCGCAGCTTCGCCTGGTGCAGGCGGTTGGCGACCGCGTGGTGGAGCGTCTCGTTGACCAGGGTCGACTTGCCCGAGCCGGAGACGCCGGTCACGCAGCAGAAGACCTCGAGCGGGAAGGCCACCTCGATGTCCTTGAGGTTGTGTTCGCGGGCGCCGCGGACGAGCAGCGAGCCGCGGGGCTCGCGTCGGGCCTTGGGCAACTCGATTTTGCGCTTGCCCGAGAGGTACTGCCCGGTCAGCGAGGCCGCGTTCTTGGCGACTTCCTTCGGCGTGCCGGCGGCGATCACGTGCCCCCCGTGTTCGCCCGCTCCGGGACCGAGATCAACCAGGTGGTCGGCGGCCTTCATCGTCCCCTCGTCGTGCTCGACGACGATCACCGTGTTGCCGAGGTCGCGCAGCCGGTCGAGGGTCGCGATCAGCTTCTCGTTGTCGCGCTGGTGCAGCCCGATCGACGGCTCGTCGAGGACGTACATCACCCCGACCAGGTGCGAGCCGATCTGCGTCGCCAGCCGGATCCGCTGCGCCTCGCCGCCCGACAGCGAGCGCGCCGAGCGAGCCAGCGAGAGGTAGCCGATGCCGACGTTCTCGAGGAAGGCGAGCCGCTCGGTGATCTCGCGGACGATCAGCCGCGCGATCGCCCGCTCGGTCTCGGTCAGCTCGAGCGACCGAATCCACTCCGATGCGGCGCGCGCCGAGAGGTCGCTGTACTCGGCTATCGAGAGCCCGCCGACCTTGACCGCGAGGCTCTCCGGCCGCAGCCGGGCGCCGTGGCAGGCCGGGCAAGGCTGCTCGGCCATGTAGCCCTCGATCCGCTCGCGGCTGTTCTCCGAGTCGGTCTCTTCGTAGCGCCGTTGCAGGTTGTTGACGATCCCCTCGAAGCGGACCTTGTAGGAGCGGCGGCGACCGAAGCGGTTGGTGTAGCTCACCTGGTGGCGCTTCTCGCCGGTGCCGTAGAGGAAGATCTCCTTCTCCTCGTCGCCGAGCTGCGACCAGGGGACGTCGACGTCGACGCCGTACTCGTCGGCGACCGAGGCGATCAGCCGCTTCCAATAGGAGCTGATACCGCGATTCCAGGGCTGCAGGGCGCCCTCGGCGAGCGACAGCGTCGGGTCCGGAACGACCAGCTCGGGGTCGATCACCCGCTGGAAGCCGAGCCCGTGGCAGCGGTCGCAGGCGCCGTGGGGCGAGTTGAAGGAGAAGCTCCGCGGCTCCAGCTCGGGAATCGAGGTGCCGCAGTTGAGGCAGGCGAACTGCTCGGAGAAGAGCATCGTCTCGGCCGTCTCCTCGCCGTCGAGGATCTCGACTTCGATCAGCCCGGCGGCGAGGCCGGCGGCCGCCTCGACCGACTCCGAGAGCCGCCGTCGGAGCTCCGATTTCATCACCAGCCGGTCGACCACGACCGAGATGTCGTGTTTGTACTTTTTGTCGAGGACGATCTCCTCGTCGAGTCGCCGCAGCTCGCCGTTGACGCGGACCCGCGAGTAGCCCTCGAGCCGCATCTGGTCGAGCAATTTCCCGTACTCGCCTTTGCGGCCGCGGACGATCGGCGCCTCGACCATGAATTTGGTCCCGTCCTCGAGGGTCATCAGCCGGTCGACGATCTGCTCCTGGGTCTGGCCGGTGATCTCGGCGCCGCACTCGGGGCAGTGCGGCACCCCGATCCGCGCCCAGAGCAGCCGCAGGTAGTCATAAATCTCGGTTACGGTCCCCACGGTCGAGCGCGGGTTGCGCGAGGTCGTCTTCTGGTCGATCGAGATCGCCGGCGAGAGGCCCTCGATCGAGTCGACGTCGGGCTTCTCCATCAGTCCGAGGAACTGGCGCGCGTAGGCGCTCAGCGACTCGACGTAGCGACGCTGCCCCTCGGCGTAGATCGTGTCGAAGGCGAGGCTCGACTTGCCCGAGCCGGAGAGCCCGGTGATGACGATCAGCGCGTCGCGGGGCAGCTCGAGGTCGATGTCCTTGAGGTTGTGCTCGCGGGCACCGTTGATGACGATCCGATCCGAGGCGGCCACTTCACATAAGTCTAGCTAGGCGAACAGACGTTCCCCTCGGGGAAAGCGGGAGCGGCGGTGCGGCTAGAGCGCGGCGGACAGCTTGCCGCGGTACTCGCGCGCCTTCGGGTCGGCGGGGTCCTCGTTGATCAGCCCGACGATCGCCTGGCGCAGCAGGTCGCGGGTCTCCCCCGCCTCGCCGTTGCCGGGCTGGGCGCCGATCTCCGCGATCAGCGCCTCGATCGCGGCATCGCGCTCGCCGCGGCCGAGCGCTTCGAACGCTGCCGGTGCGACGCCGGCCTGCGAGAGCTTGACCCGGGCGGCGATCCCCTGGGCGTCGAAGTCGCCGGGATGGCCGGCGACCGCTTCCAGCGCCTCGTCCTCAGCCCCGCGCGCCAGCCGCGCCCGCCCGAGGGCGACGGCGACGTCGGCGCGGCGCGGGTCGAGTTCGTGCGCCTCACGCAGCGACAGCTCGTCGCCTTTGGCCAGCAGCTCGTCTACCTTCGACGGCAGCAGCGCGTCGAAGAAGGCCTCGACCTGCGGCGGCGGCAGCGCGCCGACGAATTCGTTGACGATCTCGCCGTCTTTGAAGGCTTTTACGGCGGGAATGCCCTGGATCCCGTAGCGCTGCGCCAGACCTGGGTTGGCGTCGGTTTCGACCTTGGCCAGCAGCACGCGGCCGCCACGGCTCGCCTCCGCCGCCTCCAGCGCCGGGGTGAGCTGGCGGCAGGGCCCGCACCACTCGGCCCAGAAGTCGACGACGACCGGCGTCTCTTTCGAGAGCTCGATCACGTCGCGGTCGAAAGTCGCTTCGGTTACGTCCACGCCCATCGTCTCCTCCTAGGCTCCGGCCGTCATCCCGTCGAGGTCGCGGCGCAGCTCGCGCAGCTCGTCGCGGATCCGGCCCGCCTCCTCGAAGCGCAGGTCTTCGGCCGCGACCTGCATCTCCTCCTCGAGGACGACGATCGTCCTCTCCAACTCCTCCGGCGTCGCGAAGTCGTCGCCTTTGCGGCGCCGGCGCTTGCGCGGAGCCCGGTCTTCGATCGCCAGCAGCTCGGACATTTCGGAGATCCCCTTGCGAACCGTCGCCGGGGTGATCCCGTGCTCCTCGTTGTAGGCGATCTGGATCGCGCGGCGGCGGTCGGTCTCCCGCAGCGCCGCCTTCATCGCGTCGGTTTCCTTGTCGGCGTACATCAACACCTTGCCGTCGACGTTCCTCGCGGCGCGGCCGATCGTCTGAACCAGGCTGGTCTCGCCACGCAGGAAGCCCTCCTTGTCGGCGTCGAGGATCGCCACCAGCGAGACCTCGGGCAGGTCGAGGCCCTCGCGCAGGAGGTTGACCCCGACCAGCACGTCGTACTCGCCGAGCCGCAGGTCGCGAATGATCTGGATCCGCTCCAGGGTGTCGACCTCGGAATGCAGGTAGCGGACCTTGACGCCGTACTCGAGCAGGTAATTGGTCAGGTCCTCGGCCATCTTCTTGGTCAGCGTCGTCACCAGGGTGCGGTCGCCGGCCTCGGCCCGGGCTTTGATCTCGTTCATCAGGTCGTCGATCTGGTTCTTCGTCTCGCGCAGCTCGATCTCCGGGTCGACGATCCCGGTCGGGCGCACGATCTGCTCGACGATCCGCTTCGATTCGGCCTTCTCGAACGGCCCCGGGGTGGCCGAGACCATCACCAGCTGCGGCACCCGGGCGAGGAACTCGTCGAACTTCAGCGGTCGGTTGTCGATCGCCGAGGGGAGGCGGAAGCCGTAATCGACGAGGGTCGTCTTCCGCGATCGATCCCCCTCGTACATGCCGCCGATCTGCGGCACGGTCTGGTGCGACTCGTCGACGAAGGTGACGAAGTCGTCGGGGAAGTAGTCGATCAGGGTGTGCGGCGGGCTTCCGGCCGGGCGGCCGTCGAGGATCCGCGAGTAGTTCTCGATCCCCGAGGTGAAGCCGAGCTCCTTGATCATCTCGATGTCGTAGGCGGTGCGCTGCTGCAGCCGGTGCGACTCGAGCAGCTTGCCTTCGTTCTCGAGCTCGGCGACCCGCTGTTCCAATTCCGTCTTGATCTCGTTAACCGCGCGCTCGAGCGTCTCGTCTTTGGTCACGTAATGGGATGCCGGCCAGACCGAGACGTGGTCGATCTCGTCGAAGATTTCGCCGGTCAGCGGATCGAAGTGCTGAATCGACTCGATCTCGTCGCCGAAGAGGGCGATCCGGTAGGCCGACTCGGCGTAGGAGGGCATGATCTCCAGCACCTCACCGCGGACCCGGAAGGAGCCGCGGCCGAGCACCGAGTCGTTGCGCTGGTATTGGATCTTCACCAACTTGCGGAGGACGTCGTCGCGGTCGATCTCCTTGCCGACCTGGAAGAGCTGCATTTTTTCGTTGTAGACCTGGGGCGAGCCGATCCCGTAGATGCAGGAGACCGAGGCGACGATGATCACGTCGCGGCGCGCGAACAGCGCCGCCGTCGCGGCGTGGCGCAGGCGGTCGATCTCGTCGTTGATCGAGGAGTCCTTCTCGATGTAGAGGTCCTGGGCCGGAACGTAGGCCTCGGGCTGGTAGTAGTCGTAGTAGGAGAAGAAGTAGGAGACAGAGTTCTCGGGGAAGAACTCGCGGAACTCGTTGCAGAGCTGCGCCGCCAGCGTCTTGTTGTGGGCGATCACCAGCGCCGGGCGCTGCACCTCGGCGATCGTCGCCGCCATCGTGAAGGTCTTGCCCGTGCCGGTGGCGCCGAGCAGCGTCTGGAAGCGCTCGCCCTCGCTCAGGCCCTCGGCGAGGCCGGCGATCGCCTTCGGTTGGTCAGCCGTCGGCGTGTAGGCGGGATTAAGTTTGAATTCCGACACGTTCTTGACCTTAGCTGGCGGCTAGGCTCGACCCGCGATGCGCGCCGCCCGCCTGCTACTCACCGCCTTCTTCACCGTTGCCGGCTCGCTCCACTTCGCCCGGCCGCGGGCCTACGAAGCGATCGTCCCTCCCACCCTGCAGCCGTGGAAGAAGGAGGTCGTCGCCATCAGCGGCGCCGCCGAGTTGGCCGGCGCCGCACTCGTCGCACCGCCCTCCAGCCGCCGCCTCGGCCGCTGGTGGCTGCTCGCGCTGCTCGCCGCCGTCTTCCCGGCCAACGTCCACATGGCCGCCAACCCCGAGCAGATCGAGGGCATCGGCCTCCAGAGGATCCCCCGCTGGCTCCTCTGGGCCCGCCTCCCGGTCCAGCCACTGCTGATGCTCTGGGTCTGGCGCGCGACGCGCTAGGCGCGCGCCGCGTTCAGGACGACGGGGCGCCGAATAGGTCTCTAAGGAATCAGTTCTTCCAGAAAGCCGCCCACTGGGCCGAGGATCCCGCTCGCCCCTTCGAAGATCTTGCGGCCGTCCTTGACCAGTTCGATCGCCTGGTCGAGCGGGATGTTTTCCAGCGCGCCGCGCAGCGGCACCGCGATGAACGGGGTCAGCGCCCCCGCTTCTTCGGCGTCGTCGACGGCGCGGACCAGCCCGGCGCGGATCGCCTTGGCGAGTTTTTCGTCGTCGATTCCGTACTTCTTGGCGAACCTTTCGCGCGCTTTGTCGGTGGCGAGGGCGCGGGCCAGGGTCTCGCGGCTGACACCGAGCTGGCAGGCGGCGCCGTCGAGCGCCGAGAGCGTGAACTGCTCGGCGAGCTGCTGCAGGCCCTGCGGGTCGCGCCAGGGCCGCGGCTTGCAGGGGTCCTGCGACTTCAGCGGCTCGTAGCTGGCGCCGCCGGCCGCCAGGTAGGCGCCGACCAGCACCAGCGAGGCCAGAACAGCGCCGCCGATCAGGAGCTTCGCCCGGGTGCTCGCCATCGCCGCACTCAAAGGTCGACCCTCCGCGCCAGCGCGATCGGGATCAGCGCCAGCAGCCCGAGCAGGGCCGCGATCCCAAACGAGGGGCTGAAGGCGTGGGTGGCGCCGCGGTCGAGCTGGTCCTGCAATTCTTCGCGCAGGCCGACGACTTCGGTCCGTTCCTCGGGATCGTCGGGCAGCGGTTCGAATGCCGGCCCGATCGTCGGCACTTTGCCTTCCTCGTCGTCGAGCCGCTCGGAGATCCGTTTCGCCATTTCGATCTTCAGCAGCGGGTTGGCGGGCGAGTCGAGCAGCACCGCGGTGCCGGCGTTGATCGCGTCACGGCGCTGGACTTCGATGTCGTGGGTGAAAACCGGGGTCAGGGCGAGCAGGCCGAGGACGACGCCGGCGTGGCGGGCGGAGATCGTCCAGCCGCCGTGGATCGCCTGCGGGGCGCGGCCGGACAGCGCGGTCTCGGTCAGCGCCGAGAGGACGAGCGAGAGGCCGACCCCGACCAGGATCTGCGGCGGCAGGGTCAGCCAGACGCTGGCGTGCGGCAGCAGCGCCAAGCCGCCGAGCCCGCCGGAGACGAGTATCGCCCCGGCCGCGGCGCGGGCCCGCTCGCTCGGCACGAACGGCGCGAGGCGGCTGCCGAAGTAGGCGGCTACCGGCATCACGGTGACGACGATCGCGGCGCCGATCGGCGTCAGCCGCCAGCCTTCGATCAGCAGCAGGACGAGGAGGAAGAGCGCGGCGGCGATCGAGGCGCTGATCATCGCCAGCGCCAGGTTGGCCCAAAGGTGCGGACGGCCGGCGCGCCGGGTCTCGGCTTCGATGACCTGGGTCGAGGCCTCGTCGCGGGCGACGGCGAGGATCGGCACCGCCGCCGCCAGCGCGATCGGCACCTGGACGAAGAAGACCGCCTGCCAGGAGACGAGCTCGGTCAGGAGCCCGCCCGCCGCCGGCCCGAGCGCGGCACCGGT
>Ga0207658_10000735_pt1 | contig 28253 bp, 28 predicted proteins | sample KBSS33metaG_FD_184322 | JGI IMG/M metagenome (GOLD analysis project Ga0207658, IMG submission 184322) | Switchgrass rhizosphere microbial communities from Kellogg Biological Station, Michigan, USA - KBS S3-3 metaG (SPAdes) (version 2) | ecosystem: Host-associated > Plants > Roots > Rhizosphere...
TCGCCGGCGCGAGGTCGTCGACCAGGACACCGGCGCGCTGCCCGGCCGCGAGGTAGTCGAGCACGGGGCTGACGATCTGCGGCATGACCCGGGCGAGTTCTTCGGGTCCGACGCGGCGGGTGACCGCAGTCAGCTCGTCGGCACGCGTCAGCAGGCGCCGATAGAACGGATCGCCGACGAGGACGTCGGTGATGGCGCGCATGAGGTCGACGAGGCTCTCCTCGTCGGCGGGCCGGCCCAGCGCCTCAGCGAGCCCGGCGCCGACCAGCGGAGCTCGCCGCAGCATCACCTCGAGATAGAGCGACTCCTTCGAGTCGAAGAAGGCATAGAAGCTGCCCTTGGCGATTCCCGCGGGCTGAACGAGTTCATCAAGCGACGTCTTCTTCAGGCCCTGCGTGGCGAACAACTGCTCGGCCGTATCGACCAGGGTGCGCGCGATGCGGTCCTTCTCGTCGGACGTGAATGCCACTGCCATATCTATGACCCCTTCGGTCAGCCAGTCATAGCCTACGCGTTTACAACCCCAGCCGCCAGGGCATTTCACCAGCACTCATCGCCCCAAGACGTAAGCACAGTGAACACCGGAGGATTTGCCTCACCCGGTGCGTAACGATTTACTGATGATCGTCGATGAACTAACGCGGCACGGTCCTATCGATAGCCAAGCGGTGCCCTTGATCTTCTGCGTAGCTAATCCACTTGTCTGATATCCCCAGCCTCGAGCGCCGCGGGCCACCAGCCCGCTCGAGGGGTATCACGAGACAGCCATAAGACCAGTTAAAGTGGCTTATTACCCGCCCAAACAGACACAGGCCGCCGCGACTGACACTCCGCCACACCAGCCCCAGCAAGCAACAGCCGGAGGATCTCGCCCGTTTCAACCAGCAAATCCCAGTCTGCGCAATGAACATTTGCGAAAAGTTCGCTCATTTGGTTGCGCCAGGCTCGAATGTGGACTACAAATGTTTGCTGTAAGCGAGTTTCGCTCCAGGAGGGACACCAATCATGGCTAACATCACCACTCGCATCGCGGGATCGATCGCTCTTGCTGGAGGCGCCGCTATCGTCGCGCTCGCCGGCGCCGGCGCCGCCTCGGCCGCCCCCACCCCGCCGCCGCCGAACCCGATCCAGGCGATCGGTCAGTTCGGCACCCAGCTCAACCACGCCATCGGCCAGTTCGGTACCGACAACGAGCAGGCCCTGGGCAAGGCCGGCACCTACTACAACCAGGCCGCAGGCACTGCAGGCACCTACTACGAGCAAGGTGCGGGCCAGCTCGGCACCTTTGCCACGCAGCAGCTCGTCGGCCTGGTCGGCGGCGTTTTCGCACCGCAGCACTGATCTCGCGCGAGACATCGTCAGGGCGTGGGCCGCAACGGCCCGCGCCCTGCGCTGTTTTATGGGCCACTATGCGCCCCACGCACATAGCTAGAAGAGCTAAACTTTGACGTCATGAGCTCAAAGACGACGATCGCCGCGGCCGCGGCACTGGCTGTGGTGAGCTGCGCCGCGTCGACGGCCGTCGCCCTGGCCGACCCCACGCCGGCGCCCCCGGGCCCCGCCGCGCCCGCCGCCGGCGGCCTCAAGACCAGCATCGACGCCGACGGGCTGTACATCGTCGGCAAGGACATCGCGCCCGGCACCTACGCCACCGCCGGACCGGTCGGCGACAAGCGCTGCTACTGGCGGCGGATGAACAACGTGGATCCGCACGCCAAGAACAACGTCATCGACAGCGCCATGACCGCCAAGCCCCAGGTCGTGCTCATCGATGAGACGGACAAGGCGTTCAAGACCAGCGGCTGCCAGCCGTGGCACGTCACCGATGCCGCACCGGACTCCACCGGCCCGGGGCCCAACATTTCCCCGCAGGCCCGCGCCGCGATCGCGATCCTCGGCACGCTCGGCGGAGGCGGCGGCGCTCCTGCCCCGGCGCCCGCACCGGCGCCGCCCGCGCCTCCAGCTACGCCGTAGTAGTGCATCCTTAGCGGCATGGACGTCGACGCGCTGCTGCAATCGATCCCGCCACTAGCGGTGTATCTCGTGGTCGGGCTCGTGATCGGGCTCGAAAGTCTGGGCATCCCACTGCCGGGCGAGATCATTCTGGTCACGGCGGCCGTCATGTCGTCTCGGCACACCCTCGACATCGACCCGCTGGCCGTCGGACTGTCCGCTGCCGCCGGCGCCATCATCGGCGACTCGATCGGGTACAGCATCGGCCGCCGCTTCGGCATGTCCTTGTTCGAACGCCTCGGCCGCCGGTTCCCCAAACACTTCGGCCCGGGACACGTCGCCCTCGCCCGCCGACTCTTCAGCCGCTGGGGCATGTGGGCCGTGTTCTTCGGCCGCTTCGTCGCGCTGCTGCGCATCTTCGCCGGGCCACTCGCCGGAGCACTCAAGATGCACTACACCCGCTTCCTGGCCGCCAACGCGGCCGGCGGCATCGTGTGGGCTTGCGGCACCACGGCCGTCGTCTACTACCTGGGCGTGGCCGCCGAGAAGTGGTTGGCGCGGTTCTCCTGGGTTGCGCTGCTGGTGGGTGGCCTGCTCGCCCTGACCGCGACCCTGGTGCTCAAAGAACGCACCGCCAAGGCCATCGAGCAGCTGGAAACCGAGCATGACTGGGACACGCTGCGCCACTCGTGAAACCGTCAACTCGGGGTTGACGATTTCTCATCGTCAACCTACGGTTGACGTATGGCTCCCTCTGCTGAATCCGCGCACACCTCCACCCCCAATCCGATTGCCGGCACCATCCGCCTCGACGACCTGATCGAGGCGATCAAGAAGGTGCACCCCGAACCACTCGATCAACTCACCGATGCGATGCTCGCCGCCGAACATCTCGGCGACATCGCCGACCATCTCATCGGCCACTTCGTCGACCAGGCCCGCCGCTCGGGCGCGTCGTGGACCGACATCGGCAGCAGCATGGGCGTCACCAAGCAGGCCGCCCAGAAGCGCTTCGTTCCCAAGGAACCCCGGCTCGACACCATGGATCCCAAGGACGGGTTCAGCCGGTTCACCCCGCGCGCCCGCACCGCCGTCGTCGAAGCCCAACAAGCCGCGCACACGTCCCGCAGCACCGAGATCACCCCGGACCATCTGCTCCTCGGGTTGCTCACCGACCCGGGATCACTGGCCATGGTCCTGCTGAGCAACCAGGGCGTCACTGCCGAGCAGATCCGCGCGGCCGCCGCCGTACCCGTCGGCACCGACGAGCCCAAGGCCCTGATCCCGTTCGACGGCGCCGCCAAAAAGGTGCTGGAACTGACCTTCCGCGAGGCACTTCGGTTGGGGCACAACTACATCGGGACCGAACACATCCTGTTGGCGCTGCTCGAATCCGAGGACACGGACGGGCCGTTGCACCGTCTCGGCGTCGACAAGGGCCGCCTCGAATCCGAACTCGAGAAGATGCTCACCGACTTCGTCGCCGCCCGGGAATCAGCCGGGGAATCATGAGTGTCCACTGACAGGGACGAAACGGTCCACTGACCTCGACGAAGTGGCCAAATCTAGTCCATTCCGGCGAGGCCATGAGGGCTGTGTGCCATCATGCGATGCAGTCATTACGGAGAGGACGCGATGAGCACGGGCGTGAACGGCAACAGGACCTACCGCTGGTTGGCGGGCTTGCTCGGTGCGTTGACCCTGCTGGCCGGCGCTCTGGCACCGTCTGCGGCGGCCGAGACCAGCATCGGAGACCTCGGCCAGACCCTCCACGTTGATTACAAGGGCCTCGTTGCCGACGTCACCGTCCACAACGTGCTGCCGTCGGACGAACCACCGGGCTGGACCTGGAACGGCTCGCCGCGCTGGCGCAACCAGGGCGGCCCATGGAAGGCCGACGTCACCGTGCACGTGATCTCGACGCCAAACCCGTACTGGATGGCCTCCAACGTCACCTTCACCGGCGTCACTCCCTTCGCCGACGCCTACGCGTCCAAGCACACCGACGACCCCAACGCGCTGGAGCTCAAGCTGCTGAACGCTCCCGCCGGGTCCACCGTCGATGGCGTCGTCTACTGGGACGTCTACCGCGGACTGGTCAGCAACGTGGTCATGCTCAACCCGGCCACCGGCACGCACCTCGCGCAGTGGAACCTCTGGCAGCCGGGCACACCTATCCCCTGAGTCGCTGTCAAACCGACATAGACTGCCCCTGGTCCCAGCCGGGGGCAGTTTTGTGTTTGCAGACAAGGAGATCCCGATGGTTCAGGTGCGGCAGGCGCAAGCCGACGATGTGGCCGAACTCGCTGACGTGGCCGCCACGACGTTCCCGCTGGCCTGCCCGCCATCGACGACGCCGGACGACATCGCCGCCTTCATCGCCGACCACCTGTCCGCCGACCGGTTCGGCGAATACCTGCGCGATCCCGAGCACGCAGTGTTCGTCGCCCACGACGATGCGCGAATCCTGGGGTACACCATGCTGATTCGCGGCGTGGCCGACGATGCCGACGTGCAACGCGCCGTACCGGAACGGCCGGCCGTCGAACTGTCCAAGTGCTACGTGCTGCCCGACGTCCACGGCGGCAAGGTCGCCGCAACACTCATGGACGCGTCGGTCGGGTTCGCCCGGGACCTCGGCGCCCGCTGCGTGTGGCTGGGCGTAAACCAGGAAAACCAACGCGCCCAACGCTTTTACCGCAAGCACGGGTTCGAGGTCGGCGGCACCAAGACTTTTCAGCTCGGCGCCCGGACCGAGAGCGACTACGTCCTGGTGCGGCCGCTGTAGACCTCAGGCGTGGAGCTGGGTGCCCTCGTGGGTCAGCGCGAGCAAGCGGGACGTGGCACGCAGGTACTTCTTGCGGAAGCCGCCGGCCAGCATCTCTTCACTGAAGACGGTGTTCATCTTCTCCCCCGACGCCACCACGGGAATGCCCGCGTCGTAGAGCCGGTCGATCAGCGACACCAGCCGCAGGGCGACGGCCTGGTCGTAGACCATGTGCACGCCGGTGATGAAAACCTGTTGCACGCCTTCGATCAACGCGTGATACCGCGAGGGGTGCATGGTCGCCAGGTGTGCGCACAGCGCGTCGAACTCGTCGAGCGTGGCACCTTCGACGCCGACGGCCCAGGACCGCACCTCGTCTTCCGACGGCGGAACCGGAGCCGACGGCAGGGCGCGCTGGCGGTAGTCGGGGCCTTCGACGCGGACGGTGGTGAAAATGCTCGACAGCGTGTTGATTTCCCGTAGGAAGTCCTGCGCGGCGAAGCGGCCCTCACCGAGCTGTTCGGGCAGCGTGTTCGAGGTCGCGGCGATCGACACGCCGCGCTCCACCAGCGCCGAGAGCAGCCGGGAGATCAGCGTGGTGTTGCCGGGATCGTCGAGCTCGAATTCGTCGATGCAGACCACCACATAGTCGGACAGCAGGTCGATGCACTCGGTGAAGCCGAAGACGCCGGCCAGCTGTGTCAGCTCACCGAACGTGGCGAACGCGGCTGGGCCCGCGTTGGCTCCGGCCAGCGTGTAGTAGGTCGACGCCAGAAGGTGGGTCTTGCCGACACCGAAGCCGCCGTCGAGGTACATGCCGACCCCGGGCAGCGCCTCGCGCTTGCCGAACAGTTTCTTCTTGCCGGCCCGCTGGCGGGTCGCGTCCTCGCAGAATTTGCGGGCCGAGACCACGGCCGCGGTCTGCGACGGCTCATTCGGGTCGGGCCGGTAGGAGTCGTAGCTGACGTCGGCGAAGGTGGGCGGTGGGACCAGTTCGGCGATCAGTCTTTCCGGCGTGACGGTCGGGTGACGATCGGTCAGATGCGCGACTTGGCTGGCCCCAGGCATTAACGCACCATAGCGGCGTGCTGCAATGATTCACGTGTCCGATCCCGACGCTGCGACGCAGCTCACAGAGCTCAGCGCGGTAGGCGCTGCCTTCCCGGCCGGCGCCGAGACCGGCGACGACACGCTGCTGGCGCCCTTCTACAGCTACCCCGCCGAACTGGACCGGCCGTGGGTGCGCGCCAACATGATCTCCAGTCTGGACGGCGGCGCCACCGACGACGGCCGCGCCGGCGGACTGGCGGGTCCCGGTGACCGGGCGCTGTTCGGTTTCATGCGCCAGCAGGCCGACGTCATCCTGGTCGGCGCGGCGACCGTGCGCATCGAGAACTACTCCGGCGCCCAGATGTCTGCGCCGCAGCGGCAGGCCCGTCAGCTCCGCGGCCAGGCGGAGGTACCGCCGATCGCGGTCATCACGCACAGCGCGGACATCCCGCACGATGCCAAATTCTTCACCCGCACCGAAGTCCCGCCACTGATCCTCACCAGCCGCGACAGCATCGACGACACCTGCCGCCGGTTCACCGGCCTCGCCGAGGTCATCGACGCCTCCGGGACCGCCCCCGACCGGGTCGACCCGCACGTCGTGCTGCGCATCCTCGGCGAGCGCGGGCTGCGGCGGGTGCTCACCGAAGGCGGGCCGTCAGTGCTGAACATGCTGATCGAGGAAGACCTGATCGACGAGATGTGTTTGACCATCGCGCCGATCCTGGTCGGCGGATTCGCCCGGCGGATCGCCTCCGGCCCCGGCGAGGCGCACACCCGGCTGCGTCGCAGCCACGTCCTCACCGACACCGCGGGTTACCTGTACACGCGCTACGTCCGCTGACGGGTCCGGCCGACCGGCATCGCTACTGTGGTGGCCATGCGTCGCCGCCTGCTGCTCCCGGCCCTGAGCCTGTCGACCGTGGTGCTGTCGACGGTCGTCTCGGGATGCGCTCCGTTGCTGGCCGCCAACCCCCGGTACGTCACCGACTCGGGCGCCCGCCCGCAGGGCGCGGCGACCACCTCCAAGGCGCCCGACGGCCCGCCGCCGATCAGTGTGCCCAAGAAGGACCTGACGTGGCATGAATGCACCTCCCGGGTGTTCGGCGACGCGACGGTGCCCGCCGTGCCCGGCGTCATCCTCGACTGCTCGGACTACGACGCCGACCTCGATTCCCTGGGCGGATCCGCCGGGACCGTCAGCATCGGTGTGGTGCGCGCCCGGCTGGCCAGCACGCCGGCCGACGCCGGACCGATCGTGATGACCACCGGATCGGACGTCCCGACCTCGCATCAACTTCCGGTGTGGCTGCAGCGCGGCGGCGTCGACCTGCTCAAGACTCGCCCGGTCGTGGCCGTCGACCGCCGCGGCATGGGCATGTCCGCGCCGCTGAGCTGTGTGTCGAGCAATGATCGCCAGGACCTGCTGGACCAGGCCCAGTTCCTGTCTGGCGACGACCAGGTGGCCAATCTGGCGAAGGTCGCCACCTCGGCCACCACGGACTGCACCGACAGCATCGCGCCAGGCGAGTCGGCCTACGACAACGCGCACTCGGCGGAGGACTTGGAGCGGCTGCGCAGCACCTGGGACGTCCCCGCACTCGCCGTCCTCGGGATCGGCAACGGCGCCCAGATCGCCCTGGCGTACGCGGCGTCGCACCCCACCAAAGTCTCGCGGCTGGTGCTGGACTCGCCCTTGCCGCTGGGCATCTCGGCGGAAGCCATGGCCGAGCAGCGGGTGAAGGGCCAGCAGGCGGCGCTCGACGCGTTCGCCGCGCAGTGCGTCGCCAACAACTGCCCGCTGGGCCCGGACCCCAAGGGCGCCATCGACGGCATGCTGGCCGATGCACGTGCCGGACGCGGCGCGGGCGGCGCCTCGACCGCCGGTCTGGTCGAGTCGATCACGACGGCGCTGGGCTACCCACGCGGCGACGGGCTCGCCAACACCCTGTCCCTCGCCGGTGCGCTGGCCGCGGCCCGCGGCGGCGACGCGGCCGCCCTCAACGCGCTGAGCGCGACCGCCGAGGCGACACGCCAGACCGACGGGCAGTTCGTCAACCGGTGCGACGACTCCGTCAACCGGCCCACCCCGGACCGTGTGCGTGAGCTCCTAGTGGCCTGGCCCAAGAAGTACCCGCAGTTCGGCGCCGTCGGCGCCCTCAGCCTGGCGCCGTGCCTGAGCTGGCCCAGTAGTCCGGCGCCCGCGGCACCCAAGGAACTGAAGGTGCCGATCCTGTTGCTCGGTACCCACAACGACGCGATCGTCGGCGGCGACGGCATCGCCGCCGTGGCCGCGATGGCGATCAACGCGGGCAACAACAGCCGTCGTGTGATGTGGCAGGGCACCGGGCACGGAACCGTCATCTACACGGCCTGCGCCCTGCCGCCCGTCCAGGGTTACCTGACCACCGGCAAGCTGCCCGACACCGACACGTTCTGCCCGGCCTGACAAGGCGGTCCGGCGCCCCGTTATAGGGTTCGGTGGTGACGCGCCCTCTACCGCTCCTGAGCGTCTTCGGTCCCCGCACCGGCCCGCAGAGCACCGCGAATATCGTTCGCAATGCACTGTGGCCCATCGCGATCGTGTCGATCATCCACCGCAGCTACGTGCTGACGACCAACGGTTACATCACCGACGACTTCGGTCCGGTGTACCGCGCGGTGTCGAACTTCCGGCGGCACTGGGCCATCTACAACGAGCATTTCAACTACGTCGACCCGCACTACCTGTACCCGCCCGGCGGCACCCTGCTGTTGTCGCCGTTCGGGTTCCTGCCGGAGTTCGCGTCACGGTTCTGGTTCGTCGCGATCAACTCGGTGGCGATCATCATCGCCGCCTGCCTTCTGGTACGCCTGTTCAAGTTCTCGTTGACGTCGGTCGCATTGCCCGCCCTGCTGCTGGCCATGTACTGCACCGAATCCGTCACCAACACTTTGGTTTTCACCAACGTGAACGGCTGCATCCTGCTGGCCGAGGTGCTGTTCTTCACCTGGCTGCTGGACGGCAAGAAGAACCACGAGTGGCTGGCGGGAGCCGCCATTGGCCTGACCCTCGTGCTCAAGCCGCTGCTGGGCGTCCTACTGCTGCTGCCGCTGCTCAACCGGCAATGGCGCGCCCTGGTAGCCGCGTTCGCGGTGCCCGTCGTGTTCAACGCCGTGGCCTGGCCGCTGTCGGCCGACCCCATGGGCTTCGTGCGCAACACCGTGCCCTACATCTTCCAGACCCGCGACTACTTCAACAGCTCACTGCTCGGCAACGGCATCTACTACGGCCTGCCGATGTGGCTGATCATGGTGCTGCGCGTCGCCTTCGTGCTGCTGGCCGCGGCCAGCCTGTGGCTGCTGTACCGCTACTACCGCGAGCGCGACCAGCTGTTCTGGATGCTGACGTCGTCGGGCGTCCTGCTGATCACCTCATGGCTGGTGCTGTCACTGGCGCAGGGCTACTACTCGATGATGCTGTTCCCGTTCCTGATGACGGTGGTGCTGCCGCGGTCGACGATCCGCAGCTGGCCGGCCTGGCTCGCGGTGTACGGCTTCCTCACGATGGACCGCTGGCTCATGTGGCGCTGGCCGACCACCGGCCGGTTCCTCGAGTACATCAAGATCACCTACGGCTGGTCGCTGATGCTCGTCGTGGTGTTCTGCGTCTTGTACTTCCGCTACCTCGACGCCAAGAAGGACGGCCGACTGGATCAGGGCATCGACCCGTTGTGGTTGTCCAAACCCCAGCCCGCTCCCGCGGGTAGCGTAGCCGCATGAGCATCCCGCCTCCCAAAGTTGAACTCTCCGACTCTCAGTGGCGCGAGAAACTGTCGGCGGAGGAATTTCACGTATTGCGTGAGGCCGGCACAGAACGCCCATTCGTCGGCGAGTACACCGACACCAAGACCGAGGGCATCTATCAGTGCCGGGCCTGCGGCGCCGAGCTGTTCCGCAGCACCGAGAAATTCGAATCCCATTGCGGCTGGCCGTCGTTCTTCGACCCGGCCGACTCGGATGCGGTGATCCTGCGGGCCGACAACACCCTCGGGATGCGGCGCGTGGAGGTGCTGTGCGCCAACTGCCACAGCCACCTCGGACACGTCTTCGAAGGCGAGGGCTACCCCACCCCGACCGACCAGCGCTACTGCATCAACTCGATTTCGCTTCGCCTGGTCCCGGCCGAGAGCTGAAACGTGGTCACGCAGCCCACCGACGCACAGTTGCGGCGGTGGCGACAGCATCTGGCCAACGAACGTGCCGAGGCCGCCGTCTACCGCGATCTGGCCCAGCGCCGTCAGGGCGCCGAACGCGACATCCTGCTGGAGTTGGCCACCGCGGAAGGCCGGCACGAGAAGCACTGGCTGACGCTGCTGGGCGATCAGGTCGGCAAGCCTCGTCGCCCCGACCTGCGGACCCGGGCCCTCGGGTTTCTCGCTCGACACCTCGGATCGGTATTCACGCTGGCTCTGGCGCAACGGGCCGAAGCCCGCTCGGAGTACGACACCGACGTCGACGCCACACCCACGATGGCCGCCGACGAGCGCATCCACGGAGAAGTCGTTCGCGCCCTCGCCAGCCGCGGCCGCGACCAGCTGTCCGGCAGCTTCCGGGCCGCGGTGTTCGGCGCCAACGACGGACTGGTCAGCAACCTGGCGCTGGTCCTGGGGATCGGCGCCACCGGGGTATCGAGCGCGACGATCCTGGCCACCGGACTGGCCGGGCTGATCGCGGGCGCGCTGTCGATGGGTGCCGGTGAGTACGTCTCGGTCAACTCCCAGCTCGAACTGTTGGAAGCCTCGTTGCCCAGCGCCACGGCCGGGACCGCGGTGCAAGCCCTCGATGTCGACGCCAACGAACTGGAGCTGGTGTACCGGGCCCGCGGGATGAGTCCTCAGGAGGCTGCCGCCCGCGCCGCGGGCGTGTTCGCGAGCCTGCGGGCCGGTGCGCTCTCCGACGCACCGCTGGGCGAGGTGTCGACCGAGAAACACGAAGCCGTCGGCACCGGACTGCGGGCCGCGGTGTCCAGCTTCCTGTTCTTCGCGTCCGGCGCGCTGATCCCGGTGCTGCCCTATCTGTTCGGGCTCGCCGGCGTCACCGCCGTCATCGTCTCAGCGGTCCTGGTCGGGCTGGCGTTGCTCTCGACGGGCATGGTCGTCGGCCTGCTCTCCGGCGGTCCGCCACTACGACGGGCGTTGCGGCAGTTGATGATCGGCTACGGCGCCGCCGCGGTGACATACGTGCTCGGCTTGCTGTTCGGCACCGCCGTCAGCTGAGCCCTGGAATCGAGCGGAAGGCGGCCGCACCATGAATCAATCAGTTGAGGAACGCCGCGACACCGGCCGGGCCGCCCGCGCCAGGCTGCCCCGATCTGCGCTCGCCGAGGTCCGCATCACCGCTGACCGCCCGGACCCGGTGGCCCTGCTGGAGTCGCAGGCGACCACCCGCATCGCCGAACTCGTCCCGATCAGATACGGCCGGATGCTGACCTCGGCTCTGGCGTTCTACCGGGGCGCGGCCCTGATCATGGCCACTGATCTGGCGGCCGGCCCGCACACCGGACTGACCGCGCAACTGTGCGGCGACGCCCACCTGTGCAACTTCGGACTGTTCGGCTCCCCCGAACGGAATCTGATGTTCGACGTCACCGACTTCGACGAAACCCTGCCCGGGCCGTGGGAATGGGACGTGAAGCGGTTGGTGGCGAGCCTGGCAATCGCCGCTCGGGACAACAGCTTTCAGGCCGACGATCGCGCGGATGTGGTCCGCAGCTGCGTCAGCGCCTACCGCACCCGTATGCAGGAGCTGGCGGGCATGGGCGAGCTGGAGGCGTGGTACACCCAGACGACCGTCGACGCCGAACTGCAGAACAGCGTCGACACCAAGTTCGCCCGCGAGATCCAACAGACCGCCGCCAAGGCCCGCGCGCACGACAGTCTCCAGGCCGTCGCGAAACTGACCGAAACCGTCGACGGCCAGAGCCGGCTCATCAGCCGTCCGCCGTTGGTGGTCGCGATCGAAGAACTGGTCGGTGCCGACCGGGCCCACCAATACGAGCAACAGATGACCCCGTTCATGCAGCGCTACCGCGACAGCCTGGAAGACAGCCGGCGCGTCCTCATCGACCGCTTCCAGTACGTGACCATGGCGCGCAAGGTCGTCGGCGTCGGCAGTGTGGGGCTGCGGGCATGGATCGTGTTGCTGACCGGGCGCGACGGCGACGACCCGTTGCTGCTTCAGATGAAGGAGGCCCAGCCTTCGGTCTTGGAACGCTTCCTCGGGGCGAGTCCGTATCCGAATGCAGCCCAACGGGTTTCGGCCGGACAGCGGCTGATGCAGGCCAGCAGCGACATCCTGCTGGGGTGGCTGCACGCCGTCGGCCCGGACGGCTACGAGGCGGACTACTACGTGCGTCAGCTACACGACTGGAAGGGTGCTGTGTCGGTCCAGACATCAAGCCCGAAGCTGCTGGCGGACTACGGCCGCGCCTGCGCCCACGCGTTGGCCCGGGCTCACTCCCGCACCGGCGATCGCATCGCGATCGCCGGCTACCTCGGTACCAGCGACGCCGCCGATACGGCACTGACATGTTTCGCGGAGGCGTACGCGGACCAGAACGAACGTGACTACGCGGCATTACGCGAAGCCGTCGGCGCCGGACGGGTCACCGCACAATCCGACCTCTGATCCACTGACCGGACTAGTGGTGCGATCCTGATTCCATGACAGGCCAACAGAACGAGCACGGCCACCTGCTTCCCCGTCGGCTACGCCAGAGCAACGCCCTCCATCACCCGGTCGTCATCCAGCAGGCGATCAAACGCAATCAGAGCCTGCAACTACGGGTGGCCGACCGGATCACCGCTTTCGCGGGGTCGATGAGCTTCGTCTACATCCACGCCGTGTTGTTCGCGGCGTGGATGATCTTCTTCGAACGCAACCCATGGCCCACATTGACCCTGGTGGTCTCGCTCGAGGCGATCTTCCTGTCGACATTCGTGATGATCGGACAGAACCGGCAGGCCGAATTCCAGCACGTCAAGGCCGATCACGACTTCGAGACGCAGGAACTCGAACTGCGGACCAACACCGACCTGACCCGCCAAATCCACACGCTCACAACGGAATTACACCGCCGGATCATGACGGCAGACGACGGTAAGGCCGGCGGCACCACCTAGGCCCGCGGGGTCCGGGCTACGGCAGGTTCGCGACCAGCTGCTCGATGCCGACCCGCGGGCCGGTGAAGAACGGCGTCTCCTCGCGGACGTGGCGGCGGGCATCGGTGTAGCGCAACTTCCACATCAGCTCGACGATGCGGGCCAGGTCCGGGCCTTCGAAGGCGAGGATCCACTCGTAGTCACCCAGCGCGAAGGCCGGCACGGTGTTGGCCCGCACATCCGGGTATTCGCGGCCGGCCATACCGTGCTCGACGAGCATCCGGCGGCGGTCCTCGTCGGGCAGCAGGTACCAGTCCAGCGACCGCACGAACGGGTAGACGCAGATGTAGTCACCGGGGTCCTCGCCCGCGATGAACGCCGGCAGGTGGCTCTTGTTGAACTCGGCCGGCCGGTGCAGCGCGACCACGCTCCACACCGGTTCGGTGGCGGCGCCCAAGGCGGTGCGACGGAAGCCGGTGTAGGTGGCCTGCAAGTCCTCGACGCGCTCGGCGTGGGTCCACATCATGAAGTCGGCGTCGGCCCGGAAGCCGGCGACGTCGTACAGCCCGCGCACCACGACGCCCGCGTCCTCGCGCTTCTTGAGGTAGGCGGCGGTGTCCGCGGCGATGGCGGCCCGCGATTTCTCGTCCGCCGGCAGCTCATCCGGCTGCACGGCGAAGACCGAGATCATCATGTACCTGGTCACCGCGTTGAGGGCGTCGTAATCGAGCTTGGCCATGGCTCTATCGTGCCCTATCGCGGAAGGCCACCACCCACCACCTCCATGGCCGCCCGGGTTCCCGAGGCGACGCACGCCGGCACCCCGATGCCGTCCAGATATCCACCCGCGACGGCCAGCCCCGAGGGCAGCCCCGCCCGTAGCTCCTCGACCAATTCGAGGTGGCCCGGACCGTACTGCGGCATGGCATCGATCCAGCGCTGCACCAGGTAATCCACCGGCTCGGCGCTGATGCCGAACAGCGTCCGCAGGTCCTCGAGCGACCACGCCAGCAGCCGGTCGTCGCCCACATTGCGGGCCAGATCGTCACCGAACCGGCCGTACGACAGCCGCAGCAACTCGACATTGCCGCCGCGCCCCCACTTCCGCGAGGTGAGGGTGATCGCCTTGGAATGCAACGCCTCTCCCGCAGCCATCAGGACACCGGACTGCTGCGGCAGCGGTGTGCCACCGGGCAGCGCGAGGGCGACGACCGCGGCTGATGCGACCGGGATCAACCGGGCCATGGCCGCGCTGCCCGGCGCGATGTCCGTGAGCAGCCGGGCCACGCGCGGAGCCGGCAGCGCCAGCACCACGGCGTCCGCGGACCAGTACTTGCCTTCGTCGTCACGCAGCTGCCAGGCGCTGCCGAGGTTTCTCCCGTCGCCCCGCTCGTCTCGGACCGGGGCCAGACCTTCGATACCCACCTGCGCCCACTGGGCGCCCGTCCGGCGGACCAGTTCGTCGACCAGAACGGCGTAGCCGCCGTCGACGGCACCGAACACCGAAGCGCTCGTGGGAGGCGCCGCGGCCAGCACCGAGCCGACCGCGGCGGTCAGGCTCGGGGCTCCGCGATCGAGCACGGCCGCCAATGCGGGCACCGCGCTGCGGATGCCGATGGTCTTGGCCGAGCCGGCATAGACACCGGCCAGCAGCGGGTCGACGGACCGGGCGACCACCTGGGCGCCGAACCGGTCGCCGACCAGCTGCGCGACCGTCGGATCGGCGTCGAGCTGCCAATGCAGCGGGAGCGTCGGCTCGGCGGCAACCTGGGCCAGGGTGGCTTCGTCGACCAAGCCACGCAGGTTGGCGCCCGGCCCGGGAATGCCCTGCATGGTGCCGTCGGGCATGGGGTGCAGGCGGCCGCCGCTGCAGATCAGCGGCCGTACTCCGGTGGTCCCGACCTGCCGCAGGCCCAACTCCTTCAGCAGCGAGGTGACCTCGGGCCGCCGGGCCACGAAGGCTTCGGCTCCGACGTCGAGGGACTGGCCGGCGAGGCGTTCAGTGCGGAGCACACCACCGAGGCGGTCCGCCGGATCGAAGACGGTGATGCGTGCCGACGGGTCGGCCAGGCGCAACCGGTAGGCGGCGACCAGACCCGAAATACCGCCGCCGACAACGCAATACGTCTTACTCATCGACAGACTCACAACGAGTGGGCCAGCGCCACCGCTTCGGTGACCACACCGGGATCGGTCGACGGCAACACACCGTGACCGAGGTTGAAGATGTGCCCGGCGGCACCGGCCGCGACGGCCCGGCGCCCGTCCGCGACAACCTGGCGGACAGCGTCGTCGACCACGCGCCAGCCGGCCAGCAGCACCACCGGATCGAGGTTGCCCTGCAACGCCTTGCCCGGTCCCACCCGGCCCGCGGCGTCGACGAGGTTGGTGCGCCAATCGACGCCGACGACCGTCGCGCCGGCCTCGCCCATGGCACCCAGGAGCTCGGCGGTGCCGACGCCGAAGTGCGTCATCGGCACGCCTTCGTCTTTCAGCGACGCGAAGATGCGGGAGCTGTGCGGCAGCACGTAGTCGCGGTAGTCCGCGAGCGACAGGGTGCCGGCCCAGGAGTCGAAGAGCTGGATCGCATCGACCCCGGCGGCCAGCTGGGCGCGCAGGAACTCGATCGTGAGATCGGTCAGCTTTTCCATGAGGTCATGCCACGTCGCGGACTCGCCGAGCATCATGGCCTTGGTCTTCTCGTGATTGCGGCTCGGGCCGCCCTCCACGAGATACGAGGCCAGCGTGAACGGCGCGCCGGCGAAACCGATCAGCGGCACGTCGCCCAGTTCCTTGGTGAGCAGGCCGATGGCCTCGGCCACCGGCGCTACCTGATGGGGCTCGAGCGGCTTGATGCCCTCGACGTCGTCCGCGGTGCGGATCGGGTGGGCGATGACCGGCCCGACGTCGGGCACGATGTCCAGATCGATGCCGGCGGCCTTGAGCGGCACCACGATGTCCGAGAACAAGATGGCGGCGTCGACGCCGTGGCGGCGTACCGGCTGCATGGTGATCTCGCAGACCAGCTCGGGGTTGAAACACGCCGAGAGCATGGTGTGGGTGGCGCGCAGAGCGCGGTACTCGGGCAGGGACCGGCCGGCCTGCCGCATCATCCACACCGGGGTCCGGTCCGGGGTGCGGCCGTTGGCGGCAGCCAGATAGGGCGATTGCGGCAGTTCACGACGGGTGCTCATCACTGCTAATGCTGCCATGTCCCGATCGGTTGCTTATACCCTGTCGGGCAGCCAAATGTCGGGCTATCGGCGCGCCTGCTTACGCGACCGGCCGGATCGGGCTAGCGTCCCAGAATGTGACCTCCGCCGAGCCGGCCCAGTTCCGCACTGCTGTTGCGGCAATGAACGCCGCCACCGTGCGCCAGGAGATCGAACTCGGCCCGATCCGTCCGCCGCAGCGGCTGGCTCCCTTCAGCTACGCGCTGGGCGCAGAGGTGCGTCATCCCGACGCCTCGGTGGTCCCGGAGAGCTCGGAGGGCGACGCCTTCGGACGTCTGATCCTGCTGCACGATCCCGAAGGTGCTGAAGCCTGGGACGGCACCATGCGTCTCGTCGCGTACATCCAGGCCGACCTGGACTCCACCGAGGCCGTCGACCCGCTGCTGCCCGAGGTGGCGTGGAGCTGGCTGGTCGATGCGCTCGAGTCACACGCCGACGGCGTCACCGCACTGGGCGGCACCGTCACCGCGACGACGTCGGTCCGCTACGGCGACATCTCCGGGCCGCCGCGGGCCCACCAGCTCGAGCTGCGCGCGTCGTGGACCGCTACGTCGCTGGAATTGGGACCGCATGTGCAGGCGTTCTGTGAGGTGCTCGAGCACGCCGCCGGACTGCCGCCTGCCGGCGTGACCGACCTGGGTTCGCGCACCCGCGCGTGACCGCATGACTGATTCTGATCCGGTCGAGACGTCTGACGACGATCCCGACGTCACTCCCCTACTGGCACCCGCCGACGGCGTCCCCGCCGTTGCCATCTATGCGAGCGACATCGCCCGTGCCGGTGAGCTTTTGGCATCCGGGCACGGCGCGTTCGCGATCGACGCCGAGCGGGCGTCAGGCTTCCGCTATTCCAACCGGGCGTACCTGATCCAGATTCGCCGCGCCGGTGCCGGCACGGTGTTGATCGACCCCGTCAGCCATGGCATCGACCCGCTGAAGGCGCTGGCGCCGGTAGCCGACGTCGTGAATTCCGATGAGTGGATTCTGCACGCGGCCGACCAGGATCTGCCGTGCCTGGCCGAACTCGGGATGACGCCGCCGTCGCTGTACGACACCGAGTTGGGCGGGCGGCTCGCCGGCTATGACCGGGTGAACCTGGCCGCCATGGTGCAGCGGCTCCTGGGGCTGGGTTTGAAGAAGGGCCACGGCGCCGCCGACTGGTCCAAGCGCCCGCTGCCCGCCGACTGGCTGAACTACGCGGCGCTGGACGTCGAGGTGCTGCTGGAGCTGCGCGCCGCCGTCGCTGCGGAACTCGAATCACAAGGCAAAACCGATTGGGCCGCACAGGAATTCGAGCACATGCGCACCGCCGAGCCCACCCCGACCCGGCGCGACCGGTGGCGGCGGACGTCCGGCATCCACAAGGTTCGCAACGGTCAGGCGCTGGCCGCGGTACGCGAGCTGTGGCAGACCCGCGACTTGATCGCCCAGCGGCGGGACATCGCGCCGGGCCGCATCCTGCCCGACGCGGCGATCATCTCGGCCGCCGTCGCCAATCCCGACACCATCGAAAAGCTCACGGCGCTACCGATATTCGGCGGCTCGCGACAGAAACGCAGCGCGCAGGTGTGGCTGGATGCGTTGGCGCGGGCTCGCGAGGCCGACCCGCCGGCATCCGAGCCGAACAACGGGCTGCCGCCGCCGGCACGCTGGTCGCGCCGTAAGCCCGAGGCGTTCGAGCGGCTGGAGGCGTGCCGGAGTGGGCTGACCCTGCTGTCCGAAAAGGTCTCGGTACCGACCGAGAATCTGGTGACACCCGAGACTGTGCGGCGGCTGTGCTGGGACTGGAAGCCGACTGCCGACGTCGCTGCCGCGGTCGACGAGTTTCTCGCGGCGGCCGGCGCCCGGCCGTGGCAGCGAGAGCTGTGCGACCCGGTGTTGGCTGCTGCGTTGTCCTCCTAGTCATTTCCGCGAGCGTGCGTGTTTGCACGGGGACCTGCGGCGTGTCGCGTGCAGTTTGCGCACGCTCGCGGCCGACGAGCGTTCAGGGCGCCCCGATCGCCGGCACCGTGTCGTGCGGATGCGCGTCCTCATAGCCCGCGCACGTGGTCTGGATTTTGAACGTATGCCATTGGGACTCACCCCGATTCGGCGGCATGCGGCCGCTGACCGTGTAGGTGTCGTCGACTTTGATTCCCGTGACCTCTTGCGGGTCGGCGATGAATCCCGTCGCGTCGCCGTCGCGCAGTCCGACCTTCTGGACGACGATGTGGCCGACCTGCGTGAGCTGGATCCGGACCAGCTGACCCGACTTGCCCTGCGCCAGGATGACCAGGACTCCCCCGGCGGGATGCCGGGTGCAGACCACCGTGCCGGTGTCGATGGTGTGTGGTTCGCCGTCGAACACGATGGAGGTGACGGTCGGCGTCCCGCCTTCGCACGCGCTGATCAACAACACAGCGAGCAGCGCCACCAGGTCGGGGCGGTTGACGCGCATGTCGCAAGTGAACCAGTTGGCTCCGCGTTGCGCGCGCGATCAACGATGGTCGATCGGCCGCCACAACATCGGCGTGACGAACTCGAGGAAGTGCTCGAGCACCGCGTCGGGCGCCTCGATCTGCGGCCAGTGCGCGATGTCGTCGGCCAGCATCACGACGTCTGGGTTCGGGATGACCTCCCGATAGCGCTTGGCCATGTGAGCGCCAGAGTTGGGATCGGACGGGCCGTCGATGAGCCGCATCGGGATGGTGGTCTCACGCATGGCGCGCACCCAGCGGTTGCGGTAGGTGTAGCGGTCGTTGATGAAGCGGCCGACCTGATGCATCACCTTCTTGCCGTCGTTGTAGTCGAGGATTTGGTGGAACTTGTCCATCAGTTCCTTCGACGGCTTGGTGTTGACGCCGAACATCTCGTTGATTGTCGGGTCAGCCAGCCGCCGCGACAACGGTGTGCCCTGCAACGGACTGATGATGTCGCCCAACGGGGTTCGCGACAACGCCTTCTGCAGCAGCCGCGGGGTGTAGGATTCGACGAACAGCCCGCCGTTGAGCCAGGTGATCGATTCGATGTTCAGGCTGCCGTACGACTGATCGCCGAACTGGTTGCGGGCCAGCAGTTCCTGGCATACCGAGTCGCCGATGTCATGGGACAAGATGTGGGCGGTCTGTACACCAAGATGGTCCAGCAGCGCCTCGTGCATGTCGGCGTGGTCCTGCACCGAGTACTGGTATGCGGACGGCTTGGCGGAGAAACCCATGCCGATCATGTCCGGCGCGATCACCGTGAACTTCTCGGTCAGCGTCGGCCAGATCAGCGACCAGTCCCACGAATTGAACGGGTAGCCGTGGATGAGCAGCAGCACCGGGCCGCTGCCCAATTCCAGCCCGTCGAGCCGATAGAAGATATCGAATCCGAGATAGTCGAAATACCGGCCGGCCGACTTCCAGGCTTCGAGTTCGTCGTGCATGGTGTTGAGCGTAGGCCCGCGGACGGTACGACGCCCCTGCACCACGTCAGCCAGGCATGTTGGCCCGCCGAACTACCATTGACAGCATTGACCAGAGAAGGACATCCGGATGATTCGGCTCCTGCTTATGCTCGGCGTCGTCGCGGCCATCCTCGCTGTCATCATGATTCTCGGCGGCGCTGCGCTCGGCGCGGTCTTCACATCCGATCGGAAGTCACCCCGCCGTCCCATGTCGGCCATGACCCGGGCCTGGATGCTGTGCATTGTCATGGTGATCGTCGTCGGTGTCGCGACGGAGGGCATCGCACTCGTGCCCGCCATGGGTATCGCGGCCATCGGGTTGCTGATCACACACATTGTGATCGACAGCCGCACCGGTTCCACGACTGCGCGCGAACCGTCACCCCAGGAGTTCGAACGCGCTCGTCTGGTTGAGGAGTTCGGCGTCGACGGTGTCGAGCTGCTCGACGACGCGCAGGCCGCCATTGATCGGATCGAACGGTCGGAGGCCGCGACCGATGGCTGGCTCGGCAACGACCTCGACTTCACCGGCGACCTCACGGCGATTCGTGAAAACCGCCGAGCCACATTAGAACTCGATGGCCTCGTCAAAGAGCTCGGCGCCCTCGCCGATCCTGATTCAGATGATCTGGCGATGCTGTCGGATGCCCGGACGAAGGCCCGGCAACTGCAATGTCAGTCCCGACAGCGGGTCGACGATCTCCTGATGTGTGCCGCGAAGGCCGAGGAAATCGACCAGTCGCTGCGCGACGATCGCGCCCGGGCACAAATCGCCGAACAGCGCGACGACGTCCGCAGCCGCATGGCCGCCAAGCTGTACGGCATCGACGCGGCGCCGTCCCAAGCGCCGTCGTCATCGGTGGACAAGATCACCGCCCTCGCCGCGGCGTATGCGGAGATCAGGGGCAAGGTAGATCGCGAGGGCGGGGACTAGGCGTGGTGATCAGCGGTGAGTTGAAGAGAAAGCACCGTTTCGAATGACCAATGAGCCCGGACTTTCACGGCATTGGGCCTGGTTCGGCGGAATCGTCGGGGTGCTCGGAGTGCTGGGTTCCGGCTTCGCTTTTCTCCTGATGATTCCGCTGGCGATGGCTACCGACGGCTGCCACGACGGCAGCACCGACTGGGTGTGCAAGCTGTCCGCGCGCGGTCAGAATTTCCTCGTCGCGATTCCATGGATGTGCCTGATTGGCGGCATCGTCGCCGCCGTGGTGACCGCGGCTCTGGCGGCGCGTCGACGATGGACGCCATTGCTCGGCATTCCCGCCGGCCTCGCTGTCGCCTGGGCACTGATCCCGTTAGGCAAAGTGATCGCCCTCCACGTGTAGGCGCACCTTCACCGCCGCCGAGCGGCCCCAAAATGCCCGCGACACACCGCAATTGGGTGTGCAAACACGGCCGCTCGCGGGAAGTTTGGCTATTGGGAACTGATGTCGACCGAGCTGCCGAGGGCGGCGACCCAGCCGGTGACCTGGCGGGCGATGTCCTGATCGGTCAGGCCGATCGACATCAAGATCTCACTGCGGCTCGCGTGCTCCTGAAACTCCTGGGGCACGCCGACGTCGCGGCACGGCACGTCGATCTCGGCGCGGCGGAGCGACGCCGAAACCGCGGAGCCGATACCGCCGGCGACACCGTTGTCCTCAAGTGTCACAACGAGTTTGTGGGCCCGGGCCAGGTCTGCGATGGCCGCCGGGACCGGCAGCACCCAGCGCGGGTCGACGACCGTCACACCGATACCCTGTTTGCGCAACCGGTCGGCGACCACCAGCGCCATCCGCGCGAACGCACCCACCGCGACGAGCAGCACGTCGTCGGACAGGCCGTCGGCGGGCTCGGTCAGGATGTCGACGCCGTGCTGGCGGCGGACCGCCGGAATGTCGTCGCCGACAGCGCCCTTCGGGAACCGCACCGCGGTGGGTCCGTCCGAAATCGCAATCGCCTCAGCGAGTTCCTCACGCAACCGGGCGGCGTCGCGCGGTGCGGCAACCTGCATGCCGGGCACGATACCGAGCATCGACATGTCCCACACGCCGTTGTGGCTGGCGCCGTCGTTACCGGTGATTCCGGCGCGGTCCAGCACCATGGTGACGGGCAGCTTGTGCAGCGCCACGTCCATCATGATCTGGTCGAACGCCCGGTTCAGGAATGTCGAGTAGATGGCGACCACCGGGTGCATGCCACCCATGGCCAAGCCCGCGGCCGACGTCATCGCGTGCTGCTCGGCGATGCCGACGTCGAAGAACCGGTCCGGGAACCGCTGCCGGAACGCCGACAGCCCCGTCGGGCCCGGCATGGCTGCGGTGATCGCGACGATGTCGCGTCGCTTCGTGGCCTGCTTGATCAGCTCCTCGGAGAACACCGACGTCCAGCCGAGCACCGACTCGGCGGTGGACCGCCCGGTGTGCGGGTCGATGATGCCGGTCGAGTGCATCTGCTCGGCTTCGTCGTTCTCCGCGTGCGCGTAGCCCATGCCCTTGCGGGTGACGACGTGCACGATGACGGGCGCGTTGAACCCGCGGGCGTGCCGCAACGCCGCCTCGACCGCGTGCTCGTCATGACCATCGATGGGCCCGACGTACTTGAGCCCCAGATCGGTGAACAGCGCCTGCGGTGCCAGCGCATCCTTGATACCGGCCTTGATGCTGTGCACGCACTGGTAACAGAACTCGCCGAGGACGGGCATGCCGCGCAGCGCGTTCTTGCCCCGCTCCAGCGCCTTCTCGTAGGCGGGCTGCAGACGCAGCGCCGCGAAGTGGTCGGCCAGGCCGCCGATGGTCGGCGCATAGCTGCGGCCGTTGTCGTTGACGACAATGACGATGGGCCGGTTCGCGGCGGCGATGTTGTTCAGCGCCTCCCAGCACATGCCGCCGGTGAGCGCACCGTCACCGACGACGGCGACGACGTGCCGATTGCGGTAGCCGGAGAGCTCGAAGGCCTTGGCCAGGCCGTCGGCGTAGGACAGCGCGGTGCTGGCGTGACTGGACTCGACCCAGTCGTGTTCGCTCTCGGCGCGCGACGGGTAGCCGGACAGGCCACCCTTCATCCGCAGCGTCTCGAAGTCGGGGCACCGGCCGGTCAGCATCTTGTGCACGTAGGCCTGGTGACCCGTGTCGAAGATGATCGGGTCGTGCGGCGAGTCGAAGACCCGGTGCAGGGCCAGCGTCAGCTCGACGACACCGAGGTTGGGACCGAGATGCCCGCCGGTGGCGGCCACCTTGTGCACCAGGAATTCCCTGATCTCGGCGGCCAGTTCGGTCAGCTGGGGCTGCGACAGGTGCGCCAGATCAGCTGGGCCGCGGACCTGTTCAAGCATTCCGACAGTCTACGCACGCGTACCGGGTAGAGCCTGTCAAGGCTGATAGATGTCCGGCACACCGTCACCGTCGTCGTCCGCGGTCTCCCGGTCGTGGATGCGGCGGTACGCGGCGTTGCGGGACAGCAGCACCACGGCCGCCAGCATCCCCGCGATCACCGAACCGGTGAGCACGCCGATCTTGGCATCGGCGCCGGCGGCCGTGCCTGTACCGAACGCCAGCTCACCGATCAGCAGGGACACCGTGAAGCCGATCCCCGCCAGCAGCGCCACCCCGGCGACGTCGAGCCAGCCCAAGCCCTCGTCGAGCTCGGCACCGGTGAACCGGGCCAGCAGAAATGTGGTGCTGAACACGCCGATGGCTTTACCGAACACCAGCCCCAGAAGGACGCCGGCCGTCACCGGGTGGGTGATGGCGTCGACCAGACCGGGCCACCCCCCGACACTCACTCCAGCGGCGAAGAACGCGAACACCGGCACCGCCACGCCGGCGGACAGCGGCCGCAGCGCGTGCTCGAACATCTCGGCAGATGCGTGCTTGCCCAGGACCGGCACCCCGAACCCGAGCAGCACCCCGGCCACCGTGGCGTGGATACCGCTCGCGTGTACCAGGGCCCAGGTCGCCGCGGCGAGCGGTAAGAGGAGCCACCAGTGCCGGATGCCGCGCTGCACGGCCGCGATGAACAGGACGCCGGGGATGACGGCCAGTGCCAACGCGGCCGGATTGAGGTGGTCGGTGTAGAAGCACGCGATGACGATGATGGCCAGCAGGTCGTCGACCACCGCGAGTGTCAGCAGGAAGGTGCGCAGCGCGGTCGGCAGGTGCGTGGAGATGACGGCAAGCACCGCGAGCGCGAAAGCGATGTCCGTGGCGATCGGCACCGCCCAGCCGTCCAGATTCTCCGGGTGCCCCAGCCACAGGTTCAGGCCGACGAAGATCCCGGCGGGCGCCAGCATGCCGCCGACGGCAGCGGCGATGGGCAGCGCGGCACGTGCCGGGTCACGCAGGTCGCCGGCGACGAATTCGCGTTTGAGTTCGACACCGACCACGAAGAAGAAGATCGCCAGCAGCCCATCGGCCGCCCAGTCCGACAGGCTCAGGTGCAGATGCCACGCCTGCGGGCCGACCGCGAACTCAGACAGTGCGTGATAGCTGTGCGCGGCAGGCGAATTCGCCCACACCAGAGCGACGCCGGCCGCCAGCAACAGCAGGATGCCGCCGACGGTCTCTTTGCGGAGGATCTCGGTGAACCGCTGGGCTTCGGGCCAACTACCGCGGGTCAGCAGCCGCCGGCGCGTGTTGCGGTTGATCATCGGAACTCTCCTGGGCAGCGTTGAACGGCGCCGACCAGGCTTCCCGGCACACCTGACCGCAAACTTACCGGGTCAGCAGCGCCACACACTCGACGTGGTGCGTCAACGGGAACGAGTCGAAGACCCGCAGATCCGCGACCTGGTACCCGTGTCCGCGGTACAGACCGATATCGCGGGCGAAAGATGCTGCCTCACAACCGATGTGGATCACCCGCGGTATGTCTGCGGCGGCGAGCTGATCGATGACCTCGTGCCCGGCTCCCGTGCGTGGCGGGTCCAGCACGGCGACGTCGGCTGCCACCCGCTGGGTGCCGAGCGCCCGGCGCACCGAATCGGTCACCACCTCTATGCAACCCAGATCCCCGAGCGCGGCCCGGGCGGCGCGCGCCGATCCGCGTGAGGTGTCCACCGTCAGCACCGTGCCGGACTCCCCCACCGAGCCGGCCAGCGCGGCGGCGAAAACGCCTGCGCCGCCGTACAAATCCCACGCCGTCTGTCCCTCGGACAGCTCCGCCCACTCGGCGACCAGCGCGCTGTAGGTGGTGGCGGCGTCGCGGTGCGACTGCCAGAACGCCGTCACCGGCACGAGCCACTCCCGATCGCCGACCCGCTGCACGGCCTCATACTCTCCCGAGACCACCTCGGTCATGCCGGCCTTGCTCTTCTTGCCCCCGCGCGGACCGGACCGCACGACATGCCGGCGCCCGTCATCGTCGAGCACAACATGCAGGTGCGCGCCGGGCGGCTGCAACGGCAGCTCGTCCAGCATTCCGGCCGGCACCTGGGCGCACGACAGGTCGGTCACCAATTCGTCGCTGTGATAGCGGTGGAATCCGGCCCGGCCGTCCACGCCGACCTCCAGCCGCACCCGGGTCCGCCACCCGGTCGCACCGACCGTGCCGACTTCCGCCGCGACAAGATCGCCGGCCTCGTATCCGCCGAGCCGGGCCAGCTGATTGGCCACGACCTCACCCTTGAGCCGCCGGGCCGCGGCCGGGTCGACGAAAGACAGGTCGCAACAACCGGATCCCTGCGTCGCGGCGATGGCGCACAACGCATCCACCCGGTCCGGCGACGCCTCGAGCACCTCGACAGCGTCGGCGTGCCAGTACGACCCACGTTCGGACGTCACCTCGGCGCGCACCACCTCGCCCGGCAGCGCGTGCCGGACGAAGATGACGCGGCCGTCGTGCCGCGCCACGCAGCTACCACCGTTGGCCGGCGGGCCAACGGTCACTGTTACCTCAGCCATTCAATGATGCCGGTCACTCGATGATGCCCCGTCTCGTGTCGCCCGGCGCCGAACCCGGAGTCATGGTCACCTTCACGCGTTCCGACGAATTCAGCTGCCACGGAACGGAAGTCACCATCACGTTGGGAATGAACAGCAGCCGACCCTTGAGCCGCAGCGCGCTCTGATTGTGCAGGATGTGCTCCCACCAGTGGCCCACCACGTACTCCGGGATGAACACCGTCACCACGGTGCGCTTCGACTCGGCGGTGATGCGCTTGACGTAATCGAGGATGGGCCTGGTGATTTCGCGGTACGGCGAGGCGATGACCTTCAGCGGGACCGAGACGTCGCTGTCTTCCCATTTGTGCACCAGCTCGCGCGTCTCGGCGTCGTCGACGCTGACGGTGATGGCCTCCAGCACGTCCGGGCGGGTCGCCCTGGCGTAGGCCAGGGCCCGCAGCGTCGGCAGGTGCAGATTGGACACCAGCACCACGGCGTGGTTGCGGCTGGGCAACACCACGTCCTCGTCCGGCCCGGACTGGGCACGCAGTTCCTTGGCGACAGTGTCGTAGTGCTTGTGGATCGCCTTCATCAGGACGAACAGCAGGCTCATCGCCAGGATCGCGATCCAGGCGCCCGCCAAGAACTTCGTCACGATGACCACCAGCAACACCGAGCCCGTGCAGAGGAACCCGATGGTGTTGACGATGCGCGCGCGCTGCATGCGGCGCCGCTCGGAGCCCTCGGTCTCGGTGCTCAGCAGCCGGTTCCAGTGCCGCACCATGCCGATCTGGCTGAGGGTGAACGACACGAACACGCCGACGATGTACAGCTGGATCAGTGCCGTGACCTCGGCGTTGAACGCCACGACGAAGGCGATGGCGGCAAACGCGAGGAACAGGATGCCGTTGGAGAACGCCAGCCGGTCGCCGCGAGTGTGCAGCTGTCGCGGCAGATAGCGGTCCTGCGCCAGGATCGAGCCCAGCACCGGGAAACCGTTGAAGGCGGTGTTGGCGGCCAGCACCAGGATGAGACCCGTCACGCCGGCGATGGCGTACAGGCCCACCGGGAAGCCTTGGAAGATGGCCTCGGCGAGCTGCGTGACGACCGTCTTCTGGTGGTAGTCGGCGGGCGCACCCACCAACTGGTCCACACTGTCGGCCATCTTCAGGCCGATCTGCTTGGCCAGCACGATGATGCCCATGAACAACGACACCGCGATGGCGCCGAGCAGCAGCAGCGTGGTGGCGGCGTTGCGCGACTTCGGTTTCTGGAAGGCGGGCACACCGTTGCTGATGGCTTCCACACCGGTGAGGGCGGCACAGCCCGACGAGAACGCGCGGGCCACCAGGAACACCATGGCGAAGCCCAGCACGTCGCCGTGCTCGGACTTGATGCTGAACCCGGCCGACTCGGCCCGCAGCGGGTGGCCCAGCACAAAGATCTGGATGAAGCCCCAGGCCAGCATGAGGTACATGCCGATCATGAAGGCGTAGGTCGGAATCGCGAACGCGGTACCGGACTCCCGGATGCCGCGCAGGTTCAGCGACGCCAGAATCAGGATCGCCAGTACCGAGAACAGGACCTTGTTCTGGGCGATGAACGGCACGGCCGACCCGATGTTGGACATCGCCGACGCCGTCGACACCGCCACGGTCAGCACGTAGTCGACCAGTAGCGCGCTGGCTACCGTCAACCCGGCGGTGTGCCCGAGGTTCGTTGTGACCACCTCGTAGTCGCCGCCTCCGGACGGATAGGCGTGCACGTTCTGCCGATAACTGGCGATCACGATCAACATGACCCCAGCCACCGCGAGACCGATCCACGGTGCCATCGAATAGGCCGACAGACCGGCGACCGACAACACCAGGAAGATTTCTTCCGGCGCGTAGGCGACCGACGACAGCGCATCCGACGCGAAGACCGGTAAGGCGATACGTTTGGGCAGCAACGTGTGGGCGAGCTTGTCGCTGCGGAAGGGCCGGCCGATCACCAACCGTCGCGTAGCGGTCGAAAGCTTGGACACGAGGGCTAGGGTAAGCCCCCCGGGCTCGGGTTGTAGCGTTCGGACTGAGCTGAGGCATGAAATTCGCTTCAGGGCCGGCTCTTGGCCCAGAAAGGATCGGCTGGTGCGAGTAGTCGTTATGGGCTGCGGCCGGGTTGGCGCATCGCTGGCGGACGGATTGGCCCGCATCGGTCATGAGGTCGCCGTGATCGACCGGGACAAGACGGCGTTTCATCGCCTGTCGCCCGAGTTCCCCGGAGAACGCGTGCTGGGCATGGGTTTTGACCGCGACGTGCTGGAGCGGGCCGGGATCGAAGAGGCCGGAGCGTTCGCCGCGGTGTCCTCGGGTGACAACTCCAACATCATCTCGGCGCGGGTCGCGCGCGAGACGTTCGGCGTGCAGCGCGTCGTGGCGCGCATCTACGACGCCAAGCGCGCGGCGGTGTACGAGCGGCTGGGCATCCCGACCATTGCGACGGTGCCGTGGACCACCGACCGGTTGCTGAATCTGCTGACCCGCGAGACCGAGACCACAAAGTGGCGCGATCCGTCGGGCAACGTCGGCGTCACCGAGCTGTCGCTGCACGAGGACTGGGTCGGCTACCGCGTCACCGCGCTGGAAGGTGCGACGGGCGGCCGGGTCGCGTTCCTCATCCGGTTCGGCAGCGGCGTGCTGCCGGACGCCAAGACCGTCATCCAGGCCGGCGATCAGGTGTACATGGCTGCCGTCTCGGGCCGCGTCGCCGAGGCCATCGCCATCGCATCACTGCCGCCCGGCGACGACGTCGAAAGCCACTAGGGAGCGCACATGA